>Ga0247611_10011737_pt1 | contig 10062 bp, 7 predicted proteins | sample 177DNAGHGhighgp2_FD_192422 | JGI IMG/M metagenome (GOLD analysis project Ga0247611, IMG submission 192422) | Sheep rumen microbial communities from Palmerston North, Manawatu-Wanganui, New Zealand - 1770 DNA GHGhigh gp2 | ecosystem: Host-associated > Mammals > Digestive system > Stomach > Rumen ... | reverse complement strand
GGAGCAGGTCAAGATGTTGCAGGAGATCACTATCAATTGTGTGCGTCATCTGGGCATCGTAGGCGAGTGTAACATCCAGTTTGCCTTCAATGCAGAGACCAACGATTACCGCATCATTGAGATTAATGCACGCCTAAGTCGTTCTTCTGCCTTGGCTTCAAAGGCTACGGGTTATCCCCTCGCCTTCGTGGCAGCTAAGATTGCTCTGGGTTACACCCTCGACCAGATTGGCGAGATGGGAACAACAAGTTCTGCTTATGTTGCGCCCTCACTCGATTATATGATTTGTAAGATTCCCCGTTGGGACCTTACAAAGTTTGCTGGCGTCAGCCGTCAGATAGGTTCGTCAATGAAGTCTGTTGGCGAGATTATGTCTATCGGTCGCTCTTTCGAGGAGATGATTCAGAAGGGTCTGCGTATGATTGGCCAGGGCATGCACGGTTTTGTGGGTAATGACCATACTAAGTTCGACAATCTCGACGATGAGTTAGCCAACCCCACCGACTTGCGTATCTTTGCCATTGCACAGGCTTTGGAAGAAGGTTATACAATTGAACGTATTGAACAACTCACCAAGATTGACGTATGGTTCCTGGAGCGTCTGAAGCATATTGTTGACTTGAAACACGAACTGCAGAAGTTAGATAAACTGGAGGATATCTCTGACGAACTGCTCCTTGAGGTGAAGCGTTGCGGCTTCTCTGACTTCCAGATTGCACGTTTTGTGCTCAAGACCAAGTCAACCAACATGGAAAAAGAGAACCTGGAGGTGCGCAAGCTCCGTAAGCAGCGTGGTATCATGCCTTCTGTAAAGCGTATTCCTACGGTGGCCAGCGAGCATCCAGAACTTACCAATTATCTCTACTTCACCTACACCCACGTACCTGCTTTCGGCGACACTACAGGTGAGAAATATGCCGTTGCCCACGACATCAACTATTTCAATAACGAGAAGTCCGTAGTTGTCTTAGGTTCAGGCGCTTATCGTATCGGTTCAAGTGTTGAGTTCGACTGGTGTTCAGTAAATGCTATCAACACCGCTCGTAAGTTGGGCTATAAGTCAATCATGATCAACTACAACCCAGAGACTGTCTCTACCGACTATGATATGTGCGACCGTCTCTATTTTGACGAACTGTCACTGGAACGTGTGCTCGATGTGATGGATCTGGAGCAGCCTCGCGGTGTCATCGTTTCTGTGGGTGGTCAGATTCCCAACAACCTCGCCATGAAGCTCCACCGTCAGGGTGTGCCCGTACTCGGCACCTCGCCCGTTGATATCGACCGTGCTGAGAACCGCGACAAATTCTCTGCCATGCTCGACAAGTTGGGCATTGATCAGCCCGCTTGGCGTGCACTGACTAGCTTTGACGACGTGAAGGAATTTGTTGACAAGGTAGGTTATCCTGTACTCGTACGTCCCTCGTATGTCCTCTCAGGTGCTGCCATGAACGTATGCTATGACGAAGAAGAACTGCATCGCTTCCTGAATATGGCCACGGAGGTATCTAAAGAATTCCCCGTAGTGGTTTCTAAGTTCATGACTGAAACCAAGGAGATTGAGTTCGACGCTGTGGCTGATAAGGGCGAAGTTATTGAATATGCCATTTCTGAGCACGTAGAGTATGCCGGTGTGCACTCTGGTGATGCCACAATGGTGTTCCCCGCTCAGCACATCTATTTCTCTACCATCCGTCAGATTAAGAAGATAGCCTGTAAGATTGCATCCGAGCTCAATATCTCAGGTCCTTTCAATATCCAGTTCCTGGCAAAGAACCGCGAGGTAAAGGTTATCGAGTGCAACCTGCGTGCCTCTCGTTCGTTCCCCTTCGTATCTAAGATTCTGAAGCGTAATTTCATTGAGACGGCTACAAAGATTATGCTCGACGCCCCCTATCAGCGTCCAGAGAAGAGCGAGTTCGATATCGACCGCATCGGTGTCAAGGCTTCTCAGTTCTCGTTTGCCCGTTTGCAGAATGCCGACCCCGTATTGGGTGTTGACATGAGTTCCACCGGTGAGGTAGGCTGTCTGGGCGATGACCTCAATGAGGCTCTGCTCAACGCACTGATTGCCACTGGTTATAGCATTCCTCAGGATGCCGTTCTGATTTCATCGGGTGGTGCCAAAGGCAAGGTTTCTCTTTTAGAGCCCGCTCAGCAGTTGGCCAAAAAGGGCTACACCATCTACGCTACCGCCGGCACCGCCAAGTTCTTCAACGACAACGGCGTAAAGGCTATCACCGTAGCCTGGCCCGATGAAGCTGGCGAGAACAATGTGATGGACCTCATCTCTCAGCACAAGGTTGGCTTGGTTATCAACGTTCCCAAGAACCACACCTCGCGCGAGCTGACCAACGGTTACAAGATTCGTCGTGGTGCCATAGACCACAACATCCCCTTGATGACCAATGTACGTTTGGCAAAGGCCTTCATCGAAGCTTTCACAGCCATGAGTCTCGACGACATCAAGATAAAGTCTTGGCAGGAGTACAACAATTAACCTATGACATATGTAAGACACATGGTTGACTAATTTGGACAGAGTCGTTGGACACTGGACACTAAAAACAGAGATTTTCAAACTTTCTTTGCGTACATATATGTTCACGGTACGCGTAGAGGTTTGGAAATCTCTGTTTTTTTAGTTTCCCGTGTCCAGCTCTCCATTCTGATTCTGATACTGCTTTTGTTGCATAATAGGAATTTTTTATCAACCGTCTGCACTTTTTGTGTATGCGGCAGTAAATTTTTCAATTATCAATTATCAATTTTCAATTAAATTAGTTACCTTTGCACACAAATTGCAATTTTATATATAAAATGATACTTGAAAAGATAAACCAACTCCTTCAGCAGGTTGACTCGCTGGAGGCAAAGAATGCTGAGGAAGTAGAGCAGCTCCGACTGAAGTACCTGAGTAAGAACGGTGAATTGAATGAGCTGATGAAGGACTTCCGTAACGTGCCCGCAGAACAGAAGAAAGAGGTGGGCATGAAAATCAACGAACTGAAACAGCGTATCACCGACCGTATCAACACACTGCGTGAGGCATGCACCACTCAGGAAACTGGCGACGAAGCTATCGACCTGACACGTACACCCTACCCCATCCAGTTGGGTACACGTCATCCCCTGACCATTGTGACTAACGAGATTATCGACATTTTCAGTCGCATGGGTTTTGTGCTGGCCGACGGTCCTGAAGTGGAGGACGACTTGCATGTGTTCACCCGCATGAACTTTGCTGCCGACCACCCCGCACGCGATATGCAGGACACCTTCTTCGTATCGCAGCATCCTAATGATGTAACTAAGAATATACTGCTCCGTTCACACACCAGTAGCGTTCAGGCCCGTGTGATGGAGAATATGCATACTGAGGACGGCAAACTAACCGCTCCTATCCGCGTGATCTGTCCAGGTCGCGTATATCGTAATGAGGCTATCACTGCTCGTGCCCATTGCTTCTTCCATCAGGTAGAGGGTCTGTATATCGACAAGAACGTATCGTTCACAGACCTAAAGCAGGTGCTCCTGTCGTTTGCACGCGAGATGTTTGGTGCCGATACAAAGATTCGTCTGCGTCCCTCATACTTCCCCTTCACTGAGCCCAGCGCCGAGATGGATATCTCTTGTTTCATCTGCGGTGGCGAGGGTTGTGGCTTCTGTAAGCACACCGGATGGGTAGAGATTCTGGGTTGCGGTATGGTTGACCCCAATGTGCTGGAGCAGTGCGGCATCGACTCTAAGGAGTATAGCGGCTATGCCTTCGGTATGGGTGTGGAACGTATCACAAATCTGAAGTATCGTGTATCAGACCTCCGTATGTTCTCAGAGAACGACACCCGTTTCCTGGAAGAATTCCAATCTGCCGACTAATTTTAAAAACAATATTCTAAAACAAACAACACTATGTTAAAACCGTTAAACAAAAAATTCGCTCCTAAGAGCGTAATGCCTGAAAAGGTGATTCAGTTTGGTGAAGGTAACTTCCTTCGCGCATTTGTTGATTGGATTATCTGGAACATGGACCAGAAGACCAATTTCAATGGTAGTGTGGTAGTCGTTCAGCCTATCGAACGCGGTATGGTTGACTGGCTCAACGGTCAAGACTGTCTGTATCACGTAAACCTGCAGGGTCGTGAGAACGGTAAGCCCGTCAACACTCTCGAGCGCATCGACGTTATCAGCCGCGCACTGAACCCCTACTCTCAGAACGATGCCTTCATGGCACTGGCTGATCAGCCCGAGATTCGTTTTGTGATTTCTAATACCACAGAGGCAGGTATCGCTTTCGATCCCGCATGTAAGTTGGACGACAAACCTGCAAGCAGCTATCCCGGCAAACTGGTTCAGCTGTTGTATCGTCGTTACCAGACCTTCAACGGTGACCCCACCAAGGGACTTATCATCTTCCCCTGTGAGCTGATTTTCCTGAATGGTCACGTGCTGAAGGATTGCATTGAGAAATATATCGAGTTGTGGCAGCTGCCCGAAGGCTTCAAGAAATGGTTTGAGGAGTCTTGCGGCGTTTATGCTACCCTCGTTGACCGTATCGTTCCTGGCTTCCCCCGTAAGGAGATTGCCCAGATTCAGGAGAAGGTTGGCTATCGTGATAACCTCGTTGTCCAGGCCGAGAACTTCCACCTCTGGGTCATCGAGGCTCCAAAGGAAGTGGCTCAGGAGTTCCCTGCCGACAAGGCTGGTCTGCACGTGCTGTTCGTTCCTTCAGAGGAGCCCTACCACAAGCGTAAGGTAACCCTGCTGAACGGTCCTCACACCGTATTGTCTCCTGTGGCTTACCTGAGCGGTGTCAACATCGTACGTGATGCTTGCAACCACGAGGTTATCGGCAAATATATCCACAAGGTACAGTTCGAGGAACTGATGCAGACACTCGACCTGCCTATGGACGAGCTGGAGAAGTTCGCTGGCGATGTGCTGGAGCGCTTCGACAACCCATTCGTAGATCATCAGGTGACCAGCATCATGCTGAACTCATTCCCCAAATTCCAGGCTCGCGACCTGCCCGGAGTGAAGACTTATCTGGAGCGCAAGGGCGAGCTGCCTAAGGGCTTGGTATTCGGTCTGGCTGCCATCATTACCTATTATAAGGGCGGTAAGCGCTTCGATGGCGCCGACATCACTCCTAATGACGACCAGAAGATTATGGATCTGCTGAAGGAACTCTGGGCTACTGGTGATACTCAGAAGGTGACCGACGGTGTGCTGGGTGCAGAGTTCATCTGGCAGGAAGACCTTAACAAGATTGCTGGTCTGAACGCTATGGTGAAGCAGTTCCTTGACCTCATCCAGGCTAAGGGTATGCTCGAAGCAGTGAAGACTATCCTGTAAACCTATACAGCCACCTTCCAAAAAACGAAGGTGAATTAAATTTAAAAGGTGCAGCAACATCGTGTTACTGCACCTTTTTTATGATATACGGGGGATAACAGGTTATCCGCCGAAGTTATCGTACATAATCGACTCGGGATCTACGCCGAGCGAGTCGAGCATGGATACCACGGCCTTCGACATGGGGCCAGGACCGCACATGTAGTACTCGATATCCTCGGGAGCCTCGTGGTCCTTCAGATAAGTCTCGTACATCACATTGTGCACAAAGCCCGGGGTGTACTTCACGCCAGCAGCATCGGCTGCGGGATCTGGACGGTCCAAAGCCAGGTGGAAGTGGAAGTTGGGGTACTCCTTCTCCAGTCCCAGGAAGTCGTCGAGATAGAACACCTCGTTCAGCGCGCGGGCACCATAGAAGTAGTGCATCTCGCGATCGGTAGTGTGCAGCGTCTTGGTCATGTGCATGATCTGAGCACGGAGCGGAGCCATACCGGCACCACCACCAACCCAAATCATCTCCTTCTTTGAGTCGAAGTGTGGGTGGAAGTCTCCGAAAGGACCACTCATAATCACCTTGTCGCCGGGTTTCAGCGAGAAAATATAAGATGAAGCGATACCAGGGTTCACATCCATGAAACCACTGCGGTCGGCCTTAAATGGAGGCGTAGCAATACGAACGGTCAGCATAAACACGTCGCCCTCGGCAGGATAGTTAGCCATAGAGTAAGCACGGATAGTATCTTCAGGGTTCTTACATTTGAGTGGGAACAATCCGAACTTCTCCCAAGCGGGCAGATACTCATCGCCAATCAAGCTCTTGTCGAAGTCCTTATCATAATCGATGCAATCAAACTTAGGGATACGGATCTGAGCATAAGAACCAGGCAGGAAATCCATGTGGGCACCAGCAGGCAGCTGTACCTTGAACTCCTTGATAAAGGTAGCCACGTTCTTGTTGCTGATAACGGTACACTCATACTCCTTAACACCCAGGATAGACTCATCAACATGAATCTTCAGGTCGCCCTTCACCTTGCATTGGCAACCCAGACGCCAGTGGTCTTTTATCTGCTTACGTGTGAAGTGAGGCTTCTCTGAATCCAGAATCTCGCCACCACCTTCAAGTACCTGAACCTTACATTGTCCGCAAGAGGCCTTACCACCACAGGCAGAAGGCAGGAAGATACCATTCTCATTCAGCGTAGCCATCAGGTTATTACCCTGAGGTACGTTGAGCACACGTTCACCATTCACGGTGATATTCACGTTGCCCGAGGGAGAAAGATATTTCTTCGCAACGAGCAGGATGATGACGATAGCGATGATCGTCACCAGGAAAACGATAATACTATTTACTATAAACATAACTGTCGCCCTCCTTAGATTTTAAGTCCACTAAAACACATCATGGCCATAGCCATCAAACCCACAGTGATAAATGTGATGCCGAGACCCTGCAGGGGCTTGGGTACATCACTATACTGCATCTTCTCGCGAATGGCACCCATCGCCACGATAGCCAGTGTCCAACCGATACCTGAACCGAGAGCATATACCATGGCATCACCGATGCTGGTGATAGCCTTTGTCTCGCTGGGGTCAAGCAGAATGCGCTGCTGCATGAAGAGCGAAGCACCCATGATGGCACAGTTTACGGCAATCAGAGGCAGGAAGATACCCAGAGCTGCATAGAGCGAAGGAGAATACTTCTCTACAATCATCTCAACCAACTGCACGATACCGGCGATAACGGCGATAAACAGGATGAACGAAAGATATGAGAGATCCATACCGAAGATACCATCCTCAGAGAGCACCTTCGTCTGAAGCAGATAGTCAACAGGTACAGTGACAAACAGCACAAAAGTAACGGCCAGTCCCAGTCCTAATGATGTCTTCACATTCTTCGAAACGGCAAGGAACGAACACATGCCCAGGAAGAAAGCAAAAATCATGTTGTCGACAAAAATCGAACGGAAGAATAATGATATTGCGTGTTCCATAATTTACTTCTCCTTATAAAAATAAGCACGGTGTACCCAGATAACGATTCCCACGAGAATCAATGCCATCGCAGGCATCGTCATCATGCCGTTGTTAAAGTCCTTACAATCAATAATCTGGAAGCCCAGCAGAGAACCGCGTCCGAAGAACTCACGAACGGCACCCACGATAATCAGAATCATGGCATAGCCGATACCGTTGCCCACACCATCGAGGAATGAAGGCCAAGGCTTGTTCTGCATGGCGAAAGCCTCCAGGCGTCCCATCAGAATACAGTTGGTGATAATCAGACCTACATAGACAGAGAGCTGCACGCTGACGTCATAGACAAAAGCCTTGAGAATCTGAGAAACGATTGTCACCAGGGCAGCAACAACAACCAACTGTACCACGATACGGATACGGGTAGGAATCGTGTTGCGCAGGATAGAGATAATCACATTGGCAAAAGCCGTGATAACCGTAACAGCAAGTCCCATCACAATGGCAGGCTTCAACTGACTGGTCACAGCAAGCGCCGAACAGATACCCAACACCTGAACAAGTATCGGGTGGTCGAGGTTCAACGGATTGGTGAATGCCTCTTTATTTTGCTTACTAAATAATGCCATAGTTCGTTAGTTCTTTAAAAAGTCCATATACTTGGCCAACTGGTCCTGCAGCATCTTGCTCACGGCTGTAGAGGTAACGGTAGCACCTGTCACGGCATCAACCGTTGTCTCATCGTTGACAGCCTTCACAACGCTCAAGGCAATCTTGGAATCATCGCCATCGGCAAAGATTTTCTTGCCCTGGAACTTAGCCTGCCAATCGGCATTGTCCTTAATCTCTGCACCAAGTCCGGCTGTCTCGCTCTCGTGATTGAAATAAGCGCCAAAGACCGTATTCTTGTCACTATCGATAGCCAGGAAACAGCTGATGCCGCCCCACATGCCCTGACCTTTCAAGGGAAGCACGTATTTCACGTCACCATTCTCGAGTGTGCATACATAGACATTCTGACCTTCGTCAAAAGTCACAATCTTTTCATAAGTGGCGTGTGCCTCTTCATCACTCAGACCACGCAGGTTCAGCGAGTTCAGAATCTGCTTCTCAGTGTCGAGGGCTACGTTAGCATCCTGCATGGGCTTCAATGTCTGTGAGACGAAAGCCAACAGGAAGGCCACGATGACCACCATAATCGTACTATATATAATAATGTACGTATTGGAATTTGTATTCAGTTTCATTTTGAACCTCCTCTCTTCAAACGTTTTGAGATATTGCGGTCAACCACGAAGTAGTCGATAGCAGGAGCAAACATATTCATCAGCAGGATAGCCAGCATCATGCCCTCTGGGAAACCGGGGTTCATCACGCGAACCACAATGGCAACGGTACCAATCAAGAAACCATAGAACCACTTACCACACTCGGTGCGGCATGAGGTAACAGGGTCGGTAGCCATGAATACAGCACCAAAGCAGAAGCCACCTAAAGCGATGTGCTCATACCAATGGATAGGCGTCATGCCAAGGTTCTCAAACAGCAGACCTGTCAGGATACCACCGGCGAAAACACTAATCATGGTCTTCCAAGAAGCAATACCCGTGCAAAGCAGGATAACAGCACCAATAGCGATGGCAATTACAGAAGTCTCACCGATAGAACCGGGAATCAGTCCATAGACGGCATCCATTGTGAAGTGGTAGTCGGCAAGATTGGCCAATGGTGTAGCACCAGAGAAACCATCGGGCACCTGACCACCAAAACCAAAGATAGGACTGTCAGCTATCCATGCCTGGTCGCCAGTCATCTTCTGAGGATAAGCAAAGAAGAGGAAAGCACGAGCCAAGAGTGCGGGGTTGAAGATGTTCATACCCGTACCACCGAAAATCTCCTTGCCGATAATCACAGCAAAGGCAACGGCAATAGCCAACATCCACAGAGGCAGGTTCACAGGGACAATCAGGGGAATAAGGATACCAGATACGAGGTAACCCTCCTGAATCTCTTCGTTCTTCCACTGTGCCCAAGCAAACTCGATGCCCAGACCAACGATATAAGAAACCAGAACCTTTGGCAGCACAGCCAGGGCACCAAAGAGGAACATATCCATAAAGGAAGCATCCAGTCCTGATGCGATAGCGTTCTGATAACCAACGTTATACATACCAAAGAGTAAAGCAGGCATCAAAGCGATGACCACCATACTCATAATACGCTTCGAGTCGATAGCGTCGTGGATATGAACACCCTTCTTTGCTGTCGTGTTGGGCACAAAAAGGAAGGTCTCAAAACCATCGAAGACGCTACGGAAAGCGTGAAGCTTGCCTTCCTTCTCAAAGGCGGGCTTTATCTTATCGAGATAATTTCTTAATGCTTTCATCGTCGTTATGCGTTTTCTTTACGTAAATTATTCAATCCTTCACGAACAATGCGCTGGAGTTCCAACTTTGAAGAGTCCACGAACTCGGCCAGGGCAAAGTCCTCTGGAGCCACTTCGTAGATACCCAACTGCTCCATCTTGTCGATATCGCCAGCGATGATAGCCTTGATGAGGTATTCACCATAGATATCCATAGGCAGCACCTTGTCGTACTCGCCACTCATGATCATGTGTCGCTCGCCACCCTTAACTCGGGCATCCAGAGCGTAGGCCTTCTTACCAAAGAGCCATGAGAAATAGCTGCGGCTTACTGAGAACTGACCGAAGCGTGGCAT
>Ga0247611_10011736_pt1 | contig 10063 bp, 9 predicted proteins | sample 177DNAGHGhighgp2_FD_192422 | JGI IMG/M metagenome (GOLD analysis project Ga0247611, IMG submission 192422) | Sheep rumen microbial communities from Palmerston North, Manawatu-Wanganui, New Zealand - 1770 DNA GHGhigh gp2 | ecosystem: Host-associated > Mammals > Digestive system > Stomach > Rumen ... | reverse complement strand
GGCTTTAAAAAACACTTTTGTATCCATGGCTGGTGAACCGATAAGTGTTTGGCCGTTACCTTTGGTGTTGCTGATAACGCCACACTGGGCTCCGATGAATGTCTTGTCTGCCACCTTTATGTGACCGGAGAAGCCTGCCTGACCGCCTACCATACACCACGAGCCTATCTTTGTCGAACCGGCCAGTCCCACCTGTGCCGACATGACGGTATTCTCGCCAATCTCACAGTTGTGCGCAACCTGAATCAGGTTGTCCAGTTTTACACCCTTGTGAATCACAGTCTTTCCCATCGTCGAGCGATCCACACAGGTATTGGCACCAATTTCCACATCGTCTTCAATGACAACGATACCTATCTGCGGAATCTTGTCGTAGCCTTCGGCATTCGGAGCAAAACCGAAGCCGTCGGCACCAATCACACTGCCGGCGTGGATTGTTACGTTATTTCCTATTTTACAACCTTGGTAGATGGTTACGTTAGGATAAAGCAGACTGTTCTTGCCTACCTGAACACCGTCACCGATGACGGTATGCGGATAAACCTGAGTACCGTCGCCGATGACAGCCCCGTCACCGATGCAGGCATAGGCTCCGATATAGACGTTCTTGCCGATAGTTGAATTGGGAGAAATACTTGCCAGTGGGTCGATGCCTGTTTTTCTGGGTTTCATCGACTCGTAAAACTGTAGCAGTTTGGCCACACATTCATACGCGTTCTCTACGCGGATGAGTGTGGCTGAAACGGGCTTCTCCAGCGTTACATCCTCGTTCACGAGTACTATGCTTGACTTTGTATCGTAGATGTAATGCGTGTATTTTGGATTGGAGAGGAACGAGATTGCACCAGGAACCCCTTCTTCGATTTTTGCGAATGTATTAACGGTGGCATTCTCGTCACCTTCTACGCGTCCTTGTATCAGGTCGGCTATTTGTCTTGCTGTAAATTCCATGTTTCTTGTTGCAACAATATATTTAGGTGCAAAGGTAACAAAAATTATTTAAAACGTTGATAACACAGATAATATTTTCTTATTTTTTTAGAAAGTAACTGAACATTTAGCAATTCCGATGCTTCGGAAATATCACAAATCGTGCCGTCTTTGTAAAGTATTGAGATGCTGTCATCGTCGATGTTATACATGTCTTTGGAGATTTCATCGACGCTCATCATATAGCGTTTGGCATCCTCTCGGGTGATGCCCATCTTTGCTGCCGTTTCTTCTGCAATCTCTTCCAGACGTTCTTCTGTCACGGGATCTTCGCTTACTTCGACCTTGAAGATGTGTCGGTCGAGCATGTCAATAGCAAGTGTCGAGAGTATCTTGTCCGGATGGTATTTCCAGGCTTTCATGGCGCTCCAGATGTCTGAGTCGTCGAGGTCTGTATAATTGACTATCGCTTCGGGATGGGTTTCGAACCAGTGCGCATCAACTTCGTGCTCCAAAAAGTAGAGTAGGGCGGGAGATGCCTGAAGTCTGATGCCTTGTCGGATAAGTTCTTTGGCTCGCCTCAACATGTTAATGAGCACCTTTTCACAGGCAACGCATGTCCTGTGTAGATACACTTGCCAGTACATCAGCCGTCGGGTTGTCAGGTAGTTTTCGAGTGAGTAGATGCCTTTTTGCTCCACGACGAGTGCATCATCGACCACATTGAGCATCTTGATGATACGTGCCGACCCGATGTTACCCTCTGTCACGCCGGTATAGAACGAGTCGCGGCGCAGATAGTCCAGACGGTCCATATCCAACTGGCTCGATATCAGCTGGTGCAGGAAGTTCTTGCCATACTCGCCCTTGAAGATAGCTATAGCAAGGTTGAGCTGGCTGTTTAGGTCGTGGTTAATCTGCTCCATCATCATCATCGAGATGTCCTCATGCGAGATGCCGTGGATGAGTGTATGCTCAAGTACGTGTGAGAAGGGCGCATGGCCGATGTCATGCATCAGGATGGCAGCTTCAACAGCCTCCGCTTCAGAGTCGAAAATAAAATTTCCCTTCTGTTGTAAGCTGAGTATTGCCTCTGACATCAGGTGGAAGGCACCTAACGAGTGCTGGAAGCGGGTGTGACGGGCACCAGGGTAAACCACGGATGCCAGACCCAACTGGTTGATGCGGTTCAGACGCTGAAAGAAAGGATGCTCCACGATGTCGTAGAGCAATCCACGTGGTATCTTGATAAACCCAAATACCGGGTCGTTGATAATTTTCGAGTCGTTCACGATGGCAATTCCCTCAGATGACACCTGCTGACTTGAGTTCTTCAGCCATCTCCTCACTCAATTCCTTAGCCTTTTGACGGGCCACGTCGGCAAAGTCTTCGCCTTGTGATGCATAGATAATGCCACGAGAGGAGTTCACCAGCAGGCCGCAGTCTTTCGTCATGCCATATTTGCAGACTTCCTGTAGGCTTCCACCCTGGGCGCCCACACCAGGCACCAGGAGGAAGTGTTCTGGAACAACCTTTCGAATATCTTCAAACATTCGCCCCTGAGTGGCACCCACAACATACATCATATTGTCTGATGTTCCCCACTGTGAACTCTTCTTGAGCACTTTCTCAAACAGCCGTTCGCTGTTGGCGTCCTCTGTCAGTTGGAAGTCTTGAGAACCCTTATTGGAAGTCAGTGCCAGAAGGATGACCCACTTGTCTTCGTAGCCGAGGAAAGGGGTTACCGAGTCCTCACCCATATAAGGCGCCACAGTTAATGCATCCACCTGAGCGTCACCCTCGAAGAAGGTCTTGGCATACATCTTCGATGTGTTGCCGATGTCGCCACGCTTGGCATCAGCGATAATGAAGTGGTGCGGATATTTCTCTTTTAGGTAGGCCACGGTACGCTGATAGGCGTAGAGTCCGTCAATGCCGTAGCACTCGTAAAAGGCCAAGTTTGGCTTATAGGCCACGCAATAGGGGGCTGTGGCGTCGATGATGAGTTTGTTGAAGGCATAGATGTACATCGACAGCCGGTCATCATCATCCTCACATTTGTCATCAACGAGTTTTTTCACACACGTAGGAATCTTGTCAATATCCGTATCAAGTCCTACGCAGAGAAACGACTGCTTCTCACGAATTTGTTGGATTAGTTCTATTCGGGTCATATCATTCGTTTTTATAGTTCGGTCTCTTTCATGCGCTCGGCATTCTCGGCAACGGTCAACGCATCAATCATGGGTTGGATGTCGCCACCGAGGAATCCTTGCAGGTCGTGGGTGGTATAGCCGATGCGATGGTCGGTCACGCGACCTTGCGGGAAGTTGTAGGTGCGGATCTTGGCGCTTCGGTCACCCGTGGAGACAAGACTCTTGCGGCGCGAGGCAATATCGTCCATATACTTCTGGTGCTCCTTGTCATATATAAAGGTATAAAGGCGCGAGAGGGCGCGCTCCTTGTTCTTGGGCTGGTCGCGCGTCTCTGTACACTCAATCAGGATTTCCTCCGTCTCGCCTGTATTGGGGTTCTTCCACATATAGCGCAGGCGCACGCCCGACTCCACCTTGTTCACGTTCTGACCACCGGCACCCGAGCTTCGGAACGTATCCCACTTGATTTCACCCTCGTTCACATGCACCTCGAACTTATCTGCCTCAGGCAGAACGGCCACCGTAGCCGCCGAGGTGTGCATACGGCCCTGTGTCTCCGTTGCCGGCACTCGCTGTACGCGGTGGACACCGCTCTCATACTTCAGCGTACCGTAGACATCGGCACCGCTGACGGCAAAATCTATTTCCTTAAATCCGCCGACAGCACCTTCCGACACACTCGTAATCGAGAGTTGCCAGCCTTTCGATTCGCAGTAGCTTTTGTACATCTTGAAGAGGTCGCCGGCAAAGAGACATGCTTCGTCGCCACCCGTTCCGGCACGTATCTCCATTTGCACATTTTTCGCATCCTCCGGATCCTTCGGTATAAGCGCTATCTTGATTTCTTCCTCCAGTTGCGGCTGCAAGGCTTCATTGGCTGCCAGCTCCTCGCGTGCCATCTCTTTCATCTCCGGGTCGGTCTCGTTGGCCAGTATGTCCTTGGCTTCCTTGATGCCGTTCAGACAGGCGATATAGCGTTTGCGTGCATCCATAATGTCGCCCAGGTCCTTATACTCCTTCGTAAGTTTCACGAACCGTTGCTGGTCAGCTATCACGTTGGGGTCGGTAATCAGGGTCGAAACTTCCTCAAAACGGCTTTCCAAGCCATCCAATTTCTGTAGTATGCTGTTATTCTCCATAATTGAATTCTCCAAACTCACTTTTGATAGTCAGGCTCTTACGGCCTTCTTCTATATGTCCCACAACCTGGGCGTCAATGCCAAACGACTGCGAGATGCCGATAACCTTCTCCGCCATCTCCGGTCGCACATAGATTTCCATTCTGTGACCCATGTTGAACACCTGATACATCTCCTTCCAGTCCGTCTGCGAACATTCATGGATAGCCTTGAATAGCGGAGGTACGGGGAACATATTGTCTTTCACCACGTGACAGTTGTCACCCACAAAGTGTAGCACCTTGGTCTGGGCTCCTCCAGTGCAGTGCACCATGCCGTGGATCTCCGGACGCATCTCGTCGAGCAGGCGTTTGATGACCGGCGCATAGGTGCGGGTAGGGGAGAGTACGAGTCGTCCGGCATCCACGGGCGAACCTTCAACCTCGTCCGTCAGCCGGTACTTGCCGCTATACACAAGTTCGTCGGGTACGGCGTGGTCGTAACTCTCAGGATACTTCCCTGCAAGATATTTGGCGAATACGTCATGACGGGCTGATGTCAGGCCGTTCGACCCCATACCGCCGTTGTAGCATTTCTCGTAAGTGGCTTGTCCTGTCGACGAGAGTCCTACGATGACATCACCTGGACGTATATTGGCATTGTCGATGACATCGGAGCGCTTCATTCGGCAGGTGACGGTAGAATCGACGATGATGGTGCGCACCAAGTCGCCCACGTCGGCAGTCTCTCCGCCTGTCGGCCAAATGCCGATACCCATTTCTCTCAGTTCGGCCAACAACTCGTCGGTACCATTGATGATAGCAGAGATGACCTCTCCCGGTACGAGCATCTTGTTCCTGCCGATGGTGCTCGATACGAGGATATTATCCACTGCACCCACGCAGAGCAAGTCATCTGTATTCATCACAATGGCATCCTGTGCTATGCCTTTCCACACGTCGAGGTCGCCTGTCTCTTTCCAGTACATATAAGCCAGACTCGACTTTGTGCCCGCGCCGTCGGCATGCATGATGTTGCAGTATTCCGGATCGCCTCCCAGCACGTCTGGTATAATCTTGCAGAAGGCTTGCGGGAAGATTCCCTTGTCGATGTTCTTGATGGCGTTGTGTACGTCTTCCTTAGCCGCACTGACGCCGCGCATCATATAGCGATTATTCATAAATTGGCGTGTTTAGAACTTCACTTCTGGAGCCTTCTGTGCAGCAGCGTCAGCCTCGAACTTCGTCATCTTGTCAAAGCCAAACATGCCGGCGATGATGGTGGCGGGGAAGCGGCGGATGGTTACGTTGTAGGCCTGCACGGCATTGTTGTATTTGTTGCGCGCCTCGTTGATGCGGTTCTCCGTACCCTCCAGCTGTACCTGCAGGTCGCGGAAGTTTTCGTTGGCCTTCAGGTCGGGGTAGTTCTCTTGGATGGCAATCAGTCGTCCGAGGGCAGCACCCAGTTCACCTTGTGCCTGCTGGTATTCTTTCATTTTCTCAGCAGTCATGTTGGTTGGGTCGAGGGTCACCTGTGTAGCCTTCGAACGGGCACTCACCACACCCTCCAGGGTCTCTTTCTCGTGTGAGGCATAGCCCTTGACTGTCTCTACGAGGTTGGGAATCAGGTCTGCACGGCGCTGATAGGCCGACTGCACGTTGGCCAGCGATGTGGTGGCGCTTTCCTCCATACCTACCATTCCGTTGTAACTGCTAATAGCCCATCCGGCTATTAGGATTACGGCTGCGATTACTCCGATGATTAAATACTTCTTGTTCATACTTTTGTCGATTTTTATAATTTCTTCTGTTGTGTCATTTCTTTCGCTACCAACTCGACGTGGCACCGCCGCCGCCAGAACCTCCGCCGCTGAAGCCGCCGCCACTGCTGAAGCCTCCGCCGCCGAAATCGCTGCCTCCGCCACCTCCTCCGAAGCCGCCCACGAAGACTGCAGTCTGGGCAAAGGGGTTGGCCAGCAGGTAAGAGCGTCCCGACAACTTGCCGTAGCGGTGCGACAGCCATGCCAACAGCCCCAGCCAACCTGCAGCAAAGAAGAAGTTGAGCATCAGCAAGTCGGCTATCGGGTCGTCGCTGTCCTGTTGCGGGGCTACGTATTCGCGGGCTATTGGCAGGTCTTTCTTGAGCAGCGTGTTACAGATAGCCTCCGTCAGCGCGAGCATGCCGCTGTCGGGCTGTTCGGCCTTCATGTAAGGCACGAGATAGGTGCGTTGCAGCCGTGAACTCTCTGCGTCGGTCAGTTCGCTCTCCAGCGACCATCCTGTGTGGATGCGTGCCAGATGGTCTTTATAGGCCAGGACAACGACCAGACCGTGGTCGCTCTTGCCTACTTTATAGATGTCAAAGATGTCTTGTGCGAAACGGAAGATGTCTTTGTTCTCCACGTGGTTGACGATGACCATGGCCGACTCGATATTCAGGCTGTCATCGAGTTGCCCGAGCATGGCGTTCAGTCGTTGTTCCGTTTGCTGGCTGACGACGTTGTCTGGGTTTGACACGTAAAGTGAGTGGTCGTGCAAGTGGGGCATGGGTATAGTCCTTGCCGTCCACGGCGTACTCTCTTCAGCGTTGTCGGTCATGTCGTTTTCGTCACCTGATGCCTGCGCGGTCTGTGTCGTTTGGGTGGTTGTCTGCGGCATGCCAGCCATCGTGTCGGGTAGGGCACCGACGGCATAACTGCAGGCGGCGAGTTGAGAGAACAGCCCCAATCCTACCACAGCCTTCCAAAAGCGCTTGCGCCGACGCGTGGTCTCTGTGTCCAGGGGCAGCGTTTCCAGATAGGCACGGCACTCCCTTTCGTAGGCATCCTTGTTCCTGTAGTATTGGGCCTCATAGTAGTCTCTCAATCCTTCTGAATTTCTCGAACCAAAATAGCCAAATCCTTGACTCTTAAGTTCGTATTCATGTTCCAGACGTCGCGTTACGGCATTGTGCCGTTGCGCTATCTCGTATAGTCCCCTTCGGTATGACAACCGTTGCCGCTGCCCCTCCTTGTCCTTGCTGTCTGCTACAAGACCATAGACCACAAGGGGCACAAACACCAGTGTAAACAGCCCGTAGACCGTATAGCCGTCGACAACAGCGCCAAAGGCACCACCCAGGGCGGAGGCGCCTCCCATGCCCACCATGCTGCCGATAGCTCCCAGCATAATCTCCGTTGCTGTCAGATTGATTTTCATAATCCTATTCTATACCCAATACCCTCAACTGTTTACAACTTCTCCTTGCCGTTCCAAAATTCCCACGAGGCGAAAGCCTGCAGCAGCAGCATTTCGAGACCGTTCTTCACGTCGGCACCATGCTCGGCACCCCGTTGCATGAAGAGCGTCTGGTCGGGGTTGTAAATCAAGTCGTAGAGTATCGTGTGGTAGTCCATCGCATCGTAGGGCAGGGGCGGACACTCTTCTGTATGGGGATACATGCCCACAGGGGTACAGTTGACGATGACGTTGTATTCCCTGATGACCTCAGGCGTTATCGACTGGTATTGTATCGTACCCGGACGCTCGTAGCGACTGACGTAGACAGGCTCTATCCCTAACTTTTTCAGTCCGTGGAAGACTGCCTTTGAAGCACCGCCAGTGCCCAATATAAGGGCTTTCTTGTGCCACTTTTTGTCTATCATTGGCTCTATGCTTTGGGTGAAGCCGATGATGTCGCTATTGTAGCCCTTGAGCAGGATCTTGTTCTTCTCGTGGCTGACACGTATCACGTTGACCGCACCGATGGCTCTCGCCTCTGGTGAGATGGCATCAAGGAAGGGGATGACCTTCTCTTTGTAGGGGATAGTCACGTTGAGTCCCCGTAACTCTGGGTTCTTGTCGAGAATCTCCGGCAGCATGTCTATGTTTGCTATCTCGTAGTTCTCATACTTGGCGTTGATGCCCTCGTCGGCAAACTTCTGGTTGAAATAACTGATAGAGAACGAGTGCCCCAGTGGGTAACCGATAAGTCCGTATTTGTCCATACTTTATATTATTTAGTAGCGAAATACATCGTGCAGATGCCGAAGGTGAGCCTGCGGAAGGAGGCCTCGCTGAAGCCAGCCTTGCGTAGGATGTCCGTCATCTGTTCTCCCTGAGGGAAGGCCTCTATGGTGCGGGTCAGATAGCTGTAGGCACTCGGGTCCTTGCTGATGAGCCGTCCATAGAAGGGCAATACCGTGTGACTGTAGACATGGAAGAGTTGCTTCATGGGAAACGTCACGGGAGTGGTCAGCTCCAAGACGCTCAGGTGTCCGCCTTTTTTCAACACGCGGCACATCTCTCTCAGCCCCTTGTCAAGGTCGGCGAAGTTCCTGATGCCGAAAGCGGCTGTCACGGCATCGAAGGTGTTGTCAGCGTAGGAGAGCCGCAGGCAGTCCTCACGCTCGAATTTCACCACCCCTTCCAGACCCTCGGCAGCCACCTTGCGGCGACCCACCTCCATCATGCCCTCGCTGATGTCAACACCTGTCAGACGGTCGGGGCGGAGCATCTTCGCGGCAAGGATGGCAAAGTCGCCGGTACCCGTGGCGATGTCAAGGACTGTCTTCGGCCGATCAGCTGCCAACTGGAGGATAGCCTTGCGACGCCAGCCCTTGTCGATGTTCCACGACAGGCGGTGGTTCAGCTTGTCATACGATGGGGCGATGTTATCGAACATCTGCTCCACCTGGCCGGCCTTCTCGCCGTCGTGGTAGGGGGTGATTGTTTCTTGTTTGTACACTTTCTTTGTTGCGGGTTGAAGAAATTTGATCAGTGCCTGTGGAGCCAGTCGTTGACGTTCTTTTCTATTCTTTTGGCGATGTCGCCTTCGGCATCAGCCTTGTCGAACTTCTCACCGATGATGCGCTCAAAGAGCTCTATGTAGCGGGCGGAGACGCTGTCGGCATAGGCATCGGTTATTTCAGGCATGACCTGTCCGGGCTCGTTCATGAAATTATGCTCAATGAGCCACTGGCGCACAAACTCCTTCGAGAGTTGCCGCTGGGGTTCTCCCTTAGCCAGCTTTTCCTCGTAGCCCTGGGCATAGAAGTAGCGTGAAGAGTCGGGCGTGTGAATCTCGTCAATGAGGTACACCTTACCGTTGCGCTTGCCGAACTCATACTTCGTGTCGACGAGTATCAGGCCCTGCTTGTTGGCAATCATCTGTCCGCGGGCGAAAAGTTTGCGGGTGTACTCCTCCATGAGGGCGTAGTCCTCGGCTGAGACTATACCTTGGGCGATAATCTCCTCTCGCGAGATGTTCATGTCGTGCCCCTCGTCGGCTTTCGTCGTCGGGGTGATAATGGGTTCCGGGAAGCGCTCGTTCTCCCTCATGCCGTCTGGCAACTTCACGCCGCAGAGCTCGCGGCAGCCGTTCTTGTACTCGCGCCAGGCGGAGCCGGTCAGGATGGAGCGGATAATCATCTCAACGCGGAAGCCTTCGCACTTCAGACCGACGGTCACCATCGGGTCGGGGGTGCCCAGTTTCCAGTTGGGACAGATGTCCGATGTGGCATCGAGAAACTTTGCCGCTATCTGGTTGAGTACCTGGCCCTTGTAGGGGATACCCTTGGGCAGCACCACGTCGAACGCCGATATGCGGTCGGTGGCTACCATTACCAGGATATCGTCGTTGATGTCATACACGTCACGAACTTTGCCGTGGTAAACGCTCTTCTGTCCTTCAAAATTGAAATCTGTTCTTGTTAATGCTTTCATTGATATATATGTTTTTATAATTTGCTCTCTGAGGCGGCTGTATGCGCCACCTTCTGCTTGTCAAAGGCCTCGTAGGCGTTGACGATGCGCGTCACCAGCTTGTGGCGCACGATGTCCGAATGGTCGAGACTGACCACGCCTATACCTTTTATATTA
>Ga0247611_10011735_pt1 | contig 10063 bp, 14 predicted proteins | sample 177DNAGHGhighgp2_FD_192422 | JGI IMG/M metagenome (GOLD analysis project Ga0247611, IMG submission 192422) | Sheep rumen microbial communities from Palmerston North, Manawatu-Wanganui, New Zealand - 1770 DNA GHGhigh gp2 | ecosystem: Host-associated > Mammals > Digestive system > Stomach > Rumen... | reverse complement strand
GATTTTCCAAGTATCCTCTGGTTTTCTATAGTTATTTATTTTTAACCATCCTATTTTAGGAAGTTTAATAGAAGAATCTTTTATTTCTATGGTATTTCCTTGATTATTAGTAGTATAAGAATTTTTTAATTTCTTCTTAGACTTAAACTTAGGAAAACCTGAAATCTTTGCAAAGAATCTTCTATAAGATTCTTCTAAATTTAATTGTACATTTGCTAAAGCTAAACTATCTACTTCTTTAAGATACTTAAATTCTTCTTTTTTCTTATAAAGAGTTGGTGTTGGATGTAAAGACTTTTTATTTTGCTTATAATAATCTATTCTATCACTAAGCATTAGATTCCAAACCTTTCTACAACATCCAAAATAATTTTCAAGAGTTTCTTTTTGTTTAGAATCTGGATAAAGTCTATATTTTATAGCTCTACTCTTTATATTTTCATTCTTTTTCTTATGCTTCATACCTTTATCCTTGATTTAAAATCATAAAACTAATAATGATTCTATTATTTAATATTTCTTTGGATAAGTTTTTTATAGTTGAGACCAATTCATCCCACGAAGCTAAAGCTTCGGGGATTTCTTGGCTCCTTTATTTAAACTTTTACACTTCTCTTAATATATGGTTTCTCATAATACATAGTGTATATGGAGGGTAAAGTTTGTCCCAAAAAGTCCTCAAAGTTAACATTAAGGCTAGAAACTAAATCTTTAAGACTATTGATTGATATATAAGATACTTCCTTATCGTGATAATGCATAAAATAAGTCATATAATTAAACACCATACGGGATACTTTATCTCTATCATTAAAAGAGTGCTTAATATATTCCAAGCATCTACCTTTTGCCGCATACACAAGAGAATTTATAAAATAACCATGACTTTCATCTCGCATGTGCTGAGGAGTCTCATTATAAAAGTCTTTTAATTTACCATTTAATAACTCTTTAGCATTTACTACTCTACCCTGCAAAAAAGCACAACAGGTTAATGTCACATCTTTATCTGTATAATCAGCAAGAAACTTCAACTTAGGCAATAAAATATTATTTAATATAGCTCCCATTTTCTCTTGGGTTATTGATTTTTCTCCTTCTGGTGCAATTTCTTTTGTGTATTCATCAAATACATCCTCTAAAGGGGTGATTAAGTTACATTGCAGAATTGCATAATACAATTCTGGGTTTGCATCCTTTAAATATAGTATAAAAGCTCTTGCATAACGATTGATTTTTTCTAAACTCGCTTTAGCAACTGGCGACTTTAACTCCAAATCATCCAGACCCCATCCTCTCCAATCTTTAAGAATACTTGGATTAGATACAGCAAATCTAGCAAGTCGTGCTGCTGAGGCAAGGTCTTTTATTTTAACTCTATTTGTTTGAAACCCCCACCTTAACATATCCTCATTGAATACAGCCATATCATCTGAAATTCGTTCAGCTAATTCAATATGGTCTATGTGAGGAAAACACTTTAAATTCTTAATAAAGCCTTGATTTACTAGCATCACTTTTGAATAATTATTATTGTTCACGTATTCTTCATAATTATACATAATTTATAGCCTCTTATTCTGAGTACTAACATAGGGTCTCTCATAATACACTATCACAGATAGTACATTTTGCCCGAAAAAGTTTTTAAAATTAACATTACAACTGAACTCTAAATCTTGGACACTTTTACTTTTTATCACATTGTCATTCTTTTCAGCTCTTCTAAATTACCACTCTTCTCAAAAAGCTTAGCAAGGTTATCAATATACACGAAATCCGACATACCACTAAAGGCATTATAATAATTTTTTACCATAGGTTTCAGAATCTCTTTATTATCAAATGCCTTTTTAATATAAACAAGGCATTGATTACTAAGTTCTGACAAATCGGTGCTAACTACCTCTTTACAGTGGTATGGGTTGCTTACCTTACCAGATAATATTTCTTTTGCTGCATTAGAAAGTACGTCTCTATGTTTTATGAAATCCATGTATGCCTCAGTAATTTCAAAAGAGTTGTAAGTGGGTAATCCCATTCGCATATGGATTTCTACAAGTCTGTAACTACGGGGGTCTCTGGGGTCAGTCATTTTGTAGGTTTCAATCATATTGATAGAACTATCCAAGTTTCTTAAAAAACATGCATCAATACTACCCCAATCATTTCTAGGAATAAGACTTTCTTTATATTTATATAAATAATCCAAAAAGGCTGCTGTTGTAGGGTTTAACTTAGGAAGATTTTCCTCGTTAAATTTGGACTCACCTAAATCCTCTTTGCCCCATCCTCTCCACTTACTAAGAGCACTTGGATTACCTACGGCCTCTTCGCCCCCATAGGTTTGGTTGATAAGTTCCACAATAGACTTACTATATCTTTTTGTGCTTTCACATATTTGCACCTTATCCATAAAAGGATATGGACCGTCAATTATGCCCTCTATATGGGGTAAATAAGGAAGCATACTTCTACTACCCGCGCCATAACATAAGGAAACTCTTTTTTTACACAATTCATTTGCTCTCATATATTCTTCATAAATGAACATAATCTTTTAAACCTCTATTTTAAAAATTAACCTATTATATCTTTCTTAAGCCACTTTATAATCTTTTGCATTTCTTCTGCACTTACTGTCCATGCTGGAACACCGCCATCTAATCTTAATCCGGCGGTACAATCAAGTATAGTTCTTACATAATAACTTGCTACAAATTGTCCTAATGGATATTCACCACGATTCCAATTTACAGAAGAATCATAAAAGAATACTGTTAAATCATTTACAGTACTTGTTAATGACCTACCATAAGCATCACCCGGATAAAGTACTGCAACATTCCACTTTCCAACCTTTATTCTTGTAGGATACTCTAATTCTACCTGTAATCCGTGTACTGTGAACATTGGGTTACTATCAGTCTCACGTATACCTTTAATTCTTGTTCCTGACTTTATAATGGCCTTTACTTCATCTATGGTCTTAAATAAATGTTTTTGAGTTTTTGTATCGAAAAGCTTAAATTTCAAATCTTGCTCAGAATAACCTATAGCTTTTAACATCTCAATATCCCCAGTTAATAAATACAAAGCCTATATTTGTGCAGCAAGCTCTTTCTTTTATAGCAGCTAATTCTAGCTTTGAAGCTCCAAGGTCCAAGCATCTTTTACGAAAACTATTCTCACAATCCCTTGCCCAACGCATATAGTCATCATTCTCATCTAGCTGATTCTGCATAGCGATTGCAACAAAATATCTATTTTCTGCCTTTGCTAAGTTACTAACTGTGTTAGCTAACTGGTTAGGCAGAGAACCCTTTGCACAATACTCCTCCATCTTTCTTATATCTCTATTAAGATTTGATGTAGACATAATAATTACCCCCTATTCATTTCCTTTATAAATCTTTGAATATTATCAAGCATTAATTCAGTATTGTAATCATTTCTACCATTATTTGGTATTATCACTCCAATCCCACCACCTTGCTTTTCTACTGTCACAATTCCATGAGTGGAATAATAAGCATAATAGTAACTTTTATCTGGGTGCTGTGCATTAAGCATATTTACAATTGGCTCCGCTGCTCTTTCACAATCTCTAATTGAAACTCTCATAAAATATATACCTCCTCATTTTGAGCATTTATAAGTCTATATCTAGATTCTGCCTTTTTTGATGCACCCACAGGCTCTGCATAATAAAAATTTGAATCATATTCAGTTTCCTCGAAGGTAACCTTTACTAATTTCTGCCCCCTTGCACTCAACTCTGATGGTGTAACTCCTAAATAATATTTACATATGGCTTCTTTTGGACTTTCAGCCACAACTTCTTCGTCTGCCATACCATAACCTATACCAACAAAGTAGGTGTCCTTTTTTTTCTTAATTCTAATATCCATTTTCTTACCCCCAAAAGTTAATAAAACTGTACAATACCATTTGGGTCTAAAACTTTAATACCTTGTGCATTAATGCTAAAACAATTATAACCTTGATAATTACCTGTTCTTAACAGTAAATGATTGAAGTACACATACATTCCATTTTCATACTTTGTAGCATCTGTCACTTTATTATCCCAAAGAACCTCATTAGCTACCTCAATCATTTTAAGAACGTCCTTAACTCTTTTCTTTCTCATTTTAGTACCTCTTCGATAATAATTTTCGCTCTCGATTTTCTATATATTTATTTTTTGGATAAAATTATTTACAATGTTGGATTAAAATTTAATACTAAAAATAGCAAGAGATGTTATCCCTTGCTATTATCTGTTATATTATCTTTTTCTTCTTCTTTTAACTGTGCAACTCGTTTTTCCCTTATTTCTCTCTTAATTGTCATATATACTGTTGCAAATATGGGCACTCCAAAAAACATACCTACTATACCAAAAAGTTTACCAAATACTACAACAGAAAATAATACCCAATAGGTAGAAATTCCTATTTGTCCACCTATTAATCTTGGCCCTAATATATGACCATCAAATTGTTGTATAACTAAAATGAGAGCTGCAAATTTTAAGGCATCTGCGGGGCTTTCCACTAAAATTATTAAAAATCCCGGTATAGCTCCTATTATGGGTCCAAAAATAGGTATCATATTAGTTATACCTATAAAAGTAGCGTTAAATACTTTATAGGGAAGATTAAATACAGATAAAAAGATGAATGTTAAGATACCTATAAGTAAACTATCAATAAATTTACCAAAGACAAATCTTCTAAATATCTGATTACTTTCTCCTAGTATATCTATAAACTTGCTACCTGATTTATGAAATACTGTAAATATAAAAACTTTAAATGCCTCTACTGCCCTATGTCTATTAAATAGTATAAATATACTTGAGACATAAGCTACTATAGAGTCTGTGATTAAGTCAATCAGTCTTGTTGCCTCATTATATAACTCTGTACTTAATTCACTAACATCTGAATTTAAACTATTAACTATATAATCTTGTAATCCTGTATCAGATTCTAAACTTTTAACACCAAATGCTCTTAATATATTATTATTCTCAATAAAACTATTTATTAGGTTATTCAAGGAATTTAAGTAATCTGGTATGTTGGCTATTATTTTTACAATACTCTCATAACATTGTGGCAATATTGCCATACAAAATATAGTCATGACTGTCAATGTGAGTATCTCGGTTAGGATTACAGCTAAAATATCTGCTGTCTTTTGCTTAACCTTACATTTCTTTATAAATAGCTTTTCTATGTTATCACAAGGCAACGCTAATATGTAAGCTATTAAGAATCCAGCTAAAAAGGGCTTTAATGCAGAAAACAGGGTGTTTAATGCCCCAACTATGTAATTCATCTTAGGCTGAACTCCTCTTAAAATAAGTTAATTAATGTGCTAACTTAATAATGGCTTGGATAACTAAAATGTTATAAACTTGTAAAATATATTGATTTTTTGTCATAGTCTATTGTATAGTTAAATTGAAATAACTTGCAAAAGTCCTCTATTGATAAGTAAATACAATCATTAAACAAATTATCTGAATAAAAGTCTGAATAAGGATACCAGTTTACTGCTAATGGTTCATCGTTTAAGGTTACATTGTAGGCTATAACTTTATCTTGCTCTGGTGAATACTCTGCATGTAAATTATAATTGTATTTCAATTTTATCTGCCAATGGGCATCATATTTGTTTTCTACCATTGACTCACACCAATACATTGCCTTTAATTTTAAGATATATTCTCCGATTACTCGCCTTGCATTAGTAGTTTCTCCCTCTGCATAAGGCTTTTCTACAGTGCAAAGAATGAAATAAGAGCCATAATTTTTATTGTAGACGACATTTCTACCTGAATTATAGATGTCTTCTACTGTACTATTGTTATCTAAATTATAGAGCATTTCCTCCCCATTTACATAAATTTTGTTTAATGTTTCTGGGTAAGTAGTTTCAATAGTTTGAGGTTGTATTGATTCAGTTGAAGGTAATTCTGATTGTGGAGTGCAAACCACCAATAAAAATAGGCATAATAATATTAATTTTCTAAACATATTGCGAGATTTTTCCTTAATTGATATTTTACCACATTATATTATATTGAAATTTTAATAAGTGGTCAATAGAAAATAAGGATATATTAGCAAAAATTAAAGGTGTACCACCTTAATGGTATACCTTTACTAAATTATCCTATGGCATCAGCGGCATCTCCTATAGCATCAGCGGCATCAGCAACACTTCCTACTGCATCAGCAACATCGGCAATATTTCCGACAGCATCAGCAACATCAGAAACACTACCTATAGCATCGGTAGCATCAGAGACATCTCCTATGGCATCAACACCACCAAGGTCTCCTACTCCATCTCCGCCAAAATCTCCATTGTCTCCAAAATCTCCATTGTCTCCAAAATCTTCATCTCCTTTAAAATCATCAAAATTAACACTATTTCCAAATTTTCCAGCAAGTGCCTTTAATCCAATTGCACTCTTTGTTACTCCACGGGCTATTCCACGAGCATCAAATGAAATGTTATTATTATTCTTTTTCTTCTTCTTTGATTCCTCTTCTTTTTGTTTTCCTGCTATCTTTGCCTCAATATCATCCATTGACATTTCACTTGCTGATTTATGGCTACCTATACTTGCATTTATTTCTGATTGTAAATCTCTAAAATCATGCTTGCTTATCTTTCCATCGTCATAAAGGTTATTTAATTTATTTTCTACTTGATGCTTTCTTTGTATCTTTTCTACCTGATTGGTATCAATACCCTTTGTCTTATTTATACCGTCTTGAACCCTTGCTACACCCTCTTCCCTTATGTCACTACCTTTTTCTTTTATATCTTTACCCACATCAGACATCACGCTACCGGCCTTACCTACCACCTTTCCACTTAAAGAAGTCACTGTACCTGCTGCTGCCACTCCTTGACCAGCTGTTTTTACAGTTACACCGGCTGCACTAGTTATGCTACCTAAAACTGTACCAACTACTGGTATCCCCATCATAAGCTTTCCGGTTGCATCTACGCCTACTCCTACTCCTTCACCAACTTTTCCTGTTACTTTTCCTAAGCCACCAACAATTTTTGCTGTACCGCCAGCAACTTTTGCTGCTGTTCCTGCTGCCTGCAATGTAGCTCCCCCTGCCTCTAAAGTTGTACCAGTCGTTGCCTCTGTTGCTCCCATGGCTACTTCTCCAGTACCTTGTGCCACATTTCGAGCTTGACGTAAATTGTCCATACTATAATAGCCAGATTGTTGGGTAGGTGATTGATGTGCATGTTGTGACACTTGCTGTGGCTCTTTCTTAAATAATTTATTAGCAATACCCGCAAAAAATCCTTGTTTCACATTGTTAAAATTATTTGAATTTTGCGAATAAGTGTCAGGCATTTCAAAAGAAGGTGTGGTGATACCTTGTCTTTCTGAAATATACTCTGCTACTTGGTCTGGATACTCCTCCCAATGATAAATTGGATAATATCTCTGTAAGTCACTAAATAAGTGATTAAATATATTCTCTTTTAACTCCTTCCCAGAATCAAAGTCTTCTATATTAAAATCTTCTTTAGCAACCTTTTCTGCTATCTCTGGGCTACATACCATTGAGCCAAATAATAATAGTTGTCTCTCTTTATACATTCCTACCAAAACTAATTTTATAATATTGATACCTGAGGCATAAATATCTATGATTAAATTTTCTGAAAAACCCTTAGAGCTAGAAATTGCCTCATTATCTATTGAATAATCTGACTCTATACTCCTAAAATATTCATCCTCTGTTCCAGCCAAGCTATATAAAGAATTATTACTTGGGACTATAAAATACTCTTTATCTGAATATGCAAAGAATGGTAATCTATTATCCCTTGGCATATTTCTAAATATATCTCTTAACTTATACCCATTGTTGTAATAACCAACAATCTGATTCATGTAATCCATAAAACTATTCATATTTACTTCCTCAACAAATGTACTTATTTTGTTACAAAGGGTATTACCCTCGGCTTTAATTTTTAACTTAATTTTATAAAAAAATAGACGGATGGTTTAAACATCCGTCTAATAAAAAATTTTATTTTAGTTATCTTTTATGAGCTAAATAGGGAAATTCCTCAAAAATCACCCAAAGTGCTCTATCTATTGCTGTTTTTAAATCATTTTCTTGGTAAATATCATTATTAGGATTAGCCTCTGTACCATAACCTAACAAATTCTCATAGTATTCCACTTCTCCACTAGGCTCCCAAATGGCTATGATTACAAGCTCATTTGTATTTCCTGTATACAGTATAGAAAGTCTGACATTTTCTATTGATATAGTATGACCAAAAAAGTAATCCGGGGTCTCGTAATAGAGTGTATCGGCGTAAAAATCATTGATAACACACATTTTACCAATCTTTTTCTCAACTTCCTTTACTACGTCAATTTCAAGTTCTTGTAATGTCATACCTCAACCCTCTGTCATAATAATGCGTTGTACATCATTGTCACTTGTTACACCATGCCATGTTTTACCACGGCTACTTGTAAGTATACTACCCATTTTAGTATAAGTTACACCCTTATATGTCCACCTATCATTACCTAACTTTTGAATAATACTACCATTAAAACTTGCCATATTATTACTATATTGTTGGAATATACCACCTTTACTGTCTGTCATGAAATTACCCATTTGATGAATAATGTTACCATTACTATCTATTGAGGTATTACCCATTTGGTGTATTGTGTTATTATTACCTCTAAGCATTAAATATCACCTACTTTTCTATAAGTTTATAGTATTGTGTATCTATTGCATCTGGATAACGGTAATTAACTACTCTACCTACTGTATTAACCAAATGGAAAGCCATATCCATTCCACAACCATGTACTATTACACATCCATAAGTATCCTTAGCCTTTGAAACTTTCCATCCTGTTATGTTAGCAATCATTTGAGTTATCTCGCCATCCTCTCTATAAACTCTCATATACCTTGTCATTCCACCATTTCCAACTTTACAAAGCTTTATAGACAATCTGTAGGGTGAATCATTAGTTCTATTCTGTATTCCATATTCTCCTAATGCCCTAATTGAATCATCTCTAAGCTCCTCTTTACTCCAACCACCCATTTCTCTCACCACCTTCTAAGTTAAATCCAATAGCACTTCGTAGCCCCATAATTATACATAAGTTCTTCATAATCACCAACTGATGATTGATAAACATATTCAAAATAATAATTCTTATTGAACCTGTAAATTTCATTTGCCCATATATACTCTATACCCTGTGCTGCTGCTCTTTGATACTCTTTATACATTTGGTCAAGAACATTAGCTGGGGCATTAGTCCTAAATATATAGGCAAAACCACCCATATAATTTTCACATAATGCTATATTCTTTTCTCTAACTGTATTTCTCTTTTCTCTAACTGTAGTTCTCATTTCTTTCCTCCTAAACGTCTTATTACACCACTAAACACTATACCACATTTTCTTCACGTCATAATTTTGATTATCTATAAGCATTGGAAACCATTCATTTACTATATTTCCAAGCTTATTTACTACTGAATATGCTATGTCTCCACCCTCATCTTGTACTATCATGCATCCTTTACTATCAGTGGCTCTTGATATACGGTAGCCACATAGCTTTGCAACTAAAGTAGTAACATCCTCATCATCTGCATAAACTCGCATATAGGCTGCATTATTATAATAGCTGACTTTACAAGTTTCTATACTAAATACATAAGGTATGTTAACTTGCTTATATTTATTTATGATTTTAGTAATAGTATCAATATTATTGGCATCACTCATATTCATATGATAAATCCGTTACCAAAAATTTATAAATCTCTATAAATACCTAAAGATATTTATAATGTTTCTATTTTGTTCCTATCTCAAAGAATCCAATTTGGGTCAGCATAAAGCTTATTCCTACTTTTGTTTGATTTAACTCTCAATCAATAGGCTTAACTTTCTGTTTAACGTACAGTAGGGAATCTATTTCCAAGTTTTAATTTATTATAAAG
>Ga0247611_10011734_pt1 | contig 10063 bp, 14 predicted proteins | sample 177DNAGHGhighgp2_FD_192422 | JGI IMG/M metagenome (GOLD analysis project Ga0247611, IMG submission 192422) | Sheep rumen microbial communities from Palmerston North, Manawatu-Wanganui, New Zealand - 1770 DNA GHGhigh gp2 | ecosystem: Host-associated > Mammals > Digestive system > Stomach > Rumen... | reverse complement strand
GTAGTCGATATGGTCCGTAAAGCCGTTCTTCTCGTCCTGCTCCGCCATGGATTCGCCGTTGCGGTAGCGCATGGCCTCCACGTTGACCCCCTCGTAGCTGGAGGTGGGGTAGCCGTAGTAGCTCCACAGGAAGGAGCAGATACGCTTCTTAGGGCCGGGGGGCACCAACTGGGTGATGCCGGCGGGGGTGATGTGCACGATCTCCCCAGGGCCCAGCTCCCGCTCGTCCTCGAAGCCCAGCTTCTGGTAGGCGAAGGACTCGAAGGAGACGGCGTAGCCGTCCTCGCTCTTGCCGATGCGGACGGGCAGCCGGCCCACCCTGTCCCGGGCGGCGATGAGGCTCCCGTCGTCCTTCAGGATCAGCACGGAGGCGGTGCCCTCGATCTGCTCCTGGGCGTAGCGGATGCCTTCGGCAAAGTCGGTCTTCTGGCTCATGACGGCGGAGAAGAGCTGGGTGCTGTTGACCCGCCCGCCGGTCATGGCGTCGAAGTAGCCGCCCTCCCGCTCCAGGCAGTCCCGGATGAGCTTGTCCGCGTTGTTGATGACGCCGATGGTGCAGATGGCGTAGTTGCCCAGGCGGGACCGGACCAGCAGGGGCTGGGGGTCCGTGTCGCTGATGCAGCCGATGGCGCTGACGCCCCGCATCTCCTGGAACACCTTCTCGAACTTGGTGCGGAAGGGGGCGTTGTCGATGTTATGGATCTTCCGCTGCAGGCCGACCTTGGGGTCGTAGGCGGCCAGGCCCCCTCGGCGGGTGCCCAGGTGGGAGTGGTAGTCCGTGCCGAAGAACACGTCCCCCAGGCATTCCCGTGTGGAGGTTATCCCGAAGAATCCTCCCATGGGCTCACGCCTCGGCGAAGAAGAGCTTGGAGAGGGTCATGGGCTCGATGTATTCCCCGTCCTTGTAGACCCGCATGTTGCCGGAGGCGATCTCGTCGATGAGCATGACGGAGCCGTCGGCGTCGTAGCCGAACTCGAACTTGATGTCGTAGAGGACCAGGCCCTTCTCCTTGAGGTCGTCGGCCACGATCTGGGTGATGCGCTGCGTCATCTCCTTGATGGCGTCGTACTGCTCCGCCGTCATGACGCCCAGGACGATAAGGCCGTCCTTGGTCACCAGGGGGTCGCCCTTCTCGTCGTTCTTGAAGGTGGTCTCCACGTAGGCGGGCAGGTCCGCCCCCAGCTCCACGTAGTCGCTGTAGCGGCGGTAGAAGCTGCCCACGGCCTTGTGGCGGCAGATGACCTCCAGCCCCTTGCCGAAGACCTTGGCGGGCAGGACCTCCATGGTGGTGTTCTGAAGATCCGCGGACACGTAATGGGTCTTGATGCCGGCGGCGTTGATCTTCTCGAAGAAGTAGATGGACATCCTGAGGTTCACGTCGCCCACGCCCTCGATGGTGAGGCCGATGCTGTTTTCACCGGGATCGAACACGCCGTCCTTGCCGGTGCAGTCGTCCTTGAATTTCAAGAGGTAGTTGCCGTTGTCGAGAGCGTACACGTTCTTGGTCTTGCCGGTATACACGAGTTTCATAGCCTGTTCTCCTTATCAGAATTGTCGATATCTATTGCAGCGCGGACGAAAGGGCCGCGTCCTTTTTCAGCACGTTTTCTGCATCGGTCCGGCGCTTGTCCGCCAGCTTCTTCGCTAGCTCGCCGTCCTCCACCGCCAGAATCTCCACGGCCAGCAGCGCGGCGTTGACCCCGCCGTTCAAGGCCACGGTGGCCACGGGGATGCCGCTGGGCATCTGCACGGTAGAAAGCAGGGCGTCCAGCCCGTCCAAAGCCCCGCCCCTGCAGGGGATGCCGATGACGGGCAGCGTGGTGTTGGCGGCGATGGCGCCCGCTAAATGGGCGGCCATGCCCGCCGCGGCCACGATCACGCCGAAGCCCTTCTCCCGGGCGCTCCGGGCGAAGTCCCTCGCTTCGTCCGGGGTCCGATGGGCCGAGAAGACGTGGGCCTCGAAGGGCACGCCGAAGGCCTTGAGGGTGTCCACAGCCTTCTGCGCGATGGGTAGATCGCTGTCGCTGCCCATGACGATGGCAACTTTTTTCATGTCGGTTTCCTCCCCAAAAAAGAAATGATGGGCATATTGAATCCAGCGGGTTCAACAATGCCCAGACGGTCGGCAACATATGGCGCTCCCTGTTCCTCTGCGGTGCTCCGCATTCTCCCGTCAGTCGCAAGGGGCGGCGTTGAAAAACACAAGTATTTATACCATATCCCCCCGCCCCGTGTCAAGGAACAGGAATGATATATCCACGCTTTCCCGTGCTTTTTTCGCCGCCCGCCGCAAGATCCGGCGAAAAAGCGGCGACGGCCCAGCCCGCCCGCGCCGAGAGCGGCACCGAGTCCCTCAAGGCCGCCGATCCCCCGGCCCGGGTCCGGCGGATGAAGGCCCTCCGCGCGAAAAATATTTACAATCCGCCTTCTTTCAGGTATCCTGATATTCGGATATACTGTGATCGTGAGATCGTGATGCCGGAAGACGATGCGGCATGGAGGGGAGACGCCTATGACCATGGATCTGGGAACGCTGGCTGTGCTGGCCCCGCTGCTGCTCCTGTTGATCGGACTGGGCTTCACCGTATGGGTGGACCCCTACATCGGCCGGGAGCGGCGCCGCGTCATGCTGCTCATCGTCCTGTTGAGCCTCAGCCTGATCGTGCAGAACGTGCTGGAATACCGCTGCGCCGTCGCCCAGCCCAGGGGGAACTGGCGCACGGTGCTGACGATCTACGGGTACGCCGTCCGGCCCGTGATCCTGATCCTGTTCCTCTACATCGTGCATGAGAAAAAGAGGAAGCTCTGGCCCTGGTGGGTCCTGGCGGGGATCAACGCGGCCGTCTATCTTTCGGCCCTGTTCTCCCCCCTCAGCTTCTGGATCGACGAGGGGAACTCCTATCACGGCGGCCCCCTGGCCCCGTCCTGCATCCTGTGCAGCATGGTCCTGTTGGGCGTGCTGCTTTGGGAGGCCGTACGCAACCGCCGCGACAACGGAAAGTGGAGTTTGTGGATCCCCGCCTTCGTCTTCTTCATGATCGTGGCGTCCGTGGTCATGGATTACAGCGAGAAGGAGGGCCAATTGCCCATCTCGTTTTTGACCGTCGCCATCACCGTGGGCAGCGTGTTCTATTACATCTGGCTCCACCTGCAGTTCGTCCGCCAGCACGAGCGGGATCTGATGGCGGCCCAGCGCATCCAGATCATGATGACCCAGATCCAGCCCCACTTCCTGTTCAACGCCCTCAATACCATCCGGGCCCTCTACGCCAAGGACCCGCCCCTAGCAGACAGGACGTTGGAGGATTTCAGCACGTATCTCAGGCAAAACCTGGAGTCCCTGGACCAGGTGGGGCTGATCCCCATCACCAAGGAGCTGGAGCATACCCGGCTGTACGCCCAGATCGAATCCCTCCGGTTCCCCAACATCCGTGTGGTCTACCGGATCAAGGACGAGGCCGTTGAGGTCCCGGCCCTGACCATCCAGCCCCTGGTGGAGAATGCCATCCGCCACGGCGTGCGAGGCCGGGCGGACGGGGTGGTGACCATATCCACCCTGCGCGAAGGGGACATGCATCGGATCACGGTGGAGGACAACGGCGCGGGCTTCGATCCCAAGGCCAAGACGCTTTCGGAAGGGACCCATATCGGCCTTCGGAACGTGCGGGACCGCGTCAAAGAGATGTGCGGCGGGACCATGGTCCTGCAGAGCGAGATCGGCAGGGGCACGGCCGTCACGCTGCTGATCCCGGACCGGGTGCCCGGCGGCCAAAAGGAGTGAGGATATGAGAGCGATCTGTGTGGACGACGAACCGCTGGCGGTGGAGTACACCCTGGGCCAGTGCGCGCGCCTGGAGGAAATCGACGACGTCCGCGGCTTTACCGACGGGCAGGCGGCGCTGGACTGGCTCCGGGACCATCCGGCGGACCTGGCGCTGCTGGATATCAACATGCCCAGGCTGGACGGCATCACCCTGGCGGCGCGGATCAAGGAGATGCACCCTCAGACGGCCATCCTGTTTCTGACCGCGTACAAGGAGTACGCCTTCGACGCCTACGCGGTGCGCCCAGCCGGGTATCTTTTAAAACCGGTGCCCCTGGAAAAGCTGGCGGCGGAGGTCCGCTACCTGTGCGGCGAAAGGCACCCGTCCGCGCCGGAGCATATCCGGATCAAGACCTTCGGCAATTTCGACGTCTACGTGGACGGCAAACCCATCGGCTTCAAGCTGGCCAAGAGCAAGGAGATTTTGGCCTATCTGGTGGACAGGCAGGGGGCCGGGGTCTCCCGGGCGGAGCTGTTCGCGGCCGTGTGGGAGGATCGGCCCTATGACCGGAAGCAGCAGAAGCAGCTGGACGTGTATATCCGCTCCCTTCGGGAGACGCTGCAGGCATACGGCATCTCTGCGATCCTGGAGATGGAGAAGGGGATATTGCGGGTCAGGCCGGACACCTTCGTCTGCGACGCATATCTGTTCTATTCCGGCGACAGCGACACCATCAACGCCTACCGGGGGGAGTACATGAGCGCCTATCCCTGGGCCAGCATGACGGAGGGCATCCTCTTCTGGAAGGCGGCGAACAGAAACTGAAACCCTGAAAAAGCAGACCGTCCTTTTCATTTTTGAGAAGGACGGTCTTTTCTTTGGACATCCTTTGGACACGCCCGATTATTATATATAAACAACAATGTATGTTTGCCTGCATCAAAACATTGGGTGCGTGAAAACGGTACAAATGCAGTAAAGCCGCAACGCGGAGAAAGGAACACAATATTAAAGAGATCGAGAACCAGCAGACCGTGGAACTGAATCTGAATGAAATGGACAAGATCGCGGGGGGCTACAGGAAGCCCCCGGAAAAAACGGGATTCTTCATCTACCAGATCAAGAAGGGAGACACTCTCGGCAAGATCGCCCGGGATTTCAACACCACCGTGGAGAACATCCTGGCCTGGAATCCCCAGATCAAGAACAAGAACCTCATCTACGCTGGCGACTTTCTGTACATCCAGGAAATCGCTGAGGGTTGATGAAAACGCAGTCGTCTCCTGCGCAGAAAGACGCTCCGACGGTCTTTATCCCTTGATCATGCGTCGGTTGCACAGGAAAGCTATCGTACACTCTACGTTCAATATCATAAGAAAAAGGAGAGCAATACCATGGACGAGATTAAAGAAGTAACCCTGGACGAGCTTGGCGAGATCGCCGGCGGTGCCCGCGACGACGAGCGGCATAACCTGAAGAACTATGTGTACGGCAAGGTGACCGGCCTGCCCAGGGGCACCTATCTGTACATGAGGAAGACAGCTGGCGGCGCCAAGATGAGCGTCAAATTCGCCAACGGCGACCGCATCCAGTATCATCCCAAAGTGTCCGCCGGCTACTATCTGGCGTACAGCTATCAGGCGGACAAGTACGGCTATGTGGAAGCCAAGTTCATCAAGTGAGCTGGTGAAGGAGAAAGACATGGTCACTGGAAAAGCTATTAAAAAAGCATTGATCTGGGTCGTTATACTGGCCCTGATGCTCCCCCTGATCCCTGCCGTCACCCACGCGGATGACACCTTTGGCTTCAGTGAGATGTATGTGAAGACCGACAACGGCAAGAAGCTGGCCGTTCGCGCCGAGCCCAACAAAGACGCGGAGATCGTTGGCTACGCCGAGTACGGTCATCAGGTCCTGGTGGACTGGGGCTATGCTGGCAACGACGGATGGTCTCGATTGATCTGGGGCAGCGTGGACGGATATGTCCAGACCCGCTACCTGGTCAGCAAGAAGCCCGCGGCCTATAAGTCTCCCGAGCAGAAGAAGGCTGAGGAAGCCAAGAAGCAGGCTGAAGAAGCCAAGGCGGCGCAGAAGAAGCTGGACAACGAGCTCAAGAGCGAGAAGGAGATCAGCCCCTGCTACATCGCGGTCCGTCCCAGCCGCAGCACCGGCAAGGTCAACTACCGCGTCGGTCCCTCCACACTGACCTCTGTCATCACTTCCTTCCCTTCCGGCAAGGAACTGATCGCCATCGGCGAAACCACCAACTGGTGGCGTGCCAAGGACCCCGATACCGATAAGATCGGTTATATCTTCAAGGACCTGACCACCGTTTTGAACAAGCAGGTGATCGTCAGCGAGCAGATCGACGGGACGCAGAAGCTGGGCAAGCTGAACGTAAACGGCGAATTCGAGCTGACCTGCAAGCTCCCGGCCGATTACAAGCTCCAGGTGGTGGAGATGCGGGGCGAAAGCATCATCGCCTCTGTGCTGTCCGATGATATGACCAAGCCGGATATGTATCTGACCATCGCCTATGACGATCTGTATGGCGAAGTGGATCGGATGAACGATCTGTCCGCAGAGGATCTGGAGGTCCTCAAAGCGTCCTTCGACGAGGTGGACGAGGTGGAGTTCAGCATTTTGAAGACCGGCCTGGGCACCGATCTGCTGGTAGCCCGCGAGACTATCGGGCAGAAGGAGAGCATCACCTTCCTGTCCATCTACAAGGGCTATTTCGTCGAGTTCTGCATGACGCCCAACCCCAACGCGGCCAGCCAGACCCTGACGGACGAGCAGATCCAGACGGCCATCCAGTTCCTGACTGACGTCATGTTCGAGCCCGTGCAGAAATAAAGGATATGACCCTCATAGCAACGTAACCAAGATCAGAAATGACTCCCGTGTAGAAAGCACTTTCACACGGGAGTTTTTTTAGCGATACCTTCCAAAGATACATATCAAATTCCATGATCTGCCGCAAAGGAGCCGGTGAGCAGGGCATACCGGCTCCCGACATCCTGTGGCACACAAATGGCCTGTTTGCTATCCTCTGTGACGCCCTCGCTGCCCCCAAATGCCGATCTCTCCCTCCGGTTGCGGGTCCATGACCAAATCCGGAATTAAATACCCTCCAACCTGCGTATACGTTCCGCCGTTCTCTTCAAAATAGGACTTGATTTCAAAACCGCCAGAAATAAAACGAATTGCGGCTACCAGCCGGATATTGCTCCTTTCCGATAGTCGCAATGTAACTTTTTCCACCCATGTCCCGTCGCAGCTATTCTGTAGTAGTGGCATTTGAAAACCACCCTCTACAGCATAGCTCTCTACAGGTTAAAAAATGCAAATGCAGGAAAATATAGCCGGAATTATACCATAACGGGTATAGTTCGTCTGTTTTTGCGTATAAAATATACCCGATAAGGTGTATTTTGCATATTTTTATGTTGACAATATACCCGATGAGGTATAGACTTTTGTCTATGAAAAGCATTGGAGCGTTTATTAAAGAGAGCAGGAAAGCCGCAGGGCTCACGCAGGAGGAGTTTGCCATCCGGGCGGGCCTGGGGCTGCGTTTTGTCCGCGATCTGGAGCAGGGCAAGGAGACCGTGCGGATGGACAAGGTCAATCAGGCGCTGGCCATGTTCGGCATGAAAGCGGTGCCGGGAAAGGCGGATGAGGAATGAGCGCGTTTCGCAAGGCCGCCGTGTATGTGCGGGACCGCCTCGCCGGTACCCTTTCGGAGACGGACAGTGGCTACCGATTCGCCTATGATGGGGCGTATTTGAAGCTGCCGGACGCGGCCCCCATCTCCCTGACCCTGCCGCTGCGGGAAGCGCCCTACGAGTCGAAGGTGCTCTTTCCCTTCTTCGACGGGCTGATCCCGGAGGGGTGGCTGCTGCATATCGTCAGCAAAAACTGGAAGCTGGATCCACGGGATCGCTTCGGGCTGCTCCTGGTCGCCTGCCGGGATTGCATCGGCGCGGTGCGGATCGAGGAGGCAGTGGAATGAAGTGTCTTTGCTGTGGAAAACCAATCTTGCTGGAGGAAAGCAGCGGCGGCTGGCACAGGCGCTGCATCCGTAAATTCTTCGGCACGGACACCCTGCCTGAGCTGGACCTCAGGGAGGAAGCGCTCCAAGCGTATGTGACGGAATCGGTGTTCAAGGGTCTGACCGTGCCGGGCGTGCAGCGGAAGATGTCGCTGCACCTCAGCCAGCAGGACACGCCCCGCCTGACGCTGGTGAACTATCCCACCGGGTATATCCTGAAACCCCAGACGCCGGAGTACCGCAGCATGCCCGAAGCCGAGGCGCTGGCCATGAGGATCGCCGAACGGGTCGGTGTGAAGACGGTCCCCTATGGGCTGCTGCAGGTGAACGGGCAGTTTGCGTACATCACCAAGCGGATCGACCGGAAGATCACCGGCAAACAGCGGCTCCGCGTGCAGAAGTACGCCATGGAGGACTTCTGCCAGCTGGACGGGCGGCTGACCGAGGACAAGTATCGCGGCTCCTATGAGCGCTGCGCCAGGATCGTCTCCCAGTACTCCGTGCGCAAAGGCCTGGACCTGTCCGAGCTGTTTTTGCGGCTGGTGGTCTCGTTCGTCACCGGCAATTCGGACATGCACCTCAAGAACTTTTCGCTGATCGAAACCGCGCCGGGCAACGGGGAATATATGCTGTCCGCCGCCTATGATCTGCTGCCCGTCAATCTGCTGCTGCCGGAAGATCAGGAGGAGTTCGCCCTGACCATGAACGGCAAGAAAAGGAACCTTCACCGAAACGATTTCCTGCATTTCGCGGAGCAGATCGGCGTCGTCCCCGCCGCGGCGGAGAAAATCATCGGCCGGGTGCTGTCCTGCGAGCCTGATTTCCTGGCCCTGTGCGACGAATCCTACCTGCCGGAGGACTTGAAGGCGTCGCTAAAAGCGCTGATCCAGTCGAGATGCGCGAGAATAGAATAGAACATGACGTTTTCATCGTAAACAGGGGCCGGTGCGTTTGCAGTGAACTACCAAATATAATTTTAGTCAAGTACGATTTGGTAAATCGTACTTGACTAAATTCGTTCAGTTGTAGATCAGTTCGTTGGTGACGATCTCCTCCGCCCGGTGGCGGAGGGAGTTCATGCGGCGGAGCCATTCCATCTGGTCCCGGGCTTTGAGGGACTCGGTGACGCCCTCGGCTTGGGCCAGCTGGCGGACCAGGGTGTCAAAGATGTCGGTGGCCGCCCGATCCGTGTCCAGGAGGTGCTGGGTCAGGTCGCCGGAGAGGGCCAGGGCTGTGAAGGTGCCGTCGCGCCGCTGCTCCAGGTAGCGCTTGCGCATGCGGCCGAACCGGCCCAGGGAGCATTTTGGGGCGGGGTCCGGCACCAGGTCCGGGAGGAAGACGTCGCCCACCTGGGTGTAGGTGCCGCCGCGCTGCTCAAAGAAGGATGCCATGGGAAGCCCCCTTTCAGACGATGGCCTTGTCCAGCTGGGCGGCGGGGGCCGGGGCCAGGGACTCCCGCAGGAAGGGGAGGGGCCGGTTGGCGATCATGCGGAGGATCGAATCCTCCATGGAGATGCCGTCGTCCTGGATGTGAATGGTCAGCTGATAGACTGTGCCTCGAATGGTCCGCGTCATGTTCATAAAATGTGCTCCTTTCTTTTGTTGATGCACTCGTCAAGTAAAAGTAGACAATAGAAAAAGATAATCATCAGAAGCCCGATTCGGTACGGTACTGGATCGGGCTTTTGTAATCCAAAGCAGCGGCGAGCCGCTGCTCGTTGAAATAACGGACGTAGTCGTCCAGCAGCTTCGGGACGTCGTCGCAGTGTGCCAGATCAAAGTCCGCATACAGTTCTTCCTTCATCCAACCGTTTAATGCCTCAATAATCGGATTATCTGTCGGAGTCCCCCCTCGCGACATGGAACGAAGTATGTTATAATGTCTATGGGCGTTTTCAAAGCCCTTTGAAGAGTAGGTACCTTGGTACCCTTGATGTCACGCCTTGCTGCCGAAGCACATAAAAACTGCAGGCGAGATTATTCCCGCCTGCCATGCTGTTGCCAAATCGCTATTCAGTTTCTTTTATTTTTTGAAAACTCCCCTTGACAAATAGCGTCTTAAGAAGAATAATGGGGGACCACGGCGAAGCCACGATCCCTCCTGAAAGTTCTTTGGGATGCACCCTTTCTTTCAAGAAAGGGTGCGTGTTTTTAATAAATTCCTTAATAGATCGTCGGGAGTTCCCCTTCGATCCCGTATTTCTTTTTAAAGGCCTCCAGATCCGTCGGGGTGCGGATCAGGGC
>Ga0247611_10011732_pt1 | contig 10064 bp, 13 predicted proteins | sample 177DNAGHGhighgp2_FD_192422 | JGI IMG/M metagenome (GOLD analysis project Ga0247611, IMG submission 192422) | Sheep rumen microbial communities from Palmerston North, Manawatu-Wanganui, New Zealand - 1770 DNA GHGhigh gp2 | ecosystem: Host-associated > Mammals > Digestive system > Stomach > Rumen... | reverse complement strand
AATTAGTACGGTAGCGACTATCGGAATTTAAGCCTATGGAGAAGAAAGAGTGCTTTCTCTATGAAGTAGGAATTTTGGGAGGTAACGACCAAAGTGAATAATTTTTTAAAAATTATTCTTTTGTTCTATATAGAAATTATATTGATTATTTGTTGTGCTGTTGTATGTTTAATTGATATATGTTGTTAATTTTTTGCTTTTGTGATATTATGTTATGTAATTTGAGAAGATTTCTTATTAGATTTTATAGAAATATACATTTCAATATTGGAGAAAAGATATGGAAAAATAATATAAGAGTTTTATCTATACCTAAGCATATGTATTGGATATTACATTTTTATCATGATGAAAATAATTATATTAATATTAAAGAAATATTGTTAATTCAACAAAAATAAAAAGAAAATCTTAATCCAATGTCAATGGGGATTACCGTCTACATTAAGTTTAAGATTTAGTGTTGATAGATGGTTATAAATGCTACTAGATATAAATAATATAGATTCTGTAATAAATCCAATAACATTAGATTATCCAAAAATTAGGAGGTTAAATTGATGAACTACGTATTAATGAGTGGGTCGTTTACTCGAATGGAAATATATCAAAAAATAATTAGTTTTTTAAATAAACATTTATTAAATAATAAAAATATTGCTTTTATTACAGCTGATTTTAACGATTATTCAAGTAATGATGAATATATAAAAAAAATAATTAAATTATTTAATGATAAGAAGTTTACATTTTGTTTTGTATATACTATTGATAATAGAATTGATTCCAATATGATGAAAAAATTTATTAAGGATAGTGATATTGTTTTTCTTTTAGGAGGAGATACTTTAAAGCAAATTAAATATATTAATAAATATAAGTTAAAAAATATTATTAAAGAAAAAAATAAAGTTGTAATTGGTATGTCAGCGGTGGCAATTAATATGGCAAAAACTGTAGTACTTGCAAGAGACATAGATGATGGAATTCCTAATTTATCTATATATAAAGGAATAGGTATAACTGATATTAACATTGAACCACATTGTGATTTTCGAAATGAAGAGCATTGGAAAGATATAGAAGAGGCCTCTTTATATTCTGATATAATAGTAATGAATGATGATTGCTATATCATTGTTGATAATGGTGTTACAAGTTATTATGGTTCATATGTTAAAATGACTAATTCAAATATTTATTATAAAAATAATAAATGTATATTAGAAGATTTTTTGAGGGAAATAAATTATGATTAAGAAAGGAAGCCATTTAGATGGTGTATAACCTATAAATGAAAAGAAGATAGACAATCGTGAATTAATAAAAATATTGTCTTGTAAAGCTGGTAATTCATGGAATTTTAGTGGAAAAATAATAAATATGTAGTAATAGTATCTAAAATTGGAGTATTATTTGATGAATTTATGGTTAATTTATTATCAAAGAACCCAGTGGATGAATATGCTAAGGAAGTCTTGCACTTATATAAAAAAAGGAATTAGTCCTTTTTCTTTTTCTTTATACATATAATTTATTGGTGATGTTATGAAAAAAATATTATTTTTTATTTTATTATTTCTTATTATTCCTTTCAATACTTTTGCAAAAGATATGTCTAAGTCTAGTATTGTTATGGATGTAGATAGTGGAAGAATAATCTATAAAAATAATATTCATGAAAAAAGTTTAATAGCAAGTATTACTAAAATAATGACTTGTATTGTTGTTTTAGAGAATGCTAATCTTGAAGATAAGGTTGTTGTAGGTGATGAAGTATTGAAGATGTATGGTACTAATATTTATTTAGAGGTTGGAGAAAAAATATCTGTTAAAGACTTATTATATGGGTTGATGCTTAGAAGTGGAAATGATGCCGCTGTAGTTTTAGCAACTAACATTTTAGGATATGATAAATTTATTTTTAAGATGAATGAGACTGCAAAAAAAATTGGAATGTTAGATACTATTTTTGTTAACCCTCATGGATTAGATGAAGAAACAAAAAACTATTCAACTGCTTATGATATGGCTATTCTTGGCAGATATGCTTTTAAAAATAAAATATATAGAAAGATTATATCAACTAGAAAGTATGAAACCAAGTCTTCACTTAAAACTTACCGTTGGTATAACAGGATGAGTTTACTTTCTGAGTATTCTGATTGTATTGGAGGTAAAAATGGATATACACCTAGTGCAGGTAAAACATTAGTTTCATATGCTAAAAAAAATGATACTACTTTGATGATTGTTAGTTTAGATGATCCATCTATTTATGAAAATCATGAAAATTTATATGATAATTTTTTTTCAAAGTATAAAAAATATGAGATTATAAATAAAAACACTTTTTCTAATAATTCACAGCTATTAGGAAAAAAAGTTATGATAAATGACTCATTTTCTTATTTATTAAAAGAAAATGAATTAGATGATATTGAAACGATTCTTTCTGTTTATTCGGATTCTAATAGTAAGAAAGTAGGTAAGGTTATTATTAATTTTCAAAATAAAAAAATAGGAGAAATTCCTATTTATGAACAATCTTCTAAAAATAAGGATACTTTATTTCAGAAAATTAGAAATTTATTTATTAGTTAATCTAAAGAAATTAATTGATGGTCTACAGAATAATCTTATTCCTTCTTTTGTCCCTAATCCACTAGATATATATAATTTAAAATTATTTTTTTCATAGTAGTCTTGATCATATTTTATTGCTCCATCTACTTTAAATGGAGAGTAGTTTATAAAAGGTACTCGTATGTTTCCGTTATGAGAGTGACCAGCTAAAAATAGATCGGTCTGATATACAATATCATCAACTGTATCTGGTTCATGTAATAGAGTAATTGTATAGATATTTGAGTTATGATTAGTTTCTTTAAAATATTGATAACCTTTTTCAATATCTATATTTTTTTTAGATGATGATAGTCCTATTAATAATATGGGATTATTTGTTTGGTTGTATATTAATTCATATTCATTTCTTAAAATTGTAAAATCACTTTGATTAAAAATTGTTGCTATAGATTCATTATCTTCATCTCCTAAAATTGCATATTTTCCAAGAGATGCTTGAATTGATTTTAATTTTTTTATTAGTTTTTCTTGTTCTTTTGATTTAAGATTATAATCTTTATGGATTAGGTCTCCTGTAAAAACTACTATATCAGGTTTTCTTTCGTTTGTTAATTTTATTATTTTATTAACATCTTCTAAAAACATAGTTGTTCCATAATGTAAGTCTGATAGTTGTATAATTTTTACTCCATTAAATGATTCTGGTATTTTATTATTTTTTATTCTATATTCTCTTACTTCTATTTTTACTGTTGATACATAACTTGTATAAGAGTAAAAAGATATTAAAAGTATAATAAAAAAGAATAGTATTTTAATAGTTTTTTTTATTAGTATTGTTCTTTTTTCTTTTTTTTCTTCTTTGATAATTTTATCTTGTATATCTTTATTCATTTCTTCTCTTGTCACGATTCTCACCTAATTCTATTTTATCATATCTTTTTTTTATATGGATAAAAATCTTGTTTTTATTATTATTTTTTTGTATTATAGAATTGGTAGTTAAAAAATGAAATATGATGTTTGATCGAGACTTATTGTTCTTGATAATTAGAAAGGATGAATTATGAAAAATAATAAATTGTTGATTTTTGGAGGATTTATTGTTGTTATTTTAATTTTTGTAGCAATTTTTCTTCCATCAGAAAAAGAAGAAGAGGTTAAAGAAGATTTATTAGGAATCTCTTATGATGCAGAAGGTAATGAAGCAAGTTTAAAATATGATACTGAAAATCCTGTAGTTGCTATGTATGTAGAAAAATATGGATCTATTGTTATGGAACTTTATCCAGAAGTTGCTCCTAATACAGTAAATAATTTTATTTCTTTAGTAAAAAGCGGCTTTTATGATAATAATAGTTTTCATCGTTTAGAACCTGGTTTTGTTTTACAAGGAGGAGATCCTTCTGGAAATGGAACGGGGGGCCCTGGTTATTCTATTAAAGGTGAATTTAGTGATAATGGATTTGAAAATAATTTAAAACATGAAAAATGGGTTTTGTCGATGGCTAGAAGTCAAGATAATGATTCTGCTGGAAGTCAATTTTTCATTATGTTAGATAAAAGTGAATATTTAGATGGAAAATATGCATCATTTGGTAAAGTTATTGATGGATTTAAAAATATTGAAAACATTGTTTCACATGAGAATGTATCTGATTCAACTACTGGTAAGCTAGCAAATAACTTAGTTATTAAAAAAAGTATTATTGATTTAAAAGGAAAGACTTATCCAGAAGTTGAAAAAATAGAAGAGTAAGAATGCTCTTTTTCTTTTTTAAGCATTATAAAATTGACAAAACACAACACTTGTGGTATAATGTATACACTAATGGGGGGTTAGGGTATGAAAAAGAATGTTATTAAACATGTGTTGTCTTTACTTGTAGTTTTAGGTGTTACTATTACTAGTTGTTTTGGTTATATTAATGTTGATTCTAAAGTTATTTATAATGAATTTCCTGATAATAAAGTTTCTAATGTTAATATTGAAGAAGAAGAAGAAAAAGAGAAAATAGAAGTAATTGAAGAATTACCTATCATTGAAGAAGATAAGGTAGTTAATCAAAATATTGTTTCTGACAATTCTTTAGAGCCAGTTTTTGAAAATGTTCAAAATGATGTTGGTAATTATATTAAGATTGATGGAATACTAAATAAGAATCTTATGAAGGATGAGAGTGGTGAACATTTTTATTTAAATCATAATATGAATGGTGTATATGATGGAGTTGGAGTTCCATATATTGATTTTAGAAATGATTTTTCTGGTCGAAAAACAATAATTTATTCACATAGTTCTAAAAGTGGTAATGGTCCATTTCAAGTTCTACAAAATTATCATAATAATTATGGCTTTTATCAAAATCATCGTTATATTACTGTTCAATATAATGGTGTAGAATATCTATATGAAATATTTTCTGTATATGTTTCTACTGCAGATAGTGAACAAAGTGAAGGATTAGAATATTTTCATCGTATGGATTATTCTGACTCTGAATGGGAATATAGAGTAAATTGGTATAAAAATAACTCTGAATATGATACTGGTGTATCGGTTTCTTCTAATGATAAAATATTAATTTTACAAACTTGTTGTATGGATCCAATTTATTATGAACAATATTATCGTTATAATTTAGTTGTAATGGCTAAACTTATTTATTAAAGAAGTTTTATTTACTTCTTTTTTTTTTGATGATAAAATGTTTTTAGTTGATAGGATGGTAAATATGATTAAAAGTGCAGGTGTTTTAGTATATAGATATAATAAGAATAATTTGGAAGTTTTAATGTGTCATTTTGGAGGACCTTATCGTGAAAATGTTGATGTTGGAGGATGGTCTATTCCTAAAGGGGAAGTTGATAGAGAAGAAAAACTTTTAGATTGTGCAAAAAGAGAGTTTTTTGAAGAAACAAATTTAAAAATTACTACAGAGTTACAGTACTTAGGTTCTCATAAAGTTAGTCATAGGAAACTTGCTGTTATATTTTATACTTGTTGTGATTATGATTTATCTAATTGTAAAAGTAATACTTTTGAGATAGAGTATCCTAAAGGATCATCAAAGATACAATCTTTTCCAGAAATGAATCGTTTTTTATGGATGGATATTGATACTGCTAAAGAAAAGATTGTTCCTAGACAGGTATATTTTTTGGAAAAATTAGAAGAAATTTTAAAAAAATAGTTTTTCTAGTTTTTTTTCTTTTTATGGCATAATATGTTATATTAGAATCAAATAGTAATTTAGGAGATTGTATGGAAGAAAATGTTAAAGTAGTAGAAACTGGAAATAATAGTAAGCATGGAGAAAATAGATGTCCTCAGTGTGGAGCGAGTGATGTTACTTATAATATTAATAAGAAAAAATTAGTTTGTAATTATTGTTTTACTGAATTTGATTCAGAGGATGTTGAGGGTATTGAAAAAAATGTTGAAAATTTAAATAAAGAAATTCGTGGAAGTGGTACAAAGGATATTGATAATAATGTAGATGATATCATTACTTTAAAATGTGGTGGATGTGGAGCTGAAGTTGTGATTAATACAAAAGAAGCAGTAAATGCTAGGTGTCACTGGTGTAGAAGTATTTTATCGATTAATTCACAAATTGAGAATGGTGCTGTCCCTGATGTCGTTTTACCATTTGATTTAGATAAGAAAGTTGCTGAAGAAAAAATTAAAGCTTTTGTTGAAAAAAGAAAGTTTTTTGCTCATCCTATTTTTAAAAAAGAGTTTACAACGAATAATATTATGGGAGTTTTTTTTCCTTATATGCTTGTAGATGCTAATTGTCATGGCTCTTATAGTGGAGAAGGTGGACATGTTGCGAGAAGTTATGAAATTGTTGTTGGAAAAGATGATGATGGTAAAGAAAAAAAAGAAACTGTTTATGATATAGATGTTTTTTATATAGAGAGAGATTTTGATATTCTAATAGATGATTTATCAATTGAATCAAGTTTAGATAAATTAAATAAATTCAATAAAACGAAGACTACAAATATTATTAATTCTATTATGCCATTTGATACTGATAAATGTGTTAAGTATAATAGTAACTATTTAGCTGGATATACTTCTGAAAAAAGAGATGTAAATGTTGGTGATTTAGAAGAAAAAGTTAATAAAGAATTAAAGGATATTACTAGACATTCGCTAAATGCTTATTTAAAGTATTATGATAGTGGAGTAAAATGGGAAAAAGAAGATTTAAATATTAAAGGAAAACAATGGATAAGTGCTTATTTGCCAGTATGGTTATATTCTTATCAAGATACAAAGAAAATTATTCATTATGTCGCGGTAAATGGTCGTACTGGTGAAGTTATGGGTAGTATTCCAATGAATAAGAAAAAGTTGTTTTTTATCTCATTATTAATTGATATTCTTATTTTTTTATTTATCTTTTATTTTACTCATGGAAGTGATAATAGTGGATTCTTTGTTTTCTATTTATTTTTAATTATTGGTCCAATTTACTATTTTTCTAAATCTTCAAAATATCGTAATAAAAGTGCTAGACATAATTATGAGATTGAAACTAAAAATACTATAACGAATATGAAAAAAGTTGATAAGAAAAAAAATACTTTAAGAGAGGAATCTTCAAGATCTTTACCTGGTGCTAATAATCATAAATTAGAAGGAGAAATAGTGAAGATAAAAGATTCTAAATAAATTCTTTTTAATATGAAAGAGGCGTATATTAATGAATAAAGATTTATTAAAATTTTTAGATGAATTTAAGCTTGTAAAAAAAGAAAAGACCGATGCTTCTAATTTTTTAAAAGTAGAGTCTTTTCAGTGTGAATTAAATAATGGAAAAATTATTAAGAGAGAAAAAATTCTTAAAAATGGTAAAGATGGGGATGCAGTTATTATTTTTCCTATTACGCAAGACAATAAAATTGTTACAGCTTGTGAACCTAGAGTTTTTACGGAAAAGACTGTTGATGTTGGTTTTCCTGCTGGTTATATTGAAGAAGGGGAAGATGCTGTTGTTTCTGCTAAAAGGGAATTATTAGAAGAGACTGGATATTTATCTGATGATTTTATAGAAGTAGGCTCTTTCTATCAAGATCAAGGATGTTCTGCTGCTCTAAATCATTATTATATTGCTTTTAATTGTGTATTAACTAGTAAACAAAAACTAGATGAATCAGAATTTATTAAGTATTTTTTAGTTGATTTTGATGAAGTGAAAGAGTTATATCAAAATGGTTATTTTAAAGGTTTAAATTCTGCTTATTTAATAGAAAAAGTTAGAAATTATTTAAATAAGGATTAGTCATTTTCTTGACAATCTTTTTTTTCTTATTTATATTTTTTTTTAGGAATTGATGTTTATGAAAAAAATATATATTATAGGTCCTGTTGGTAGTGGGAAAACTACTTCAGCAAAGTATCTATCTAGTAAGTATAATATTTCTTATTATGAACTTGATAAAATTGTTCATAATGATTTAATAGGTATGAGGAGATTTTCTTTAGAAATTGACAATATTTTTAGTGATATTTTAAAAGAAGAAGAATAGATTATAGAGGATGTAGGTAGAGATATTTTTAAATTAGGTATTATTGAAGCAGATATGGTTTATTATTTAGATGTTCCATGTTTTATCCTTTATAAAAGATGTTTTCTTAGATGGATTATGCAGAGACTTGGATTAATGGAATATTCTTATTATCCTTCTATTTCTAATTTATTTAAGATGTTAGAATGGGTAAATATAGGAGAAAAAAGAAAAAATGAAAAATTGAGTATTATATCAGTATCTTCAAATAATTATAAAGTTTTAAAAAGAAAGGATATTAAAAGATTATGATTTATTTAATATATATCTGATGTAATATAGTAGAATTTTTTCTTTTTTTTTGACATTCTAAGGTTTGTCAATATTAAATTTTTATGATATATTAATACACACTGAAAACACACGAAATTTGATATTTTTTGAAAATTATCAAATAATGTGCTATTTGGTATATAATATAAGTGTAGTCTGTGGTGAGACTACTAATTGTCTAATTGCTTACACAAAGCTAAAATTTTTCGAAGTAGTTTAGTTGTGCAAGCAACTATTGCAGCGTAATGATGTTTTCCTTCATTACGTTTTTTTCTGTAATAAATTTCAATATCATTCTCTTGTTTAGAAATAGCAGCAAGTCTAATAATATTAGAACAAGCTATATAAAGAATTTTTCGCATGTATTTGTTTCCAGATTTAGAAATTGGGCCACGAATATTAATAGATTTACCAGATTGTTTAATAGATGGATCTAGTCCACAATAAGCAGTTAATTCTTTAATATTATTAAATCTATTAATATCACCAAGTTCAGCAATAATAATAGAAGTAGTAAATTCACCAATACCATAAATAGAATTAATAGGCTCAAAATATTTAGATTTTTTAGCTAAAGAAATAATTTTGTATTTAATAATATCAATTGCTTTTTGATATTCGTTAACAAGCCTAGCGATTTGAGATAAATTAGAAACCAATTCATCATTCATATTGACTGATGGATAAGATTTTGAAGCTATTTCTTTTATTAGGTTAGCTTTTGATTTCCAATATCTAAATTCACGCTTTTTAAAGAAATTTTGAAGTTTGTCAATTCTGGTGTTAGAGATAATATCAACATGAGGATATGATTCGATAAATTCTAAAGCAATATTAGAATATATTAAAGTTCCTTTAAATATTTCTTCATATTCGGGAAAGCATAAGTAAACTAGATTTCTATATCTATTTTTTATATTTACACATAATTCATCTAAAGCAAAATATTGTCTAGATAAAGCATTTAAATCTAAATATAATTGATCAGGTTTAATATATTCTTTAAAAGTATTAGATATAAATAAATTAACTAAATTAAAACAATCTTCTTTATCAGTTTTAGTCTTTCTTAGATTTCTTTTATGCATTCTTCCATAAATAGGATTAATAACAAATACTTTAAAGTTATTTTCTAAGAAAAATCTTTCTATAGGTCTATGATAAATATTAGTAGATTCCATTATTACAGAAATATTATCTAATTTAAAATTAGTAATTCTATTAAGTAAATTAGAAAAATCATTAATAGAATGATTAACTTCGTATGGGTCAATTAGAACTTCACCACTAGAACTAACTAAGGTAACCATACTTTTACCTTTAGCCACATCAACAGCTAAACAATTGTGCATAAGCACCATCCTTTCTTTTTACGATTGAACTCTTTTTGCCTCTCACTCCTCATCACGCATGTTATATAAGATTAAAAAAATCCTCACATTCTAAAACTAGGATAATAAAAAGAAAAGAGCTAGGCCGTCAGAAAAATGGATACATAGACCCGTGTTATAATCTGCCTTAACTCAACCGCATAAATTTACTCTAAAAAGAGTAATAATATTATACTAGTAAACTGATGATTAGCAACTTCATCAATTTACTAATCAGTATTATACGTG
>Ga0247611_10011731_pt1 | contig 10065 bp, 13 predicted proteins | sample 177DNAGHGhighgp2_FD_192422 | JGI IMG/M metagenome (GOLD analysis project Ga0247611, IMG submission 192422) | Sheep rumen microbial communities from Palmerston North, Manawatu-Wanganui, New Zealand - 1770 DNA GHGhigh gp2 | ecosystem: Host-associated > Mammals > Digestive system > Stomach > Rumen... | reverse complement strand
GCTATACTTAGAGGTAAATCTTATGAAATAGATGGTACTATAGATAATGATAGTGCATATACTATTTTGAATAGATTATCTTACTTTGAAAAAGTTATTATTTATGTAATTAATAAGAGAGAACCTAGTATAATGGCTTCTTATTTATATGAACTAGCTAGTTTATTTAATAATTACAATAGTGATAAAGATATAGATAAAAGATTAATTGCCGCTGTTCGAATAGTTATAGATAATGCTTCGAATATGCTTGGAATAATACTTAGAGAGGAAATATAGGAGGGAATATTATGCTTAGTAAAATGAGTAAAGAAAATTTAGAACAACTTTCTTATACAAAAATAGCAGAAATGTATTTGAGAGAAAAAAAGATAAGAATGAATACTGCTGATTTATTTAAAGAGGTATGTAAGTTATTAGAACTTAGTGAAAATGAATATCAAGAAAGAATAGCAGACTTTTTTGAGTCACTTACTACTTCTAAAGAATTTATACTGTTAAATGATGGTAATTGGGATCTTAAAGAAAATCATAGCGTTAAAATTGATATGGATGATATATATGACGATTCTGATACTGATATAGATGATCAAGATGATAATGATGACGAAATCAATGAAGACAATTATGAAGATGATAGTTATGAAGATGATTTATCAGATGATGTGGATGATTTAAATGATGATTATGATGATTTAACTATTGTAGATGAAGACGAACTAGATGAAGAAAACTAGTTCTTTTTTTCTTTTTTTAATATAAAATTAATTAGAAGTAGTTGTATCTTAAAAAGAAATATTATATAATTAATATGAATAAGAAGGTGGTTATAGCGATGAATGTACTTATATTTGTTTTATTCGCCATTATATGTATTGGATTTATTTACATTGTTCATAAATATTTTGGGAAGCATGAGTTTTACTTACTTGGAGTTGTTTATAGTATCATATCCTTTATATTGTCCTTTAAAATTATCACAATATTCGGTCTTAATGCCAATATGAGTATTATTTTTAATAGCGGTATTATTGGGATATTGTATTATTTTGTTAGTAGATTTGGAAATAAAGAAGGAAAAAAATACATTATGACTATCATGATTAGTACTATTTCTTGTATTATACTTTCCTTACTTGGTTCTGTTATGCTTCCATCAATATATGACGATAATATAATTTTGCTCAAAGAATTAATTATTGATAATTTGGCTATTTTATTGATATATCCTGCTAGTTTATTAATAACCCTCCTTTTATCTAATTATTCTTTTAGAGAGTTAAAGGAAGTCCAAAAGAATAAAACATTTAAGACTATTCTTGCTCTTATTGGAATTGTATTTGTCGATGTATTTGTATTTATTTATTTTAGTTATGCCATTATTATTAGATTTGATGATTCACTTTTAATAGCCATTGATAATTATTTTATTAAAACTATTTATATGGTTACTATGTATTTTTTAGTCAATAAAATAATTAAAATTAAGAAGGTGAAAGCATGAATATTGTTTATTTATTATTAGGAGTATTATTTGTTTTTATTCTAATGATCTTATTTTATAAGTATGGAAATAAAGATGGATTATATGTATACATAGGTCTTATGTCGTCAATTATTAGTGTTATTTTAGTTGGTGCAATTGATATATTATCTTTCCAGGTAAGTATTGGTGTTCCAATTGTTACAGGATTATTTATATGTAGTAATATTATTGTTCAAAGATATGGCCTTGATGAAGTTAAGAGAATTTTATATACTTATGGAGTATCATATATTACTTCGTTTATAGTATTTGGCTTAGCCAGTTTTACATACGTAAAGGTGCTTGAAATACCTAGTAATAATATATTTGATCTCTTATTTGGCTATAATCTTAATAATGTGAGATATATTATTGGTAATTTTATTTCAATTATGATTATGATATGGATTGGCAGTGGTATTTATTATTCGCTTAGAAAGAGTAAGAACATACTTTTTATTAGTAATATTGTTACGGCGTTTGTTATTTCATTTATTGAAAGCTTAATATTTGTATTGATTTCATATATTGGTAATTTTAATGGAATAGAATTATTTGGTATGATATCAATTAGATATATTATTGAAGTTATTATTAGTATTATTGGTTTAATTCCTGTATATGTTTTGGTTAAATATTTAGATTAGAAGGTGGTAGTAGTTTATGAGAACAAGAAAACAAGAATTAGTTAGTAATGATTTAAAACCTTTTGTATGTAATATACTTAAAGAATACAGAGAAAAGTATAATTATTCTTTAGAAGACTTATCAAGGGCTATTGGGTATAAAAAAAATAGACAAACCCTTCATAAGTATGAAATTGGCACACTAAATATTCCTTATGAAATATTTTTTGATATTGCTAGTGTATTTAATATCAGTAGTGATATTTTTAAAGAGATACCTATGACTAAAGAAGAAAAAGATTTATTTGAAAAGAAAATGATTAAGAGTTATGTTAATACGATGACTGGTAATAATAATATTACATCAAGGGGAGAAAAAATTATTAATACTTATCGTAACGCTTCGTATGAACCTGTTAGTAGAATTAATGAATTATCTATTAAACTCTTGGATGATTCCATGGCTCCAGTATATTTAAAAGGCGATAGGGCATTTTTTAGAAAAAAAGAAAAATATGAAAATGGCGATGATATAGTTGTTGCTGTTAAAGGAAATATTTTATCAGTAAGAAGACTTTATAAGAGTGGAAAGACAGTTATTCTTCAAGCAATGAATCCTAAATATCAGACTATTGCTCTTAATATTTTTTCTGATGATATGATTTTAGGTAAGGTTGAAACTATGAGTAGAGAGATTAAATAATAATCTTTCTTTTTTTAGGTATGTTATAATATTATGTGAGGTGATTTTGTGGAAGATATATTTTTAAAGAATTTACCTAAGATTGATTTACATGGATACGACGTTGACAGTAGTAGAGTGGCAACTAATGACTTTATAGATGAAAATTTAATATTAAAAAATAAAAAATTAGTGATAATTCATGGTAAAGGTAGTGGCATGGTTAAAAAAGAAGTTCATAGAACATTACAGCATAGAAAAGAAGTAAAAAAATACTATATAGATGGAAATAATGATGGATGTACAATTGTTCATTTAACTATTGACAACTAATTATTGCTGTGCTATAATAAATGGCAATTTTAGGGGAAGATATTCTATGCTAAAAGACAGAGAAATAAATAAAATAATTAAGGAAATTAATATAATAGTAAAATATATAATTATATTACATATACTAGTGATAACTTGTTTAATTATCTGTCTAATAGAGAGTATATGAAATCTATCTAAAAATGGAGGTTTTTATGGAAAAAGAAAGAAAAATAAATTGGTTAGGCCTATTTGTTAAAATAATAATAATTTTTATTTTTATTATAATCATTATATGGCTAATATCAAAAATTACAGCAAAAACAAGATTGTCAGACGGATTTAAAAATAATATAGCAAATATGGAAACTGTTGCCACAAATTATTTCAAGGGCGTTGATTTACCTTTAGTGAAGGGAAAAAACTTAGAAATAACATTAGGAGAAATGATTGATAAGGGATTAATTGTTTCAAATGATGAGAAAAAAGAAAATACTTGTGATACACAAAAAAGCTTTTCAAAGATAACAAGGAAAAAAAGTAATTATATATTAGAAACAACACTAAAATGTGGAAATGAAAAATCTACCATTACAAAAAAATTCTCATTTAAAGATTGCAAAAACTGCAATGGGTCTTCTAAAAACAATGAAGACAATAGCAAAAATATAGACAAAAAAACAGAAGACGTACAAACTAACAATAATAATGAAGTAAATAATTCAAATAGCAGTTCACAAAACGATTCTGTCACTAATGGAGTAACATACTATGAATATGTCAAAGAAACAACAACATATACAAAATGGATGAAGGGAAATGTTACAGGAAACAATGTAGAAAATAAGTACGAGTATTATCCTATCTCAAATGACACATATTATTCATTAGGAATTATGAGAGAAAAAGATTTTAAAATTGGAAACACTATTAATTATACATTAAAACTAAATAATGTTCCAAATGAAAATTACTATTTTTCTAGCATCGAAGATTCAACATATTATACAAATAGTGAAGAATCAAGTTATTTGAGCAACAAGCATGTTTTATCAGATGAAAATAGATATAATATTCCAAAAAGTATCTCTGATTATTCACTTACATCTTCAAACTTTACCTATAAATTATATCCATATTATCGTAAAGGTAACTTCTATATTGATGTCGAGGCAACAATAATAAATACTGATGGAATAAAAAAATATAGTGATGGAAATAAAAAAATTTATTTTATACCGTTAAAAATAAATGTAAAATTCTCGTCAGATTCTATAACATCAAATATTCCTAATGGTGATTATGAAAAGATATCATATTATCGTTATGTCGAAACAAAAAGAGACATAATATGGTCACCTGACAATTATGTAGAAGGATATACAAAGACAGGAAATACAGAAATAAGATAACAAAAAAGAGTTTCAAAATTATGATATAAAAACCCCGTTTCTTGAACATAGAAACGGGGTTCATATCAATTAGTTTGAACTCTTTTTTAATATTTTATCGACAAGACCATAGTTCAGTGCATCTTCGCTATCCATAAAATAATCCCTTTCAGTATCATTATTAATTGTTTCAATATCCTTGCCAGTGCATTTAGACAATATACTATTTAATCTCTTTTTAAGTTTTAAAATTCTCTCAGCGGCAATTTTTATTTCTGTTGCTTGTCCTTGTACACCGCCAAGAGGTTGATGAATCATTACTTCTGCGTTCGGAAGAATAAATCTTTTCCCCTTCTCACCAGTAGCCAAAAGGAATGCAGCCATCGATGCGGCCATTCCAATACATATTGTTGACACGTGACTTTTAACAAAGCGCATTGTATCATAAATAGCCATTCCGGCCGTAATACTTCCGCCTGGAGAATTAATATACAAACTAATATCGTCATTATTTAAACTGTCTAAGTATAATAGTTGAGCAACTACAGCATTAGCAGTATTATCATTTATTTCCCCATTTAAGATAATAATTCTATCTTTTAAAAGCCTTGAATAAATATCATATGCCCTCTCACCAATTTCATTTTTTTCAATTATAGTTGGAATTAAATTCATATTTTTCACCCATTAATAGTATAATATAAAGGTTAATCTAATATACAAAAAAAATAATGACAAAAAATGCATAATTTATGCTATAATAAAAATATAAATATAAGGAGGTCACATGGAGACTATAAAAATAACTTTTGACAATGGTGAAGAAAGGGAGTATATAAAGGGAATAAAATTAAAAGAAGTAATTCAATCAATTGCCGAAAAAAATTCTCTTGATACCATAGTAGCAAAATATAATGGAAAAACAGTGTATGAGGATTTTGAACTTACTAAAAAAGGAAAATTATTACTTTATAATATAAATACAAATATTGGAAATAAAGCCTACGAAAGAGGCTTAATATATTTATTTGAAGTATGTGCCTCTGAAGTATTAGGTAATGATACTAAAATAATAATTAAATATTCTTTAGATAAAGGAGTATTTTGCAAAATAAGTAAAAGCATATCGGAAAATGATATATCAAATATAAAAAAAGAGATGAAGAAAAAAATAAAAGAAGCTCTTCCTTTTGAAAAAATTGAAACAACGAAAACAGAAGCATTGGACTTTTTTAAAAGTATCAAAAGGGAGGATAAAGTTAGAACTCTATTTTATAATAATGATAATCTTGTAACTTTATACAAATTAGAAAATTATTATAACTATATGATTGGAGAAATGCCGCTTTCTACCAAAGGGTTAAAATTTTTTGATCTAACATAAATAAAAGATAATGGGATAGTAGTTAGATACCCATCAATATATGATAATACAAAAGTAATAAAATACACGCACCATGAAAATTATTTTAATTCATTAGACGAATATTCATCATGGGGAAATAAATTGGGAATAAATAATATTGGCGAATTAAATGATTATATAATTAAAAATGGCGCCAAAGATTTAGTACAATTATCAGAAATTATACAAGATTATAAATTGTTTAATATTGCAGAAGAAATTGTTTTAAACAAAGACAATTATAAAATAATTTTATTATCTGGACCATCCAGTTCAGGAAAAACAACTACCGCAATGAAACTATCACTATATTTAAGAAGTATGGGATTAAATCCAAACCATTTATCAATTGACGATTATTTTCATGAAAGGGATGAAACACCACTTGGAGCGGATGGGAAACCTGATTTTGAATCATTAAGAGCAGTGGACACAAAATTGTTTGATAATCAGGTAAGCAAGCTACTTAAAGGTATTAAAGTAACTGTTCCAACTTTTAATTTTATAATGGGAAAAAAAGAATATAAAAGAAATATAATTATGAAAGAAAAAGATGTTTTAATAATTGAAGGATTACATGCATTAAATGAAAACCTTTTAACAAAAATACCATCTAAAAATAAATACAAGATATATGTAAGTCCCTTAACCTATTTAAATATAGACAATGAAAATCGTATTAGTATGACAGATTTAAGATTATTAAGAAGAATAGTAAGAGACAATAGAACAAGAGGATATGACCCACAAACAACAATAAAAAACTGGAATAGTGTGCGTGAAGGAGAAGAAAAGTTTGTCTTTCCATATCAGGATAATGCAAACGTAATATTTAACTCTAGTTTGGCATATGAACTTGGTGTGTTAAAAATATATGCAGAACCACTGCTTTATACAATTAAGCAAGATAATTCAGAATATGAAACTGTTCAAAGATTACTTGAACTTTTAAAGTGCTCGATGCCAATATCAAGCGAATATATTCCTAAAACATCTATTCTAAGAGAATTTATTGGAGATAGTTATTTTGAATAAAAAAAAGCATAAATATTAATAGGTGAAACATAAAGTATGAATAAATATAAACTATTAATAATATTATGCTTTTTCTTATTAACATCTTTTTTACCAAAAGTAACTGCCACTATAAAAGGATATAGCCTTTTAGGAAAAGTAATATGCTTAGATAGTGGACATGGAGGAACATGAAAAATACAAACATAAGAAAGTGACTATAAACACTAATAAATACACATATAGATACTTCATAAAAAGTATCTTTTTTTATATTTTCCTAATTAAATCTTAATCCATAAACGATCCATAGTTCTTTGTAAGAATAACAATTTATGGATTATTCTATGGATGATTTTTTTTCCTTATTTTAAAAGGAATTGAAGAGGCTTATGGACTGAAATTCACTATTGTATGGATTATTTTGCAAGTGCAAAATGTGAAATGATATCACTTTCTCTCGTTATTTTATTAGTAAAATAGGGTACTGTGATATCATTTCCTTTATCCTGCTTAAAAAAATAGACTTTATTTATTGTTTTTTAATCCATATATTTATTGATAAAGCTTAGAAGTATTATTCTAAATACATAAAATATATCAATAGAATAGAATTACTATCGATGGATTAAAAGTGGGATATATGTATAGGGATAAACCAACTAATGAATCCGATAGTGGTTGGAGATTTTTCTCAGGGGATGAAAATGAAGCATATACAAATAATCCTGATAATTTTAGCATATTTGAATTAAATACAATATGCAATTATGATACTGATATTATCCCATATCTGAATTGTGAAATAAGATCATCTTTTGAAAAAATTGATGGTGTTTATAAAAAGGTAAATAACAAAATATTATAAATATATAAAGTCAAATTTGAAAAAGAAGCCATTATAAATGTTTACTCATTAAAACGTAAAAAGTGAGAATATGTTTGATATCATAAACTCACTTTTTTTTAGTTGCTGAAATACTTTTTAATTTTGTTTTCATTATTTATGTTGTATAATATTCCCACAGTAACACTATAGATATTTGTAGATGGAGATATTTCGTAAATAGTTTCATTTTGCAACTCATTATTTATAAATTCTCTGAATAGAAAACCATTTGCATAACCGCTAACAATTAGAGGGTAAATATTATCATAATCATCAATAGATATAATACTTGATGGATTAATATTTTCTTTTTGAATATAACTTTTAATTATCTCTTTAATTTTACCATTATTAAGTAAAACAATTGGCTTATTTAAATCTTTCTTTTCTTTAGTAGTTGATACAAATGTTAAATGTATTTCCTCCAACTTTTTAAATTTTATTTCATCGTTAAATTGATAATTATTAGTATTAAAAACAAAGGCAAAATCAATTATATTATTTGCTAATTGATTATTTAATAAATCAAAATCATTTGTATTAATAAAAGTTATGTTTTCATTGATACCTAAAATAGAATTTAATTTTTTATTCGTTATAAGATAATTTAAATAACTTTTATCAATTGCTATTTTTAAGTTATTATTATTTATTATTTTAGAAAAATCATTTTCTGCTTTCATTATATTATCAATATTATTAGCTATAAGTCTATATAATTCATTTCCCTCTTGTGTTAAAATAACACCCTTTGTTTTTCTAATAAATAATTTTGTGTTTAATTGTTCTTCCATTGTTTTTAGCATTCTACTAATGGCAGGCTGACTAATGTTTAGTTCTTTAGCAGCTTTAGTTATATTTTTGTTCTTAGCAATAATATAAAAAATTTTATAGTATTCAAAATTAATATTCATCACTCACCACCTATACCTATAAATATTATATCATAACAAAATGTTATGTCAAATATAAAAAATTAGTATTTTACAAATAACAAAGTTAAAATTATAATATGTAGCAAGAAGGAGGAAAAGTTTATATGAATTATCAAAAATATATAAAACATATAGAAAAGATGGATAAAAAAAATAAAAAAGTAATGTTATATTTGATTAAAGCCATCATTGGACTAAATAATAAATGCAATAACGTAATAAGAGAAGAAAAGTTTAAAAGAGCAATTGCTTTGTTTATTAATAGACCAGAAGACTTTGAAACAATAAAAACCATAATAGATTGGCATGTTCAAAATGAAACAAGACAATATTTAGAATCTTTAAAAGCAAAAAAGGAATTTATAAGAAGGCATAATCATACTGTTCAATATAACAATCAATCTAATAATAAAATAAAAAAGAAAGTAAATAAAATTTTATAGGGAGGCAATATATATGAATTCACTTAATAAAGCAAATAACAAAAACTATTTTATTAATAATTATCCAAAATTAGATATTCCAGAAAAAGCAATTCTTAATAAAAGTAAAATAAATGAATACATTGAATTCTACCCTTTCACTAACAATCTAAAATTATATCTTGGTGTTAAAGGACTATGGGATAAACAATCTGTCGAATATTTAATAACAAATCATTTGAATAATACTTTAGCAAGTTCTGATCCAAGTCGTTATTTTGAACCATATGGAATAAGGTTTAGTATTAATTATATTGAATTTCTTAAATTTTTAAAGAAAACAAACATTACATTAAAAACAAATTTCATCTATTGTAATGGTATATTACAATTTTATTTTTTATCGTATCCTGATGCTATTGTATCACCAAAAGAGGAACAAATATTAAATAATCTTTTTTCTGCAAGTGAAGAAGCAAAGAGCATTAATAAACTAATTGAAAATCATAATGAATATCATATCGGAAATGACATTTTTCAAGAATATAGTAGGTTTTTACATTCAAATAAAAATTATGTGAGAATGTTATCAAAAGATGGGAAATATCATTGGATTGAAGTTAAACCAATAATATGGAATGTCGATGAAGATAATAATCAACTTATAACTGATAAAATAATTGTTCCCTTTGATGAACCATTTGTAAATAATGCATATGAATGTATAAGATATATAAATCAAGTTTTATACCCTGAAATGAATTATCATCCAGAACAATATATATCAAATAATATTATAGATAAAATTAGAATATCTCATCAGTTAATCAAAAACAGAAAATATTTATTAGATAATCAATGTCA
>Ga0247611_10011730_pt1 | contig 10065 bp, 7 predicted proteins | sample 177DNAGHGhighgp2_FD_192422 | JGI IMG/M metagenome (GOLD analysis project Ga0247611, IMG submission 192422) | Sheep rumen microbial communities from Palmerston North, Manawatu-Wanganui, New Zealand - 1770 DNA GHGhigh gp2 | ecosystem: Host-associated > Mammals > Digestive system > Stomach > Rumen ... | reverse complement strand
CTTTAAGCAGATCCGCTATTCCGACGAGCTTACTGCAGTCCTTAAGGATGGCGCGGAGCGCGCAAACGCCATAGCGGAACCCGTAATAAAACGCGTAAAAGAACGCTTCGGCCTCGGCCTTTGATACAAAGGGACGGTTCTCCTGTCTCATTATTAGGGCAACAGCCCTTAAATGATACGGGAGAACCGTCCCTCTATCTCTTTTTGGGGCAGATCCGTGCAATGATACAGAAGAACCGTCCCTCTGTATCATAAATATGTGTTATAATCAACGGTAAGGGAAACCAGCTAAGCATAAAGGAGGCATATATGGGTCTTTTTAGTAAAAAATACTGCGAATTCTGCGGCGAAAAGCTTGGCCTTTTCGGAAACACCACGCTTAAGGACGGATACATGTGCAAGAACTGCGCCAGGAAAGTGTCGCAGTGGTACTCCGTAGGTAAGAGCAACACCGTTGCGGACCTCTACGAGCACTTCATGTACCGCGACGCCAACAAGCAGAAGGTGGAAGAATTCCGCGTTTCCGGCACAATGGGCGAATATACTAAGATCTTCGTGGACACGGACGCCCGCAGGATAATGGTCTCCACGTCCGGCGACTTTGCAAAGCACAATCCGGATGTAATCGATCTGGACGACGTTACCTCCGCCGAATACACCATCCAGGACAGCAAAACAGAGCTTAAGACAAAGGACGAAAAAGGCAACTCCATAAGCTACGAGCCCAAGCGCTACGAGTACAAGTACGATTTCTACGTTACTCTGTACGTAAAGAACCCGTACTTCAGCACCATGAGGTTTAAGGTAAACAGCAGCTACGTACACATCGACCCCTGGGCCGAGACCGCAAGCCTTGCCAACTACGCCTTCGTGGACAGGTACACCCCGGACACTGCAAACAACGAGGACTTCCAGGCCTACAAGGCAATGTGCGAAGAGATCGTAGACTTCTTCAACAACAAGTAACAGCCTAACCGAACGACCGATCAGCAAAAACCGCAGCATCCATTTGCGAATACTGCGGTTTTTCTATGCAAAGCAACGGTTTTTCTTGACAACTGCTCCGCTCGATAGTATATTATTCAAGTGCATCGACCGCATCGCAGCGTTTACGTGCCTGCGGCCGCGGCAAAATATCGGGGTGTAGCGCAGATTGGTAGCGTGCTTGGTTCGGGACCAAGAGGCCTCGGGTTCAAATCCCGACACTCCGACCAACCCACGAGGGCTTGAAATCTCAAGGATTTCAGGCCCTTTTACTTTATGCTCATTTTCTCGCAAAATCACCTTTTTGATGCATTTCGGGCGATTTTTACGTTTTTTTCTATCAATTTCGCATCGCCGTGGCTGGGAACGCAGTAATTCCAAGGGTTCGCGGCGATACCTAATTCTATCACTTTAGCATCGGGATCACTGAAAATTCGGTTTGCCAGATGGTTCGAAAGCATATCCTTTCTTGCCATATCCAGGTGCCCATACAGATCCGCAGTCATCTGAATATCCGCGTGTCCCATATACTCCTGAACGTCCTTAAGAGTATATCCGTCATTCAGCAGCATGCTGGCGCAGCTGTGCCTGAGCTCATGGAAACGAATATGCGGAAGGCCATGCTTTTTCAGGACCAGATTAAAGTGTCTGTTAACAAATCCGGTAGAAAAGGGTTTTCCGTTCGGCCATTTGAAAACGTAATCGTTTTCCTGGTATTCTGCTCCAAACAGGATGCGGTTCTCTTCTTCCTGCTCCTTGAGTTTTGCAAGGATACGGATTACTTCATCCGTCAGAAGGAATATCCTTCTACTGGACTTGTTTTTTGTTGTATCTTTTTCGACAGTGGTACTGACAGTAACAACAGTGTGCTTGATGATAAGCCGCTTTGTTTCCAGATCGATACTGTCCCATTTGATTCCGAGAGTTTCGCTTCTCCTTAAACCATACAGAGCTGTGATCTTGATCATCGGTTCAAGGATGTCGCCTTCTATGGCCGAAAACAGCGTCCTGATCTGCTTTGCATTGTAGTAATGCGCATCATACTGCTGCAGTTTGGGCAGCTCAACCAGATCGCATGGATTTGAACTGATCAGTTCATCCCTTACGGCCTCCCTCAGCGTTAAATGCAGAGGGTTTTTAATATGCCTAAGCGATTTTGGTGAAAGCGGTCCTTTACCATCTTTTCGTCCATTTACAGACAGATAATCAAAGAAGTTCTGAAGCACTCTGCGGTTAACGTCTTTGATCTTTACTGGATGGTCCTTAAAATACGGGACAAGGTATCTGCGGACGACTATTTCATAGCCTTCGTATGTGGTGACACATACCCGCTGTTTTGCACGCTGGAGCCATATTTTTATGTATTCATGAAGATACATATTGGATTCGTACGGAATCCCCTTTTCTTCTGCATCATTATACTCGGCGAGAGTTTTCTCAAGCAGTAGCTCGGCTTTGCGTTTCCCGTTCCGTACGTCTATGCCGGTAGAGATCCATTTGGGTTTACGTACCCCGTCGATATAGGTATTTAGTACAATGTAGTACTTACCGTTTTTTTGCTGCAGGAATCCTGTCAACTTATTCCTCCTTTCCCGCTGACAGAAGACCTGTGTTATTGTTCACAGTATACCTGGCTGCTTCGGCAAAATCAATAACACAAGGCTTAGGGACAAGAATCTTTCTGCCCACTTTTCTGCTCCCGATAGACTTGTTGTTTATTAGTTCATAGGCACTGTTGATACCGATACAAAGCGCCTCCGATACCTGTTTTACAGACATTATGTCCGGATAGTTTTCAAACATTTCTCACCACTCTCTAATCAATACTCTTTGATCTTTTAATAATACTTTCTCTGCAACTAATTATTAGTTTCACGCTTTTGTTGGGTTTCAGGGCTCTCCCTGACAAGTTGTCATGACAGGGACGTTGCTTGCTGGAGCAAGGACACGCCTTGTCTGACAGTGTCAAAGTGGATATCCACTGGCGATGCTTGCTCGCTCGCCGTGGTTATATAATTTGACGATGCTTGCTGGCTGGCTGGTAATAGATAGCATCGTTTACCTGCCCCGATATACTCTTTTTCAGTAAGCTATATCTTTCCTAATCTATACTGTCCTTATCTGGGTCGACCACTGGTATGTCAGTTGGTTGACCAAGCACATACCGCTTGCTTTTATCCTGAGTGATCATCCTTAGCAGTTCGTTATAGACCGAGTGCTGATACCGGTCTTTGCGGATGTGGTTGTTTATGTGCCAGTCCGTGATCAGGTATATGCCTCTTTCCATCTGGATCAGGTATCCGTTCTCTGCCAGGATGCGTATATCCTCAAAATCCGCTCCTATGCTCCGTGTTATGGATATGGGGTTGCCTACGAACCCGTCATCGTCTGCGGCTATACCCAGATGGAAGTAAAGGGCCTGTGCTGAAAGAGGCATGGAGTGGAACAGATCGGTGTCTGTCACGCTCTTGCTGAACATTCTTCTGTTAGCCATTTATCTCTGCCTCCTTTTTTGTATTGAGCCTATGTGCTTTTGCTTTCTCGCTGGCAGCCCTGCGTCTTTCCTCGCTGTAGGGCGCATTCAGGTGAATCGACAGTCTGGACTTCTCAACGATGTAGATCACGCTGCCTGTCTCCTGATCTTTTTCCTTCAGCCGGCAATGATCCGGATATCGCTCCGAAAATGCCGCAAGCTTCCGCATCAGCCCGGGATTAAAGGTATATACCTCCCAGGTATCGTCTGCTTCAGATGTCAGAAAGATCGTTTCTTTTTCTGCTTTTGTTAATTTCATTCTTATCTTTGTTCCTTTCTTTGATTACTGCGAGCCGCCTTTTTACGGATAAAACGTGGCGGGATGATATCTGTATCGACCACCCTTGTTTCGTGTGTAAAATGCCGGCTGGCGACCTATGTTTTTTCAAAAAACACGCCCCGAAACAGGCCATATTTTGGGGTGGTCATGCCCGCAGATTTGATGCAGTTTTCTTTTCGTATTTGGGACAGTGCATTTCTATGACACGCCAGCTCTGCTTGCAGTCTTTAATACAGCTCCGGCACTTCTCCAGATACACGACTCTTTTGCGGTCGTTCCAGAAGAACGCTTCGTCCCAGAATAGGTGATTCGGTTTTTTCGGCAACTATGGCACCTCCTTTCTTTCACTATGCAAATGGGGACTTTTTCTCGAAAATGGCGGGAAGTTTTTTTGCTCGGTCCATTTTTTTGCCCCTTCACCAACTAGCCATCGAGAGGGGGCAAAAAAGAACCCCCCTGAGCATTTTTTTGTATTTGTGCTTCGATGCACATCCAGGCAGCACCTCCTTTTGTCGATTCCATTTGACCTGAAATAAAAAGCACCGCACAAAATCGGTGCAAAACGCAAGTGATGTTTTACTTGGTTCTGCATCCGACCTCGTACGGTGCTTGGTAGGTTTTCAGTCCTTTACGGATCCTGCTCCGCTCGCTCGATTGGAAGTCTTTGCTTATTCGACTTTTAAGTCGTGCCGCGCGCAGAACCAGAGCAAAACAAGGGTGGCGATCACACTACGTTTTGCATCTGACTTCTTGCGGCGCTTGATAGATTTTCAGCCCTTATGGGTCCTGCTCCGCTTGCACGATTTTCAAGTTGTCAGCGTTATTCAATTGTGCATATGTCCAAGAACATATGTTCGTATATGATATTATCATGCCGGATTCTGCATGTCAACAACTATTTTTGTATTTCTAGCAAACCTGCTAATAAATCAATAGGTAATTATGTGGGAATAAATGGTTGGATTTTAGGCATCCCAAAAGAGCCGCCAATTAAGCAGCCGAAGACATGAATAGGTTTTTTATGCAGAAATTGCCTCCTGTAGTTCAATGTTGTTCAAGTGCTCAGTAACCCGCGCATAGTAAATCCGCAGGAGTTTTGCGGCTCCGGCAACCATATAGACATAGAAATGTTTTCCTTCTGCGCGTTTCCTATCCATAAAGGAATATACAGGATCGTCAGAATTACTATGCTGCAGAACGGCAGAACAGATGAGGAATGCCGTTCTTCTCAAATGCGGTGATCCTCGTTTTGAGATATGCCTGGATTTCGCGTCAAATGAGCCTGATTGGTAAGGCGGCGCATCAACACCAGCAAAAGCAACTAGAGCTGCTTTGCTCTTAAAGCGCCGAACGTCACCGATCTCAGCCATAAGCTGTGGGCCGGTGATTGGGCCAACACAATCCATTTCCATTACAACGGAATACTCCGGCAACAGCTGGGCCATATGTTCCATCTCATCACGCATTACTTGCAGTGAATCATATACGGCGTTCAGTGTATCAACAGATTGAACGATGACAGCCTTCACGCTGTCGTTCTTTGGAAGGACCGCCACTGCCTGCTTTGCGGCGCTGTAGATACGGCATGCATCCGGTCTGGAGAACTTGTAGCCTTCTCTATCGCACCATTTTGAATAGCATTCAGAAAATGCCTTTTCAGACATACCGGCCACACAATCTCTGTGCCAAAACCTTCTTACGAAATCGATCCATTTGTAATGCCCGGAAACGGTTCTGTATGTAGAGGCGAAGAGCTTGTTCGCATCGGGAAATGTCTGATCCAACAAAGAAATGAGCCCGTTTCTTAGAACGACACTACTTTGCGTGGTGCGTTCATAAAGACGGCTTTGTACCTTGAGAATTTCACGGATTTCGTCTTCTGGCGTGTACGGGCATAGAGAATCCCAGAAGGCAAGAGCGTAATTAGCAATCTTCAATGCATCGGCCTTGTCTGTTTTTACCTTGCGAAGGGAATTGTCGCTGAAGTTATGAATAAGAATTGCGTTCACGATACTGACGAAGAATCCTGCTTCGTGCAGCGTTCTTGCTATCGGATACCAGTAGATCCCTGTATGTTCCATAACGATTCGGATCTCTCCGCCGATTTGTTTAAGATTCCTGGTCAGGTCTTTAAGAGCTGAGGTTGTATGCTTTACCTCGAATGGTAAGCAGACGACTTCTCCTCCGGGCCTTCGTACAGCAACCATGCTCTTTCCTTTAGAAACATCGATGCCTACTGCTGTAATGATGCTGTTTGTCATGGGATGATCCTCCTTAAAAGATTACCGGCGACCGCCGTTGCTCAGTGCCGATTCAGCTTGCGTTGTTATACGAATGTATGGAAAATCCAATAATTCAACCTGCATAAATCGAACGGTACAAAGAGGGGCGGCTGAAAGTTTGCTAGTCGAGCGTGAAAGCTCATGCATCGCGTCGTCAGACCGTTATCCCTCATTATACCTTAGGCATTGAAGCAATCAGGAACAGTAGTTCTAAAAACAACCAACCTAACACTTAAGAAAGAGAGGCATAATTATGAATTTAAAAAACAATTACCCGATTGTCATGGCAATTATATCGCAAGCATCGTCTTTTGACGGCAAAAGACCTTTTCAGGGGGATCTGAAACCCTTTGTCAGAACAATGAAGTTAATTGACATTTGTGTGTCAAATCGATACAATAGTATTATCTAAAAAGTTAATAGAACCAACTGCCGATCATTATTGGAGGTATGTGCTAATGTTTAAGAAGCTTCTTAAAAAGACTATCGCCGTAATACTCGTGTTTGCAATGGTAATGGAGACCTCTACGGCTCTTGCTTATGCGATCGGCAGCGATGCCGGATCTAAGAACGATGGCAAAACAGACATCAAAGCCATAATAAACGACCGATCATACGATCCAAACAGACCTCTTGCGCAGGAACGCGCGGGGGTCTTTTTAGATGAAGAAGCAGCAGCGGTCATAAATAACGCCTCAGATGCAGAGCCGGTGGAAGCAAACGATGACACGGTTCTCTTTGAAAGAGAAGATAAACGGGATGTAAACGTCAAGTCCTACAGCTTAACTGACGGAAGCAACGTAAGTCTCCTGTACCCCATAGCGGTCCACGAAAAAAATGTCGAAGGCAAATGGATAGAGATAGACAACCTTCTTAAGGAGGGAGTATCCGAGGACGGAACTCGGGTATTTGAAGCACAAAACGCGCATGCAAAAGTGCAGCTCTACACCATTCCTCAGCCCGGCAAAACGCTAGAACTCACAACGAAGGCCGGTCGTATCGTCTGGGGCATCAGTTCTGATAGAATAGGTCCCGAAGGGACATATACAGATCCGGAAGTAAAGAAAGGCTACGAGAAGCTTCAGATAAAGAGCATCAGCGGTATTCTTACATACAAGGGCGTACTTCCCGGAATAGACCTTAATTACCAGCTGCTGGGGCACAATGTCGAAGAAGCAGTAGTTGTCAATACCAGAGAGGCGGCGGAAAGTATTGCGAAAGAAGGTCTGAGCTATGTCCTCTCTCTTGAAGGTTACAGGGCTGACCTTAAAGACAATAAGGTGATTCTTTACGCCGAAGGCAGCAACGAGCCCGATTACGTGATCTCCGCGCCATATATGGAAGACTCGTCACTGGTGGATTCTGGAGAGATAGAGATCCGCCTTGAGGAAAGTCAGGATGGATTTATCCTTACTATCCTTCCTGGCAACGAATGGCTCCTTTCGGAAGAGAGGGTCTATCCGGTCGTCATAGACCCGACTATCGTCCAGTACTCGGATGTGACTCACCTGGATACCTGCACTGTATACTCGCAGTCTCCAAACAGCAGGATGTACAACTACGGCAATCTTCTTCTTGGCAGAGAGGCCAGCTCTTACCAGAAGATGCGGGCACTGGTGCGGTTCGACCTTCCGGCCTCCATGACCATAACAGACGTTGTAATAGATTCCACGCTTTATCTTACCCAACGGGGTTATGAGCCAACGAACAGCCCGTATCACGTGTATGCGGATGTGCATAAGATCACTTCTAATATCTCCATGAGCACGGCCACATGGAACCTTCTGAACGGAAACTACGATTCGACCCGAGTCTACGAAAACAGGGCAACAGACAAGAATACAAACAGCACCACCTTTGCCTTCGACATCACATCTCTTGTAAAAGAATGGCAGATGAATGGAAATAACTACGGACTTGCGCTTCTTTCGCATAACGAGAGCGGCGGATACCGCTATGTAAAGTTCTATTCAGCGCACTTTACAGGAGTGTCCCAGAGCCTTCTTCCTACGGTATCCATTACATATGTGGATCAGTCGGGTCTGGAAAGCTATCTTTCATACCACAGCGCGGGGTCGGACAGCATGGGAACTGTCTCTGTGGGTGATGCGAACGGAAACCTGATCTACGCGTTTGATGACATATCCCTTTCCGGTGAATACATGCCGCTTTCCATTCAGCATGTGTACGACCATGCGAAGAGAACAAATACAGATCTTGCCGGAAGCGCCATGCACTATGGCGCGGGCTTCAGGCTGAATCTTTCGCAGAAGATAGAAAGCACAACGATCACCGGCTATCCGTACAAGTATATAGATGCGGACGGTACCGCACACCTGTTTAAGCTTAAGAGCGGAACGAGCGGCGCAACCGGCTCTGTGTACGAAAAAGAATTCGAGACAACGACTACTCTTACTAAGACATCCTCCGGATACACTCTGGACTTCTCAGGAGACCTTGTCTATTACTTCAACTCTTCCGGCCTTCTTACTTCAATAACAGACATATCAAATAGCAAGACGATGACGCTTACCTACAGCGGAGGTCGTCTTACTACAGTTACTGACGGAGCAGGAAGAGCAGCGACTCTTTCATACAATAGCAGCGGATATCTTACATCAATTACCGACCCGGCAGGTAGAAGCACAAGCTATACATACAGCGGAAGCAGCCTTACTCAGATCTCAGAGCCGGACGGAAGCACTGTCAAATTCGCCTATACTGCCGGCTCTGACAGTTCTCAGATGCTCACAAAGATAACGGACATAGATAATTCTTATCTTTCCATTGAGTACTACACTAACTCTCCCTATAGGGTCAAGAGCATAACCGAATACGGAAGCAGCGGCGGAGCCGGAGGAAAGCTGTCCTGGACCTACAGCGGCGGCGAGACCACCATTACTGACAGAGACGGACTTACCCAGACCATGCTGTTCGACCGTGCGGGTCATACAGTATCCGTAAGAGACGGAGAGGGAAATGCGTACTTCGGGTCCTACAAGAACAGCAACGACAACAACAAGCACTCTCTTTACCTAAGTTCAGACCTTCAGGGAACGATAAGGAACTATCTTGTAAACCATAGCTTCGAGCAGAGCAGCGCTTCTCCCTGGGCAGAATACTCGGGAAGCGGCGCGGGAAGCATTGCTCTTAATACTTCTCAGCACTTCCTTGGAGATAGGTCCTTAAGCATAAGCAGCACATCCTCAAGCGGGGAATACGGAACGGCGCAGGAGTTTACGGCAGAATCACTTGCGGGAAAAGACGTTACCTTCTCCGCATACGTTAACATCCAAAGTATAACTGCTGGTTCTGCAAGTACTGCAGGACTTGTTTTGGAGGTGTCGTATAAGAACTCCTCCGGAAGCTGGGTGGCATCCAGATCCGTGCCGATAAAGGCAGCAACGGGCGGTTGGAAGAGGCTTGCGCACAGCGAAAGCATTCCGTCTGATGCACAGTCAGCGGTACGTGTAAGGGTCATATTCGTTTCTACCAACGGAACAGCATATATAGACTGCGCACAGCTCGAAACAGGAGCTGTAGCTAACAGATACAACCTCGTTGAGAACGGCTGGTTCAAGGAATCCGCGGGAAGTACTTCGGTAACGAGCTGGACAGGTGAGCTCCTTTCTGCGTCTACAGATAAGATCTCTGCGGGACGCGACGGCAGAGGATTCTCCATTACGGGAGATCCGGATGACGACTTGTTTAAAGGGCTTGTACAGTCCGTTCCAGTTTCCGGACATGCAGGCGACAGCTATGCTTACAGCGCGTGGGCAAAGGCTGCAGCCGTAGGTCCTGTGGATAAGAATTCCGGTTACACCAGAGACTTTGGAATAGCCTTGCGTTTTACGCGAAGCGACAATACATCTGAGGTCGTAAAGGTAAACTGCGACGCTCTTACGACTGACTGGCAGTATGTGGCTGGAACGGCTGTAGCACCTTGTGATTATGAAAGGATTCAGATAGTTCTGAGTTATTACAAA
>Ga0247611_10011728_pt1 | contig 10066 bp, 10 predicted proteins | sample 177DNAGHGhighgp2_FD_192422 | JGI IMG/M metagenome (GOLD analysis project Ga0247611, IMG submission 192422) | Sheep rumen microbial communities from Palmerston North, Manawatu-Wanganui, New Zealand - 1770 DNA GHGhigh gp2 | ecosystem: Host-associated > Mammals > Digestive system > Stomach > Rumen... | reverse complement strand
GGTTGTTTATTTAATTGATTTATTATGAAGAAGGTTTTTTATCTGGCAGTGGTAACTGCCGCGATGGTAGTTGCCTGCTCAAGCGGCAATATCGAAGAAAAAAAGGCGAAGTTCCAGCAGGACCTGGAGGCTATAGTTGCCGAATTCAATACTACAGTTGAGGCAGTTGAGGCGGACACTGTTCTTACACAAGCGGAAAAAGATGCGAAAATTCAGACTGTATATGAGTCTGCTCAGGGTAAGTACACCGATCTTTGCCTCAAGACCGTTAAGAAAAACCGCAACAACGAACTTGGTCTGATGGCCTTCAAGGAGGTCTACGGAGATCTTGAGCCGCAGGAGGCTGAGAAGCTCATCGCGACCCTTGGCCCCGAGATTCAGGGCTCTGATTTTGTCGTGAAGGTAAAAAAGAGCCTTGAGACGCTGAAGAAGACCGCAGAAGGCAAGCCTTTCGTAGACTTTGAGGTAGACGGAGTGAAGTTCTCCGATTTCGTCGGCCGCGGAAAGTGGGTCCTCGTTGACTTCTGGGCCAGCTGGTGCGGTCCATGCAAGAGGGAAATCCCGAACATCAAACACGTCTATGAGACCTACGCAGGCCCCGATTTCGATGTCCTGAGCGTAGCAGTCTGGGACGATCCCGCAGAGACAAAGAAAGCCGCCGCAGAACACGGCGTTGTCTGGAACCAGATAATCAATGCCCAGAAGATCGCTTCCGAGGCTTATGGATTCGACTCCATCCCTCAGATAATGCTCTTCGGCCCCGACGGAACTATCGTTAAGAAGGGTATTCGCGGCGCCGCTATCGAGGCTGCAGTCAAGGAGGCTCTTGGACGTTAGAGAAAAAATAGCACTGTTTCCGCATTCCCCCGGAGTCTATCGTTATTACGATTCCGAGGGAACGGTTATCTATGTAGGCAAGGCTAAGGATCTCCATAAACGGGTCGCGCAATACTTTGTGGCGCCCGAAAGGCTGAACGCGAAGACCCGCGTCCTGGTAAGCAAGATTGCGGACGCTCAGTATTCGGTAGTAGATTCGGAGGCAGATGCCCTTCTGCTTGAAAACAATCTTATCAAGCAGTACAAGCCGAAGTACAATATATTATTAAAGGATTCGAAAACCTATCCCTGGATCTGCGTTACAGACGAGCCCTTTCCGCGGGTGTTCATTACCCGCCGAGTGACTAAGGGCGCCCGCTATTTCGGGCCTTACAGTTCCGCCCGCCATGCCCATGCACTGGTAGATTTTTTCGGGTCGGCATATCCCCTGAGGTCCTGCAAGTACAAGATAGATTCGGAGGCGATACTTCGCCACAAGTATCGTCCTTGCCTTGATTTCCATCTCGGGAAGTGTAAGGGCCCCTGCATCGGAGCCTATTCCCAGGAAGAATATGCCCGAGATATCGAAGAGATAGTCCGCATCCTCAAGGGCGATACCGCAGCGCTCATCCGCGAGTATACAGCGCGTATGAACCAGGCCGCGGCCGAGCTCGATTTTGAGACGGCGCAGGAATGCAAGGACAAGTTGGACGTGCTGAATGAACACTACTCAAAGAGCGTCATTCAGGCTGCCCGCGATGTGGACGCCGATGTCTTCTCGCTGGATTTCGACTCCTCTCTCGTCCAGCCCGCCTCCTCTTCCGTTCTGCCCGACCCCGATCGAGCATCTGAGACCCCCGATTCCGTCGGGGGTGACAAAGCCCTTGCCGCCTGGGGTAACTTTATGCGCATTCGCGGCGGGGCGGTGATCCAGTCGCTGAATCTGTCGCTCAAGAGTAAGATCGAGGAGAGCCGCGAGTCGATGCTGAGCGCTTTTATCGCTGAGATCGAGTCGCAGTTCGGGGAGCTGTCAAGGGAGGTGATAGTGCCTTTTATGCCGGATGTGGAGATAGAGGGAGTGGAGTTTAAGATTCCTTCTCGCGGCGACAAGCTCGCGCTGCTTGAACTAAGTGCGAAGAATGCGAAGGAGTTTCATTTCAATTCTCTTAGACAGCTCGAGAAGACCGATCCCGAGCAGTTCAGGAAAAAGGCTCTGGAGGAGATTCGCGACGCGCTCGGGATGAAGGAACTTCCGGAACATATCGAGTGCTTCGATAATTCGAATATCCTGGGAACCAACCCGGTAGGCGCGTGCGTCGTGTTCCGCGGGGGGCTCCCGTCGAAGAAGGACTACCGGAAGTTCAAGATAAAGACAGTCGTGGGCGCGAACGATTATGCAACCATGAAAGAGGTTGTGAACCGCCGTTATTCCCGCCTGCTGGCCGAGGCCCCCGATGATCTGCCCCAGTTGGTCGTAATCGACGGTGGCAAGGGCCAGCTCAATTACGCCTGGCAGGCGATTCAGGAACTGGGACTTGAGGGACGTTTTACGATAGTCGGCCTGGCTGAGAGGCTGGAGGAAATCATCCGGATTGGGGATCCGTATCCGCTGTTCCTTGACCGTAACTCGCAGGCATTCAGGGTGATAACCCATATCAGAGACGAAGCTCACCGCTTCGGCATTACCTTCCACCGTAGCCTACGGCGCAAGTCGCAGGTCCATTCCGTGCTCGACGATATCCCGGGAGTCGGCGAGCGTACGCAGCAGCGCCTGCTGCTGCGCTTCGGCAGCGTCGCCCGAATCGCCGCCGCCTCAGAGGCCGACCTCGCCGCGCTCGTCGGCCCTAAGCTCGCCTCGACAATTAAAGAAAAACTGAAATGAACGAAGAAAAATTCAATAAATGGTTCAACGTCTTCATCCTTGCGGGGATGTCGATCTGTGTAGTGCTTTCGTGTCTTGCGAAGATGCGCGACTTGGGAATTACAGATTGGGGCCTGTTCGTGCAGTCTCTTTCGGAGCCGCGGGTGCTGTTGCTTCTACTAACCGCCGTGGGGGCTCTCGCCGGAGTGGCCAGTACGGTATGTTCTGCCAACGGCTCGATATGGACCTTCGTTTTCGGCTTGATTGACGTGGCAATCTACTCCTATATTCTTTTCGACAGCAAGAATCCTTCGCAGTTCCTTCTCCACGTCCTGTATATGATTCCGATGGAGTTCGTGGGATTCTTCCAATGGCGGAAAAAGGGAGCGGGAGCGAAAAAGCAGGTCAAGGCCCAGCGTATCGGCAAGGGTTCTGAATGGCTGAAATTCGGTGGCATTTTCGTCGGGGTGTTCGCTCTCGCTGCCGTCATCTCCTGGTTCGCCCTTTCTAAGTCCGGATCGGATCTTTCTGCCGGAAAGATCATTCTCGACGCACTCATCACAACGGCCAATATCGTCGCCTTCGCGATGGGCGCATTCGCCTATATGGAGCAGTGGTATCTCTGGCTGCTGGTCAATATCTCTTCGATAGTGATGTGGGCGGGAATCCTTATCCACGACCCTTCCGCCGGTTACGCCATCATCCCGCTGGTGAAATACTCCTTCTACCTTATCAACGGCATCAACGGAGTCCGCATCTGGTGGAAACTCAGCAAACCGGAAGCATAAATTGGTAGAGTGTAATCGACCGGGACACGGGGTGCCTTGCAGTTACGTTGAGTTAGGCGCCCCTCACTTGGATAACCGGAAAATATAACTACCTTGGTGAAAAAATATTGATTATGAGCCACAAACTACCTTATTTATTAATTGCTCTATTGTTTATTTCCTCTTGTAATAAATCATATTCTCATTTACATGATGTGCTTTCTTTAGTTGATTCAACTATCATTACAAAGTCTGGATTAGATGGCGCGTCTTCAAATGTAACGGAGCTAGATATAAATGCATACATTCATTTCAAGTATTTGGCAAGTAATGTGAAAGCATATTCTGTGACGCCATATACTGATGGGGTGGATACTCTGCTTTACATCATTAATTATGCAGACGGCTGGGAACTCGTATCTGGAGATAAACGGACTCCAGTTCTTCTTGGCCATAGCTCAGAAGGTAAGTTTTCTTTAAACTCAGAAAACGAAGAAATGCTGTGTTGGGTGGATTGTCTTGCCTCAGATGTGAAAATGCTTAAACTGAAGGAAGACTTTTCCTCATACACGGAAGATGATTTGGCAAACATGAATGCTTCTCGTTTGTTTTGGTCTTTGGTCTGTTGTGAAGGAGATGTGATTAACTCTTTTTAAAAACCGGAGGGTAGAGATTCCGTTTTAATGCGAGGGCCCTACGATGGTCACTGGCAGCTTACTAGTGTAGATACATTATTGGTGGCTTATGATAGCCTAAAACTTACGCAAACAGTTTGGGATCAAGAATTTAATGGGTATAATAAGTATTGTCCTTTATGCACGGGGTCGTCTTATTGGAGGGCGCCGGCAGGGTGTGTTCCTGTGGCCGGGGCTCAAATGCTGTTTTATCTTCACAATAAGTTGGGAACCCCTGCATTTGCTCCAGATACAGCAATGTGTATAGGACATGTGGGTTTTGGTAATTATATTCAAGCAACGGGAGGCTCCAGTTCAACCACCTGGAATTATATGTTGGACAATGATTATAATGATAAGGGATATCGTTCTGCTGCAGTTTTGATTGCTGATGTTGGGAAGAAAGTAGGAGTTACGTACGGTGATGATGGATCTGGCGCTAGTTTAAGCAATTTGGTTTCAGTTTTCGCTCAATATGGGATTGATTGTACATTCTCCACTTTTGGGACAACGTCAAATTTTATTATTAAGCAGAACCTTCTTGCGGAAATGCCAGTAGTAATGAGGGCAAAGCCTTCGGCTAACGCGAGTGTAGGACACGCGTTTTTAATTGATGGATACAGTCGTTCTCGTTATCAATATACTTTTTCCTATGAGTGGGTTTATAGTCATCCCTCGACGACAATCTTATTCCCGATAGGAGAACGAATGACAACGGTTTCTTACAGTACCCCTGAAATAACAGAATTTTCTATGAATTGGGGGTCCTTATTAGTAGATAATAGCGCTTTCTTCCAAATTAATGGAGAGTGGAATTTCAACACTTATAATTATATCTACGACAGGGCTTTTATACATAGTTTTTTAATCGCCAATTAAAAAATGAAGAAGATACACTTTAGGTTCTTTACGCTTATTGGTGCGCTTTTGATTATTCTTTCTTGTGGTGTTGACGGCAAACATGGGAAAGGGGATGATATTGATGGACCGAATCCGGAGTTTAAACTGGATAAAACGTTCATTTCTTTTACCAGCGATGGGGGTGATGATGAGATCACATCCACTCTCGAGATTATTGCGATAGAGGTAGCGGAGGCCATCAAAGAAGGAGAAGAGTGGGATGCGCTTTATGTGGGCTCTTGGGAGGCCGAAGAGCGTGGGGTTCCTTTGATAAAGATAACTGATAATAAGCGACCTATTGAATTTATTGGAACGTGGTTTGACGTTAAAATTCAAGATGCTCCCAACAGCAATAAACTCAGTGTTCATATCGATAAAAATACTTCCGGACAGCCACGTAGGCTAGAAGTGATTGTACAGAATGCCGATTCTTTTCCACATGTGACAGTCGAACAGGATAGTTAGATTATCCCGCCCATTGACGCTTGATGGACTGTCGGTGAAAACTCAGCAAACAGGAAGCATAAATTATTCACATTTGCCGGCTTTTCGTCGTCTCCCTACTGATTTTTCGCTGGGAGACTATGCTTTTCAGAGCTACTTGGCAGAAAGTTGCTACTACTCTGCGGGAATTTCCGCAGAGTAGTGCGAAGTTTTTGCGGCGCGGCGCCATTTGACGGGTTTTTGGCGCGGATCGCTCCGTTTTTCCCCTTTCAGGCGCCGATTTTGGCGCTTTTTGCGCGGATTTCGGCCTTTTCGCCAAGATGAAGCCAGACCACCCCTCCCAGAATGGCCTCTGAGGGCTTCGGCCTGGCTTCACAGGCCGATTTCGTCGTATGAAGCCAGCATACCCCTCTCAGAATATGCTGTACGGCATCTCGCCTGGCTTCATCTTGGCGATTTTTCTTGTTGCCGGCGAAGATCGAGGGCGTATTTCCGACGGAATGAGTGTTTCCGCCAGGTAGCCTCAAGGGGCGCCCCTTGCAGAAGGTATCCAGGGATAGGTGAGCGGGACGGCTATGGCCGATTTCGGCCTTAGGCGCAAACCCCAGCCTTACTAGAACAAATTACGGGGCAGGTAACCGGGACGGCTACTTGGCGGAAATGAGTGCGGAGGCCCTGCCGGGGGCTCAGAATATATATTCGAACGAGAGGGGAAGCGGGGCGGATTTGGGATAATAAAAAATTTAACTAACTTTGCAGTTCAATCGGTTAGAAAGAAAGAGTTAAAAAATACAAACTACTAAAATTTAAATCACAATGGAGTACGCTGAAATCGTAAAAAAGGTTCAGGCTATCATCGTTGACAAACTCGGTGTAGAACCTTCTGAGGTTACAGAGACCGCAAATTTCACAAATGATCTGGGAGCAGATTCTCTCGACACTGTAGAACTTCTTATGGAGTTCGAGAAGGTGTTCGGCATCAAGATTCCCGATGAGGAGACTGCTAACATCTCGACTGTAAAGGACGCTTGCGACAAGGTCGCCGAGAAGCTCGGTTAATTTCTGATCGCAACATACCTATAAGGTGGCCGGCTAAAAATCACTTTTTAGCCGGCCACTCTTTTTCGCCACAATCAGCTACCTTGTATTGCAAGATACTAATTAATTTGTTTATCTTTGCACGAGAATATGGAGAAAGATATCGACCAGATAAGACCGCAGATGCGCAAAGGGATGCTGGAGTACTGCATCCTGCTGATACTCTGCAAGCGCGAAGCCTACGTCTCATCCATTATCGAGTCCTTACGGAAAGGCGGGATGGATGTGGTGGAAGGCACGCTTTACCCTCTGCTCATCAGACTCAAGAACCAGGGCTGGCTCGACTGCCGCTGGGAAGAATCCAAACTCGGTCCGCCGAGAAAGTACTATGTGATTACTGCCGAGGGGCGCACGATGCTCGCGCAGCTCGACTCTGTGTGGAACGAAATTGAATCCACGGTCAAAAACCTCAAAGACCCCAACTCATTATGAACAGATACGAAAAGGTCAGCATAGGCGGCTATGCCTTGGAAATTGACACCTCCGCAGAGCGTGAGGTTGAAAACTACCTGTCCGGGCTCGGAGAGGTGTTTGCAGAAGACGAAGACAGGGACGATATCCTCGCGGCCCTGGAAGAAAGGCTTGGCGAACTTCTTGCCGGGAGGCCCTCCCCCAAGGAAATCATCGCCGTATCCGATGTCAGAGAGGCCATAGGCAAAATCGGTACGCCCGAATCCATTCGTGAAGGTATCGGAGATGGAACTCGCCCAAGGTCAAAGCCTCTCCCATTCTGGAAGCAGTCCTGGGTCGGGAACGTCATCAAGGGCGCCAGAATAACTCTGGGCATTCTGCTGCTGCTTGCATCCATTGTCGGATTGATCTTCGGACTCGGCTTCTTCCTGGGCGGGGACAGCTGGATATTCCGGGGCTTCCACCTTATGAAGGGGCAGATAATAGTGAATCTCGCGACAATCAACCACCATCTGGTGGCGCTGACCCAGCGGCCGCTGATTCAATTGATACTGGTGCTGCTGTATTTCCTTCCCACCGTCCTTACCGCCTACTTCGGGATCAAGTGCATCACAAAGTTCCGCTCCCCTTCCTGGAAGCCTGGACTCACCATGCTCATCGCCTGGGTCGTGCTCCTCACACTGAGTGTGCTCGCTTTCGTCCTCCTCACCTCCGGCGGCTACAGTGACCTCCCCTCATTCATCACCCCGGACAAGATACCATTCAAATGAAAAGAACCATCACCATACTCGCAGCCCTGACACTGCTGGCAAGTTGCGCCCACGAGCCACAGAGACCCTATACTGTGGAGCAGCCCCGCTATATGTTCGGCTTCCCCGATATGCTCCCTCCCAAGACGCCGGCAATTACCCTCAACAGCATCTCGGTCAGCGACACTTCCACCGTGCTGCGTTTCACCAACTACACCCTCTCCGAACCGGGCCTCGGCATCCGCATCTCCGACCACACTTCACTCGTGGCAGGCGGACATATCTACCCGCTGCGCTCAATGGAGGGAGTGCGGGGCAACGACTATATAGTCAACCGCGACACGATTCCCCAACGGATGATCACCGACTACGCCCTCATCTTCGATCCCATCCCGGAAGGGGTAAGAAAAGTCTCTCTGCTCGAAGGGCACTCTTACTACGGCTTCCACTTTATCAATATAGAACTCTATTGATATGAAGCGAATCCCCCTTATTGTCATCACGTTGCTTCTCTGCTGGGGCGCATCCGCCCAGATCTTCATCACCCGCGATATGATGAGCTCCAACCTCTTCCCGATAACTCTCGAAGTGGCCGACTCGCTCACGAGCGAGCCCATAGCATTCGCATCGGTCTACCTCAACCATCCTGGCGACTCGATCATCACCCATTTCACTCTCACCGACGAGCAGGGGAAAGCCGAGTTAAAGGATGTACCCGTCGGCGAGCACGTGCTCAACATCGAGATAATGGGATATCTCCCGCATCGGCAGCAGTTCCGCCTGCGCGACCGAAAGTCGATGGGGCGCATCCTGCTGGTCCCCGACCGTAAAATGCTTGAAGCGGCGAGGGTCTCGGCCGTGGGCAATCCGATTGAATTCCGGCAGGACACCATAGTGTTCAACGCCTCGTCCTTCAACAGCGCGGAGAGCGATGTGCTCAAGGATCTTCTCAAGAAAATGCCCTCTGTGGAGGTCGATTCCGAGGGTAACGTGAAGGTAGGGGGCAAGGACGTCTCGAAGATAACGGTAAACGGCAAGACTTTCTTCCTCGGCGACAAGAGTGCGGCGCTCGACAATATCCCCGCAAAGGCGGTTGACAAGGTAAAGGTCATCGACAAGGAGTCTGATGCCGCAGCATTCTCCGGAGTTAAGGACGATGTGAAGGAAACGGTGATGGATGTGGAACTCAAGGATGAGTACAAGACGGGGGTATTCGGCAACGCCGGCCTTGCGGGAGGTACCTCCATCCCAGCGGCAGAAGACAACGAGTTTCTCGAGACCCGTCCGCTGGTGTGGAACGGCAACGCGATGGTCTCGGCCTTCGGCGAAAAGGACCAGCTTACCTTTGTCGGAAGCGGAATGAACGTAAGCGGCCCCGATGGAGCCATGGTCTATTCCAGCAATTCCAATTTGGGCGAAGGCATCAACTCGAGCGCACAGGCCGGCGTGAACTACAATACCGACCGAATCAAGGGCCTTGCCGCCAATGCCACCACCTACTGGCGCTACAACGCAGTCGACGGACATTCCCGCAGCAGCACCGAGACCTTCCAGGGCATCGGAGACGAGATTATATCATTCAAGGACGGTGTCAACCGCGCCGACAGGCAGTACCTCCACGCCGGGGTCGAGCTGGAGAACCTCGACAAAAGCAAGTTCACCTTCATCTTCAAGCCCGGCATCAGCGTGTCTGACACTCATCGCGCCACTGCCGACAGCACATCTTCTTCGGTAGGCGGAATCGAGAAGAACCATTCTGTCGGCACCGGCGACTCGCATATTCAGGCCCTCACGGCCAACGGCGAATTTACACTCGGCGTGAAGGGACTCGGCAAAGAGATGCGCAGCCTGACACTCGTGGGCAACTACCGCATCGATATGGACAGGGGCACAGAGACAGAAATACATCGCACCTGGCTCGCCAGCGACAACTCTTCGCAGGTGCGCGCGCTTGGTTACGACCGCGCCGCCGGCGACAAGTGGCTCTACCTCAGTCTCCAATACGTCGAGCCGCTCTCAGACAAGTGGGCTGTGCAGACTACGGTCGGCAGCAACCTCAACGAAGACCATTCCGGCAGGGACGCCTTCAACCCCGACGGCACGGTAAACACTTACTACTCGGCGTCTTCGCAGAGCCATTATACTTCGGGGCTTGCCCGCGTGCTGATGCAGTACAACAAAGGCCCGAGGAACCTTCGTTTCGGAGCACTCGCACGATCCGCGCGCAGTTGGACTGAGGCCGTGTCAATGGGACTGGGGAGCACTGCCGACAGCGGATGGCTTACCAACTGGGCGCCGTTCGTTGTGTACCGCGACCGTCTTGGTAGTCGCGGACTGGACTTCAAT
>Ga0247611_10011726_pt1 | contig 10067 bp, 6 predicted proteins | sample 177DNAGHGhighgp2_FD_192422 | JGI IMG/M metagenome (GOLD analysis project Ga0247611, IMG submission 192422) | Sheep rumen microbial communities from Palmerston North, Manawatu-Wanganui, New Zealand - 1770 DNA GHGhigh gp2 | ecosystem: Host-associated > Mammals > Digestive system > Stomach > Rumen ... | reverse complement strand
CAACCATATCATCATTTATATGCCACCAATACCAAGACCCAACGTCAGATATTGCATCAGCCAATATGTTAAGTGTGTCTTTTTTCATACTTCCTCCATTAAATATCGATGTATCTTTTTACTTTTCTTTTTATACTTTTAAGAAGCGAGATCGATTCCACGTGTGTCGTTACAGGTTGGGATAAAGATGTTTTAAGCTAGTAAAGGGTTGGGACAAAAATGAACGATGCACAATCCATCCTAGTCGATGGTGGATGGGATAAAGATAGAGTTTGATATTCAAGACTAATTTGAGAATTTTACTGGTACAAACTGAGCATCCTTTGTCATTCCTTCATTCAATATCAGAGTATATAAATGATGCGATATCATATAGAAAGGATACCAGTCCATGTTTCCTAATGGTACTCTTGACGCATTTTCTCTATCATCCTGAACGACTGCTCAAGATAAGCAAAATTATCATCGTGAAATCTTCCAAATCTGTAACCGCCGACTTTAAGCAGTTTTCCATACATGAGATAAACCGCTAAAGTGGTGCATTCCATAACAATGCGTCTGAAGGTTTTTCTATTGCCGAAATGTGAGAGCGTGTATGTTTGGAAGACTATGTGAGGTAGTTCATCGTGAAGCATTTGATTACAAATTGCACGAAGGTCTTTTGATCCTATAAGTTCTGCAACATTTCCCAGTGCGGAATAATAAGAAAGGGCAATAATCTCAGCAGTCACAAGCACTGAGATCTCAGTGAATAACCTACCGTCATGACGAAGATTTCTGAATATCTTGTCGAGTTTGTTTTTCCTTGCCTTGGGTTCATTGTGATGTTTCAAGTACCATGCAAGATATGCGGAGTGGAAGTTTTCTTCCTTGATGAACAAATTCATCGTCTCAGCATAAAAAGGTTCGTTATATTCCTTTCCGAACTTTTCTGCGAGTTCTGTCAGATACACACCATCGCTGTGTTCCCCTATCTGGAAAGCTTTGATAGATTTGAAAATCAGTTTCCGCTGTTCGGGAGTAAGTATGGGTTCTTCAGAAAAGTCAATCTGCAATCTTGCCTTGTCATTTTCTATGAAATGAGAAAGCCATTGTTGATAATTGTAGTCGACCCAGACTTCTTTTAATAGATTATGCATGGTAATCTTCCTTTCTTATTATTTTGCTGTACTCACTCTCTCAAGAAGTGCGATCAGCTCACAATGTCCTGTAACATGTTGAGCAACTACCGATTTAACCCTGTAAAGGGTTGAGCAACTACCGAAACGCCATTTTCTGCAAAGACATATCCGTCTTGCTAAATCTGTAGATAATCAAATTCATTGCATCATGCTAACCACTAATGCTTTTTCATACCAGTCCAACTAATTAAGTTCAGTGTTTTATTAATTCGCTAATATATCCGCAGATCTCTTCTTTCCAGGCTTTCTGCCTATCATATTTGTAAAAGACACCATTAACAGTCACATAGTCATTTCCTATTTGGACTGTATAGTCCTTAAACATGTTCTTCATTTCAACAACATATTTGACACTGAAATCAACTTTATCTACTTTCGTATAACTGTCAACAATTACGTATGATGGGTAGTAGGCAAGCTCATTGATGTCATACTCTTTGCCATTTTCAACATCTTTTATTGTCCCCTGCCATCTGGTATCGCACATATCCCCGCCGAACACTTTATACTTGTCAGCCACTTCATACAGCACAGGGAAGCACTTCTCTACAAAGTAGTCAGTCTCAATTCTCCAGTGTTTATCACCGCTGAAGAAGTCATATCCTGATAACCCATATTCAAATTCACCTGAAGAGGTCTTCAGTGTCAGCATCATGGTCTGTAACCCTGTCATGATGTCATCCTTATCGACTTCCTTATAGCGTTTATCGCTCTCCATGCTGTTCAGCATACTGACAATGAATTTTGTGTCCTCATCACTCAGCTGATACACTTCATCGTTTATTAACCGAAGTTGTGCTAACTCAACTTTTGAAGCATCTGGGAAAATATTCTTCTGGCAGCCAGTAAGCATAATTAGTGCAGAAAGTGAAATTAGGATTATTACTATTTTCTTCTTCATATTTTAGTCCCAATCTATATTCTATTTCCTTAGGGATGTAAGGCCCAACTCAATTCTTTGTTCTTCCATAAAATTGACCTGTTGAAAAGCGATATTATTTATCTCTCTTTAGAAGGGCGATACTCTCCACGTGTGTAGTGCCGAGTTGAAGGACAGATGATTTAACCTAGTAAAGGGTTGAGGGACAGATCAAATGCTAAGTCCACTCTACCTTCATCCCACATACTCACTATTGCTTTTCTATAACAGTCCAGCATTTCTATTCACTCGAAATCTTTTTTTTGTTTTTGGGGAATTTGATTTGTCATAACGCTTACTTACGTTGATTTTCTCACTTATATCTGCAGACAGTGCGAAGATTAATATGTTCAACATAGAGGTAGGCTGTATTGTTGTAACTGATTATCTTTATTTAATGACAGTTCAAGAATCTCTGCCGCTATTCGTTTTCCTACAACCCTCATGATATTATCTTCAGCATCATCTTTAGAGAGCAAATTCATACTTCCATACCACACAATCTCATTATCGATAACAGCAAAATGCTTGCAGTTATCTTCAGCAAGAACAATGTTGAAACCGCTGTTGCGGAGTTCTTCCAGTAGTTCAATTCGGTTTTCATCTTTTCCATACAAATAGAAATCCGGATGCCATGTAATAATTGTAACCTTTATCCCAGCTTCCTGACGCTCCTTCAGTAGACTTATCATACGCATTACCTTGCGTCTTCCAAGAGTTGGACTTGAAATCACTATATCATTAACAGCTTCTCTTAAATCATTCTCGTATACAGGGCCATATGTATCAGAATCAAAAATTGTATTAACAGTTTGCTTTTCGGTTGGATTTTCATCAATCACTTTATAGCCGATACATTTATATGCCTTCAAACGCTTTGCGTACATTTTTTCAAACACCGGAATATTAGCATCGATGTAATCATAAATCATCACATTCTTTTTACCTTCATAGTCGCGATTCAAGCGTCCGGCATACTGCTCGACAAGGCCTTTCCAGGCAACTGGATCTGCCATAATAAGCGTATCCAATCTCGGATAATCAAAGCCCTCGCCAATCAACTGACCGGTAGCAATAAGTATCATTGATTCATGTGCGTGAACTGTATTCATCTGAGTTCTAAGTTCACTCTGTTCTTTTTTAGACTTGTTTCCTGTTAAAAGAAAAACATGATCTGCATAATCCTTGACTATTCCATACAGTACCTCAGCATGATCGGTAAAACGTGTAAGGACTACCGGTGTGCGTCCAGACTCAATACAGTGTTCAATGTCATCTGCAATCTGTTCATTGCGCACGTCATTATTCCTAATGATTTCATACGCTTCATTGATGTGCAATTTATCACGCCCATGCGGGCTGACCGTCCTGGTAAAACGCGGAATAATCAGGTGATCAATTCCTTGCTCCTTCGCTTTCTCTTTGGCTGTGTATTTAAAGCGAACCGGTCCGAGCAGCATTTCGTTGATTTTCTCAAGTCCATCTCCTCTGAAAGGCGTCGCTGTAACCCCATATACATACTTTGCAGACACTTCGCACAATACTCTGCTGATTGTCTCCGAAGCACTGTGGTGACATTCATCCACAATGACCATGCCATACTCTTTCAACCGTGGGTGCGGATTATCTTTTTTAAACAATGAACCAGCCATAGCGATATCAACAATCCCTGTTGATGTGTCCTTTGCACCATGAATCACTCCTACAAGACTACGGCGTTTTTTCACTCTGCCTGTTTTTGTCTTGTATTCGGGTAGTTCATCATTAATCTCAAGAAAACCAGAAAGAGCCTTTTCCCATTGTTCAATCAAAGCAGAAGACTCCAGCAATATCAAGGTATTAACTTTTTTCTGTGCGATAAGATTACTACACACAACTGTTTTACCAAAGGCGGTAGCAGCGCTCATTATACCACTATCATATTGGAGCATGGTTTGAACGGCTCTATCTTGATTCTCTCTTAATTCACCTACAAAACTAACGTCAATCTTCGTGCCACTGAAACGTTTATCAGTAATCGCATATGAAATCCCAGCTTCTTTGCATCGATCAACAAGATTCTCAATAAGCCCGCGTGGAATACAAATATAGCTGCCATCATCCTCTCCAAGGTAAATATATCGTGAATTGTCATAGTTCGATATACCTATAGCGTTGTTTCTGAAGAATATCGGATTTAGAAATGCTGCCATCCTTCTAATCTGATTTTGAATTCTAGGTTCCAGGTTTTCTGAATTCACATAAATCTTATTGGAAAGAACTATACTGAGTGTTCCATGAACATCCTCAGCATGAAAACGTTTGGTACGCTCCCACGGCTTATCGTTGGTTGTTTTCACCGGGACTATGCACTCTGAATCAGAATTCTCTGTCTGTGCATTCCAAAGTTTAATCAATTCTTCAACCTTAGCTGCTGACAGTTTCGGTATTGACTGGAATGCCTCCCATTGATTGGGATAAGCATTCCAGTTTTCATCAACGAAAGCACTGTTCCCATGTTTTAATGCTTGCCCTTGCAATGGCAGTGCTATTAGATTTCCAAGCTCTCCATCCTCCAGATAATCCTGTGCAGGCAGCATACGGTCATAAAAACGGAAAGAGGTCATATTTACCGATTCAGCGCCTTTCTCCAATAATGCAAAGCCAAATTTTCGGGCCAGAGATGCCTGAACAGGAGCATTGAAGAAGAACCAGACATGGGCACCGCGCCCAGAACGGGATCGTTCTACCAACAAAGGAATATCGTTTTGCTTCCCAATTTCTCGTAAAGCGTTAACCTCATTCATCCAGTTATCATCTGTGTTTGCATAATCCTGTGATTCAGCGCCTTTGTTATGATTGTCAAAGTCAAAAACAAGTAATCTGCATGTTCCATCTGGGAAAAGTGGATAAATACCTATTACATCCGAGCCGTCTTCCTTCAATCCCCGCAGATGGTTTTCAATCTGTGTTCCCTCAAGCTTTGTCCAGCAACGGTTAACGCAATCTTTGCATTTTGTTTTTAAACCTGAAGCTTTTGGGCAAATGCCTATACGCCAAAAGTTCTCACATTGAGGATAGTATCCAGCTTTGCCGGTAGTTTTGTTCTGTGAACGTTTACTATAAACATCAAGCCTTCCCCAAAAGAATGAATAAAACAATTGACAATGATTGCGGGTAATTCTTTCCGGTATTATTCTGGCACCTTGATTTGTATCATATGCTGTCTCAGCTGCATTTTCAACAACGAAAAATGGCGAGTAATCAATTCCTGACTTCTCTAGTATCTTCTTGAGATATGAGTTTTCAGATTCCAACTCAGCAATTCGAGTTAGTAAAGTCTCTACATCATTAATCATACACGCTTAAATCTCTTCCACCTACAAAAATCAGTATAAATGCTTTTTGAGCCTGCCCCCTGGCAATTTCGATAATGCCTGTATTACAAGTCCTCTGTCTTTTTGGTTTGATCTGGCTATGATTTGTTCAACTTCATCCAGGTTTCTGAGAAACTGATAGTTTGTTTTCAGCCTTTCTATAAGGTTTTCTGCAGTAGGTGTCGGTACTGCGAGCGCACCAATGTCTTCAGCATCAACATCCTTGGGATTTCTTTCATTAAGCCATCTTTCTGGATCAAAAACTGATGGATTATGGGCAGGATGCCAATATATGTTCTCATAGTGCATTCCATATGAATCAACCCATATTTTTAATACCACAAGTCGTTTTAAAAGATCCTTATTTATGGATGCAGAAACAGATGCTGTTTCAAACAACCAGTTGAGGTCATACATATCTCTTGCAGTACTGACTCTGTTCAATCGTGCTATCTTTTCCGCCATGGTTTCTTCCAGACACAATGTTTGAATCATCGGCAACTCAAATCCATACTGTTTATGGATTGGCAATTCAACCACACGCTTATTTACAGGCTCCAGCCAAGGATATACCGCGAAGTCAAGTTTTGTTCTAAATGTCTGTTCCTCATTAAACTGGCTCGACATTCCAATATACCATTTATGTCTGTGCTCACTAACACTGTATGAAAACGGTCCGATCTGCAAGCCATCTATCTCGTTAACAAACTCGAATTCCTTTTCAACAGGATCAGAATACTGATCATCTATTGAAAAATCGAGGTCCAATGAAAATCGCCCTTCTTTTCCTGCATAAAGCTTTCGGATTGCAGTACCTCCTTTTAGTGATACATGATCCATTTTCCCACGGTCTTCAAGATACGCCAACAGAAAGTCCTGTGCGATGTCAATAATGGCAGCCTCACGTCCCTGTGCGCCACCACCGATAGGTGTGTGTCTGGCAATATAACCTTCTGTAAGATTTGCCGCTTCAAATGTTATCATTTTACCTCCTCCATATTCTTTGGAGAGAATGGCAGTATTGTATCTGATATTTTCCATTTTTCATCATTTCTAACAGCCTGCTTCCTGGGACCAAATCGTATTTTTGATTTCGGCTTGGGAATACTGTTATAAATAGCTTCCGCTGCATCTGGATACATACCCTGTATTAAGTATCCCGTCCTTCTCTTTATTGAATCATTTCTGCCTGATAATTCCATCAGTAAATTTGATTCATCCGATTCATATACTACATCTGGGAGCCACTCCATAACGCTTTCCCATGATTGAACAATATCAGGCTTTGTTGCGATATGTACAATAATGCTTTCTGGAGAAAGACACTGTACCCCCTTTACATCTATAACTTTCATTATTGGAATATATTTGTATGCAATTACGTTTTCAGGGACTTTTCTGTTTGGCAGTTGAGCAAATGCAATTTCCTTATGAACGGGAACCCTATCCGCAATTCCCAATGCCCATGCTGCTGTCTGAAGACAAACGTAGCATTTTGTATTCGGATATTGAATCATATATGTCTTAATATCCATCAATGGGTCATTTCTGGAATATGATCCTGCTTTAGATGCTGAGGCAAATTCCCATACGCCACGTTGATTGGTTTGCAATAACCATCCTGCATCTCTTAATCTCTTTGCAATAATAGCCGGTTTGGTTAACACCCCATACCTTTCTGCAAGTGTCGCCAATTCATCCAAAGAAATATAGTTTTTATTCTCAAGTTCCAGTTCTTCTAGTATTCCAGCCAATGATTTAGAAATTGTTCGTGTCATTTAATTCTCCATAATATCGGTTTTTGATATCAGCATATGTTATTTGACACTATTATATAGTATTATTCTTAACATGTAAACATAATCGTCATCAGGATCCCATCTATCTTCATAACAAGATAAGATCCTAGCGTACCTGCTGGGTTGCTAGCGCTGGATTGTGTTCCTGATAGATACTTATTCAGATTTCAAATAACAATGAAGGCATATTTTATACCCTTACATATGTATGGAACTGAGAATTCAGTTTTTAAGGTCTTTTTTTGAAAAAACTTAACAATTTCTTTTAACTCAAATCATATAAGCATTATTTTTTGTTACTTGTTTCTCTCAAGAAGCGCGATCAGTTCACAATGTCCTGACAAACGTTGTGGACATACTAATTTATCCTCGACAAACGTTGTGGACATAATGAAATGATTATAAATAATACTTTTCCATACCAGTTCAGTATCAACTCATAATTCATTCATCAGCAAGAAATCCTTTAGTTGATAATGGTATACGGTGCTGGTTGAATAATCAATATCATCATTAGTTATGATTATCTTCTTTACAGAATTATCAATGTTTGAAAATGCTGAGAATTCTCTCTCGTATGCTTTTTCTTCAGCTACACTGTAAGCAACCTGGACAAGATATGTCTTTCCGTCTTTTTCCGCTCTGAAATCTATTTCTCTGCCTTTATTGTTATAGACTGTCACTTCATACCCCATATAGAAAAGTTCATTAAGCACAGCATTCTCCAGATTATGAGTCAGATCGTATCTGGAACCGACAACGCGGATGCTGTTCATAGAAACATCTTCATCATAAAGCTTATAGTAGTAATTCAATTTGGCTTTAGCTTTTGGAGAATACAATGCAACATCCGAAATAACATAGGCCTCTTTTAGATATCCTAAATACTTAATCACTGTAGGAACCGAAACCGATATGTTCTGTCCTTTCATATAATCGGAAATAGACTTAGCGCTGAAGATTCGAGCATTAGAAATCAGGATAAAGTCCACTATCCTCTCAAATACTTCCTTTTTACGTATCTTGTATCTGTTCTCCAGATCGTTATATACAATAGTATCATTCAGATCATTTAAGTACCTGCGTTTAGCATTAATATCATTTTGTTCCAGCGCAGCAGGAAAACCACCCCAAACAAGATAATCGGTAATACTGTATTCTTTTCCAAGCTGAGAAGTGTATTCAAGAGCTTCTTTGTAGACAAAAGGTCTTACCCTGAATGATATATAACGACCGGAAAGTTCTTTGGTAAATTCTTTTGACAACAGTTTGGAGTTGCTGCCTGAAATAAAGACTGAACAATTATACAGGCGTAATGTACGGCAAGCTTCATTCCAACCCTGCACATTCTGAACCTCGTCAAGAAATAAATACAGCTTCTCTTCAGCTATGTATGCATTTACATAGTTGATAAGAGCATCAGCATCAGGAATCATGTTTCTTGTTGGCTTAAGATCAAAATCCAGAAATAGACTTTTTTTACCTGCTGCCTTGATCTCATTCTGAACTTGCCTCAAGATAACCGATTTCCCGCATCTCCTGATTCCTGTAATTATTTTTACAAGATCACTATCATAGAATGGACGGATCTGCTTTAAGTAATGTTCCCTTATAATCATATGATCACCTCAAGTTTAAGCCTTCTATTAAAATAATACTTTAAGATTTTATGCCTGTCAACATATTCTTAAACTATTGTTTTAAGATAACTGTTTTCGATTCAGATTTTAAAATTTAGATTGCTGTTGAAAGACTACTATTATCTTTCCAGTGTGTCATCGCAGTATCAGTTACAGTCTGATATTTACAGCAGGAGTTATCGCTCCCTCAACAAGATGAGATCCTGGCGTACCTGCTGGATTGCTAGCACTGGATTTTGTTCCTGATAGATACTTATTCAGATTTCAAATAACAATGAGGATTTATATCCTTACATATATATGGGACTGAGAATCCGTTTTTTAAGGTCTCTTTCGTAAAAATTTTGGTATTTTTTCTCGACAAGAATGACATTTTGACATGTCCCCAGTGTTTACAGGAATATGCGAAAAATGCAGCCTGTAGACATGTTCCCATTCTCGCATTTTTGGTTATTTGCGTGTTTTGCGCGTTTTCACCATTGTTAATGCTCTGTTATGAAGACGAAAAAAAGACCAGAATCTCTTCGATTTTGGCCTTTTTTGCCCTATTTTTAGTGTTTTTTGGCTATTTTCGACATAGCAACGCTATACACTCAACATGATCCGTAAATGGGAACATGTCTACAGGCTGAAGTTTCTGCAAGGTATATCCCCTCTTGCAGAGATAACTGACATTATCTTTCTGAGTGATCGGATTGCAGGATATGTAGACAATTCTTTTTGGTTTCAGTTTCAAGGCGCTATCCAAAAATACGGTATCAGCTCCCGCTCTGGCTGGATCCATGATCAGAACATCTACTTTTCGCTTTTCAGCTGCCAGCTTGCGCATATACCTGCCGGCATCGTTTGCTTCAAAGGTGATGTTGTCAATATCATTCAGCTTGGCATTTACGCGGGCATCTCTGATTGCCTGTTTATTGATTTCCACAGCCAAAACTTCCTTAACCTTTTCAGCCAGACTGATGCCAATCGTTCCTATTCCGCAATAGGCATCAATTACGACATCACTCTTCTCCAGCTGGGCTAATTCAATGGCTTTTCCATAGAGTTTTTCCGTCTGGATGCTGTTGACCTGGTAGAAAGAATTTGCGGAAATGCGGAATACCTTCCCGCATAATACATCTTCAATGTATCCTTTACCATACAGTGTCTCTGTTTTTCCCGAGAGTACC
>Ga0247611_10011725_pt1 | contig 10067 bp, 8 predicted proteins | sample 177DNAGHGhighgp2_FD_192422 | JGI IMG/M metagenome (GOLD analysis project Ga0247611, IMG submission 192422) | Sheep rumen microbial communities from Palmerston North, Manawatu-Wanganui, New Zealand - 1770 DNA GHGhigh gp2 | ecosystem: Host-associated > Mammals > Digestive system > Stomach > Rumen ... | reverse complement strand
TCCTCACCCTTCTTGCCGTAGGACTTCACGATGAAGTGCTTCATCTCCTCTACTGCCTTCTCAACAGGGATGACAGCGGTGATACGGAAGAAAGCAGACTGGAGGATGGTGTTGGTACGGTTGCCCAGACCGATCTCCTGTGCGATCTTCGTAGCGTTGATGTAATAAACTTTAATCTTATGGTCAGCGAAGTATTTCTTCACTTTGTTCGGCAGGTTCTTAACCAGCTCGTCACCCTCCCAGATGGTGTTCAGCAGGAACGTACCGCCGTCCTGCAGACCGCGGGTAACATCGTACATGTGGAGGTAAGCCTGAACGTGGCAAGCAACGAAGTTAGGCGTGGTAACAAGGTAAGTGGAGTGGATAGGCTCGTCGCCGAAACGGAGGTGTGAGCAGGTGAATCCACCGGATTTCTTACTATCGTAAGAGAAGTAAGCCTGGCAGTATTTGTCGGTGGTGTCACCGATGATCTTAACCGAGTTCTTGTTTGCACCTACGGTACCGTCTGCACCAAGGCCGTAGAACTTAGCCTGGAAGAGCGAAGCGTCACCCATCGCGATCTCCTCGCCAACCGGCAGAGAAGTGAAGGTGAGGTCATCGTTGATACCCACGGTGAAGTGGTTCTTCGGTTGTGGCAGAGCGAGGTTCTCGAATACTGCGAGCATCTGTGCCGGAGTGGTATCGTTCGAACCCAGACCGTAACGACCGCCCACTACGAGCAGATCCTTCAGACCAAGTTCGTCGAGTGCGTCTTTTACATCGAGATAGAGCGGTTCGCCGTTAGCGCCCGGCTCTTTGGTACGATCGAGCACGCAGATACGTTTCACGCTCTTCGGCAGTGCCTCCTGCAAGTACTTGAGGCTGAACGGACGATAGAGGTGAACGTTGATGAGACCGAGTTTCTTGTTACCCTTAGCAGCCTCGTAGTCGATCACTTCGCGGATAGCCTCGCAAGCGGAACCCATACAGATGATGATGTTCTCTGCGTCAGCAGCGCCGTAGTAGTTGAACGGACGGTACTCGCGGCCGGTGATCTTGGAGATCTCCTTCATGTAGTCGGAAACGATATCCGGCACTGCGTCGTAGAAACGGTTGCAGCTCTCGCGGTGAGCGAAGAAGACATCAGGGTTTTCCGCCATACCTTTCATCTCCGGACGCATCGGGCTGAGGGCACGCTCACGGAACTCCTGGAGAGCCTTGTAGTCCACTAACGGACGGAGATCCTCCATATCCATCGCTTCCACTTTCTGGTACTCGTGGGAAGTACGGAAACCGTCGAAGAAGTTGAGGAACGGCACGCGGCTCTTGATCGTAGCGAGGTGAGCGACACCTGCGAGGTCCATTACCTCTTGTACGGAAGCCTCAGCGAGCATAGCGAAACCGGTTTGGCGGCATGCCATGACATCCTGGTGGTCACCGAAGATACAGAGCACGTGCGAAGCGAGCGTACGAGCCGATACATGGAAGACGGTCGGGATCAACTCACCGGCGATCTTGTACATGTTCGGGATCATGAGGAGCAGACCCTGCGAAGCCGTGAAAGTGGTGGTCAGCGCACCTGCATTCAGCGAACCGTGAACAGCACCTGCTGCACCGGCCTCAGACTGCATCTCCTGTACCAAAACGGTCTCGCCGAACAGGTTCTTGCGACCTGCGGCAGCCCACTCGTCCACGTTCTCTGCCATCGGAGACGACGGCGTGATAGGATAGATAGCAGCTACCTCGGTGAACATGTAAGCCACATGCGCCGCAGCTGCGTTACCATCCATGGTCATAAATTTTTTCTCTTTTGCCATTGTTGTTGAGTTTTATAATGTTGATTAGTATAAGAATCCTAATAGCCAAAGCGGCATCTGGTTGCCGCGACCGGTCTCGAGTTCGCCGACAGCCGTCGGACGGATCGTGTCACGCATGGACACTTGCTCTTTGACATCGAAATAATACTGATTGTCCACAATGAACATCGCCGAACGTTCGGTAGCATTGACGCGGTGTGCGCTATGCACGGCCATGTAGAAATAGGTCTCGTACATATCCATCGGCGTGATCTCACGCGTGAAATCCATGCGAGCCACATTAGTGTTATGCATATAGACCTTGGTCGGCTTCATCGGGAAGTTCTTGTGCTCCGGATAGAGGAGGTTGATCAGACGCGAGTCCTTGAGGTACTTAACGTAGTTCATCGTCGTCGCACGGCTCAGGCCTATCTCATCGGAGATATTGGATATATTGAGTGCACACGGCGCGTCATGCATGAGGATATAGAGCAGTTTGCGTAGTTTATGCAAGCACGCTACATCGATCTGCTTGATCATGAGCACGTCCACCTCGAGCTGCGAGTTCATCACCTTCAGCAACTCTGCCTCGAAGGACTTACTCTCCAGATACGAGGGATAGTAGCCGTGGTCGAGGTAAGCCTTGAAGTATTTCAACGGCTGTACCCGCTCACAAATCTCGCGGGAGATGGAAGCATGGCGCTGCATAATATCCTCGAGCGTATAAGACGGCAGTTTCAGACCGGTCTGTATATTGAGGTACTCGCGGAAGGAGAAGCCGCGCAGGTTGTAGGTATGCACGATGCGTTCGAGGTCATGGTTATCCTCGTCGATCGGCATGACCGGCGTGGCGCAGAAGATGATATGCAGATGTTTGTACTTGGAGTAACAGCGCTTGAGTTCGCGCGACCAGTTCTCATACTTGAACAACTGATCGAGGAAGAGGTATCGTCCTCCGGTAGCGGCAAACGCGCTGGCCAGCTCCATTAAGGTATGCTTGGTGAAATAGAAATCGTTCATGCTCACAAACAAGCACGGACGAACGTCTCGTAAGGATTTACGTTTACAGGGACGTCCTTTCTTGGTCAAGGGCACAGGCATGTTCCGCCACTCGGTCTCAATCTCCTTGACACGCGACAGTAAGAAATCCGTTTTCCCTACTCCACGACCACCCTTGATGGCAATCAGACGATCGTTCCAATTGATCTCGTCCATTAGTTTCCGGCGGATAGGCATGGAAGAATGCGCGACCAGAAAGTCGTGTATCCTGAAAAATGCGTCTAGCATGGGAGCTTTTTGCTCAACTTGTACGTTTTTCGATTCGGTTAATGGTTCTTTTTTCTCCATTTTTACTCAAAATTTTGAAAATTTGCCGCAAAGGTACGATTTTTTTTTGATATTTGCAATACCCACCTTACATTTTTTATAAAAAATGAGGGGCTACAACGCGTAGTCCCTCAAAATTACACAATTTTTGTTAAAAAATGCACCTTTTTTCGCATCGATTAGAGCGAGATAGCTCCACTCGGGCAAACGTCAGCACAGGTTCCGCACTCGGTGCAAACGTCCGGATCGATGGAATAGTGCTCGCCTTCAGAGATAGCGCCCATCGGGCATTCGTCAATACATGTACCGCAAGCAATGCAGTCAGTTGAAATTTTGTAAGCCATAGTATTTAATGTTTAATGTTGAATGTTTAATGTTTAACGATTGACGCTGCAAAGGTACAACAAAAAATCGACACTACCAAATTTTAGGGAGAGAAAAATTATTTTTTCTTCTTATTTACCGTTGCGAGAGCCGCAGCGAGTTGAGCAGCCGGACCGGTTAAACCTTTATCTGTCAGGCCTTTACGTTTGGCATACGTTGTCCAGTCTTTGGCACCGCCCTCAGAGACCGGCATCCCTAATTGCAGGTAATGGCAATAGGCGATGGCGAGGGCATCGGTGGCATCGAGTTTCTTAGGCATCTGTTCGTCGGGAATATGCATGAAGCGCTGTAACATACCCGCCACTTGCTCTTTGGAGCTATGTCCGTTACCGGTGATGGCCATCTTGATCTTCATCGGCGAGTACTCGTAGATAGGCACATCTTTGCTGAGTGCAGCCGCGATCGCCACCCCCTGTGCATGGACGATCTTGATCATCGTCTGCGGGTTCTTATCCACAAACTGCGTCTCGATGGCCAAGGAGGTGGGATGATACTTATCGATGAGTTCTTGCAAAAAGAAAAATTCTTTTTGAAGGCGCGGGTATTGACCTTCGAGTTTATGCACATCGTACGCGCCGAACTCGAGTATTTCCACCTGTTGTCCGACGGTGTGCAGAAGGGCATAACCCATAAAGAGCGTTCCCGGGTCAACCCCTAAGATGATATGTTCGGATCGAACTTTATCTATCATCTCTCTCGTGATTGCGGATAAATCCGCGGATGATGACTACCGCCGCGCCGGCAATGAGCACGTAATCCGCCCAGGGTTCGATTTTCGCCATGCTCAACGCGGCGCCTGCGGCCAGAATAACCAGGCCGATGATCAATATAATATTACTCAGCTTCATCTACCAAATAAATATCCTCGTTGGGGGTATGCATATAATAATGTTCACGCGCGTAGCGCTCGAGGCTATCGGGTTGACTGAGCGTTTGGATCTCCCGTTGGGCCTTCTCTGCACCCTCACGGTACATATCCCGTTGCTCCTCCAAATGGCGTATCTCACGGCCGCGCTGCATGAAACGAATGACACTCTGATCGCCGATGAACAAGAACACCATCAAAAAGACCAAGAGCGTGATCACGTACTTAGCCCATTTGCGTATCTTAATCGTCTCCCAAAAGTCAGAAAAAGTCATTGTATCTCCAAAATTTTGCGCAAAGTTACGAAAAAACTTGCATATATGCAAATTTTTATGTACTTTTGTAGCCGATTTAATTAAATAGCCACATGAAAACTCGTTTTGGATGGATCTTCATTGTCTTGATGGTGTGCAGTTCAGTCGTTGCGCAAACGCACATCACAGTGGATAATCCCGATACATGGTCAGGAGAGGCGTTACGCCCTTATATCGGTCAAACGGTCATTTTTGATGTACCGATGATCATCTGCGGCAACGCGAACGGTAACTATACCGTTTCTCCTTGGCGCCGTTTCCAACCGGAGAGCCACGGATTCGTCGGCACGGCAGAGTACCGCTCGACCATGCGTATCAACAGCAGTTGTATGTTCAGTCTGAGCAATGTCCCCGCTCCGGGAACCAAGATGAAAGAAAACAGCCATCGTTGCGGCGAGAAGATCATCGGTCTGAAAGCTACTGTCAACAGCACGTCCAGTCTGACGATGATCAGCGGTACTTGGGAAGGCAATACCCGCGCGGACTTGGAAGCCGATTTGCCGGACTTAGGCGACTACCGTTTGTTGGTTTGCGGTTTTAACCTGGAGAACTACTACATGACTTGGGGATCGATGGGTGCCAAGAGTTATGCAGAGCACCAAAACCAACGCGCAAAAATCAGCAAAGCACTCAAGAAAATCAATGCGGATATATTCGGTTTGGTAGAGTTACAGCAAGGCGACGAGGCGATCGCAGAGATTGTGAGTGACCTCAATGCCAACCTGCCCGGACGAAAATACAAATATTTCCACGATGGTAAAGAAGGCACGTTCCAGAAAGTGGATTTCGTTTATGATGCCAACACAGTAACACCTATCAGTACCAAACCCGCATCGACGGATGTTGAGGTGCAGAACCGCAAGAAAATGATGTGCTTCATCGAGAACGCAACGGGTGAACGGTTCATCTATTCGATTAACCACTTCAAGGCCATGACCGGTGGAGGTGAAGACCGCCGTGTGAATGAATCGAGAGCAGTCGTAGAGTTGTACAATGCGTACAAATCGAATAATAAGGTGCACGATAATGATGTGCTCATCATGGGTGACTTGAACTGCTATGCGTACACCTCGCCTATCCAAGTGTTCATCGACAAAGGGTTGATTGATCTGCATCGTGCTTTTCATGCTGACAGCAGTTATAGTTATATGTTCAGTGGTTTGACCAGTTACATCGACCACGCTATTTGCAACGAGACGATGTACGGACAGATAACCGGTATGTCCGGCTATCACATCAACTCCGACGAGGATGATAAATACACGTACGACAAGTCCAGCGACCAAACGATGTTCCGTTGCTCGGACCACGATCCGGTGTTAGTAGGACTAAAGTTAGATAGCACCCTCAGCAAGAGTTTAGAGCCGTATGTGTACTCCGAGGGATTTACGGATAGTATCGCAATACACAACACGTACGACCTCAACAACCCCAACGCACAGAGTTACTTCGCCATCTATAACATAGACGGTATACCCCTTTGTCCGGTGACGGAAATCAAGTACACCGACGAGATGATGCAGCAGAAGGACAAAGTATATAGCATCTCGCTCGACAACCCGTACCTGCCGGCAGAACTGAAGAAATTCATGCCGTTGCCGTCGGGATTGTACATCCTCTACATCTATTATAAGGGGGTTGTGATACACGAGAAATTTATTGTTCGCTGACGCCTTGGATTTATTCAGCCAAATAGAAGAGCCGGAGCGTGAGGAGTTAAGACATCTGCGCAAGGAATTGGAGGAGGCTAACTATAAGTACTACGTACTTAATATGCCTACTCTATCCGACCGTGAGTTCGATGAGAAGATGCATCGTCTGCAAGATCTGGAGGCGCTGTATCCGGATATGTTCGATCCTAAGAGCCCGACGCAACATGTAGGTTCTGACCTCGGCAAGAAGGGCTTTGAGCAAGTCAAGCATAAGTACCCGATGTTGTCGCTCGCGAACAGTTATTCGCGCGAAGAGATTGAAGAGTGGGTGCGCAAATTGCCTTCGGGCGTGGAGATCGTGTGCGAGTTGAAGTACGACGGACTTTCTATCTCGCTTTGGTATGAGCACGGCGTACTGGTGAAAGCCCTCACGCGAGGCGACGGACAGCAGGGCGACAACGTGATTGACAACATCAAGACCATTCCTTCTATTCCCTGGAAAATCGAGCGGACCGATATTCCGGAGTTCTTTGAGTTACGCGGCGAGGTACTGCTGCCGTGGGCTAATTTTGAGCGGCTGAATAAAGAGCGTGAGGAACAGGAAGAACCGCTGTTTGCGAATCCGCGCAATGCCGCATCCGGTACACTCAAACTGCAAGATCCGCGTGAAGTAGCACGACGTGGTTTGGACGCGTACTTGTACTATATGCTCGGCGAGAATCTGCCGGGAAGTACGCATTTCGAGCGACTTGACACGGCACGTCAGTGGGGTTTTCATATCAGCGATGCGATCAAAGTGTGCCACTCGGTAGATGAGGTAATGGCGTATATATCCTACTGGGACACGGAGCGCAAGAACCTGCCGGTGGCGACGGATGGTATCGTGCTAAAGGTCAATAACCTCGCACAACAGGAAGAACTCGGCTATACGGCTAAGACACCAAGATGGGCGATTGCGTATAAGTTCCCGGCAGAGAAACAACTGACGCTGCTTAAAGAGATCACGTATCAAGTGGGCAGAACCGGTGTCGTAACGCCGGTAGCAAACCTCGAACCGGTGCAGTTAAGCGGTACGATGGTACAACGCGCGACGCTGCATAACGAGGATTTTATTAAGTCGCTCGACATCCGTCCTGGAGATAAGGTTTGGGTGGAGAAAGGCGGCGAGATTATTCCGAAGATCACGGGTCGTGCCGACCGAACGGATGAGGGGGTTAGTGGATTAGTGGTTAGTGGTTTCCCCACTACCTGTCCGGAATGCGGAGCGGATCTAGTGCGCGTGGAAGGCGAAGCCGCATGGCGATGCCCGAATGAAGCCGGTTGTCCGCCACAGATAAAAGGTAAGATTGAGCATTTTGTATCGCGCAAAGCGATGGATATAGAGGGGCTTGGTGAAGAGACGATTGACCTGTTCTACCAAAAAGGTTTATTGCATAATATCGCCGATATATACGACTTGCGGCTAGAGGATATCGCCGCACAAGAGCGCTTGGGAGAGAAGAGTGCGCAGAACATACTAGACGGTATCGAGGCTTCAAAACAAGTGCCATGGGCACGCGTGCTGTTTGCCTTAGGCATCCGCATGGTGGGCGAGACGACGGCGAAAAAGATTGCGCGTCGATACAACACGATAGACGCGCTCCAATGGGCAACCGTAGAGCAACTGTGCGCCATCGAAGATGTGGGTCCGCAGATCGCAGAGAACATCGTGAAGTACTTCGAGGACATCCGGAACTTGGAGATCTTAGACCGCTTGCGCAAAGCCGGCTTGCAGATGGAAGGCGAAGCGGCTCCTGAACCGACGAGCGATAAGTTGGCGGGACTCAGTATCGTCATTTCCGGTACGTTCAGCCACCACAGCCGTGATGAATACAAGGCGATGATTGAAGCCAACGGCGGCAAGAATGTAGGATCGGTGAGCAAGAAGACGAGTTTTATTCTTGCCGGCGAAAGCATGGGACCTGAGAAACGCAAGAAAGCGGAAGACCTCGGAATAAAGATGATATCGGAAGATGAATTTTTAGAGATGCTATGAGTTTAAAACAACGTATATTTGATTATTTGCGCGGCAAACAGGGAGAACGCGCCCCGCGTTTCCCGCATTTAGACCAACCGCTCAAGATCATGATCATCTACGAGAGTGACGTGTTGGAGCGCAATGACAATATTAAAAGTATTCGTCAGGATTTGTTGCGCCGACAGATGGACGTGACGATGTGGGGTTATGTAGAGAAGAAAGAGATCCAGACGCTTATTCTGCCGCAAAGCCGTATTCTGGGCTTGAATGATTATAACCTGTTGGGCAAACCGCGTGACTACGTGCTGACCGATTTGGCGGCGGAACATTACGATCTGCTGATTGACCTCACGACCCGTCCTATGCTACCGCTGCGTTATATTGCAATGTACACCGACGCGGACTTCAAAGTGGGACTCAATCTCGGCGAAGGTCTCCACGACATGCTCATCTCCCTACCCGACTTCACGCCCGAACAAGGGGAAGAGGCAGCGATTGAGGCCTCGTGGCTGTACCATCAGATTATGAGTTATTTAACAACGATTAAGTCTAATGATTAAAGAATGAAAGAGTTAAGGGGACTTGGTACAGCACTTATTACGCCGTTTAAGGCAGACAAGAGCGTCGATTATGAGGCACTCGCGCGCTTATTGGATACGCAGTTGACAGGTGCTGTCGATTATATCGTAGTGTTGGGCACCACCGGTGAAGCGGCCACGATGACGGGGGAGGAGAAACGGAAAGTACGCCAGTTTATCGTCAAGTATGTGAACGGTCGACTGCCATTAGTATTAGGCGTAGGCGGTAATAATACCGCAGCGGTTATCGCGGACCTAAAAGCTATGCGCACCGAATTAATCCTAGACTTTACTGCTATCCTTAGCGTATGTCCGTACTACAATAAACCGAATCAAGAAGGATTGTATCAGCATTTCTGTGCGGTGGCAGAAGCAAGTCCTATACCCGTCATTTTATATAACGTTCCCGGGCGCACGGGCGTGAACCTGTTGCCGGAGACCGTTATGCGGATTTATGAGGCGCAACCGAAGAAAATCATCGGCATCAAAGAGGCGAGCGGCAATATTGAGCAGATCAAGCACCTAATCCAATTATCCAATACTCCCTCCCTTGAGGGGAGGGATGGGGATGGGTTTCCTCCTCTTTTAGTCATCTCCGGCGACGACGGTATTGCCTGCGAAGTCATGCAAGTCGGCGGAGCAGGACTGATTAGTGTTGCTTCGAACGCGTTTCCGGAGGACTTCTGGCACATCGTACATGACCAAGACGCAACCCTCCAGGCACGCTATGCCGAAATGATCCGTCTCCTCTTTGCCGAAGGCAATCCTGTCGGCATCAAAGCCGTCTTGGCGCAGAAAGGGATTATTGAGAATTATCTACGACTTCCGTTAGTTCCGGCAAGTAAGGAACTACAAGAAGAAATAAAAAAAGAGATGGCCAAATGACCATCTCATTTTTTTGTAAGAACCTTATTACTTAGCAGCTTTCTTTTTGGCTTGATCAACGACAGCTTTGAAAGCTTTCGGTTGATTCATAGCGAGGTCAGCAAGTGCCTTGCGGTTGATAACGATACCTGCGTTCTTGAGAGCGCCCATCAACTGGCTGTAACTCAGACCTTCGAGGCGAGCGGCAGCGTTGATACGCTGGATCCAGAGCGCACGGAACGTACGTTTTTTGTTCTTACGATCGCGGTAAGCGTACTGCAAACCTTTCTCC
>Ga0247611_10011724_pt1 | contig 10068 bp, 7 predicted proteins | sample 177DNAGHGhighgp2_FD_192422 | JGI IMG/M metagenome (GOLD analysis project Ga0247611, IMG submission 192422) | Sheep rumen microbial communities from Palmerston North, Manawatu-Wanganui, New Zealand - 1770 DNA GHGhigh gp2 | ecosystem: Host-associated > Mammals > Digestive system > Stomach > Rumen ... | reverse complement strand
CAGCGGGATGCGACAGTGTGGTTTATCTGCACCTCACCATCAACAACAGTACTACTGGCGTCGATGTGCAGACAGCCTGCGACGAGTTTACCTGGCACGATGTGACTTACACCGCCAGCACCAACACCCCCACTTATACCGAGCAGAACGCCGTGGGATGCGACAGCGTGGTGACCCTCAACCTCACCATCTACAACAGCACTACGGGCATCGAGACCGTTACCGCCTGCGACGAGTACACCTGGCACGGAAACACCTACACCGCCAGCACGACAGCCCCGACCTATCTGATGGAGAACCACCATGGGTGCGACAGCCTGGTGACACTGCATCTGACGCTCAACCACGGCTCGCACAACAGCTTCTACCAGGATGCCTGCGAGTCGTACACCTGGCACGGTCAGTCCTATTCCAATAGCGGGGTCTACACCTACGATTATCTCAATGTCGACGGCTGCCCCAGCACCGACACCCTGCATCTCGATGTAAGCATCCATGACGATACCTCCTATCATGTGGTTGCCTGCGATGCCTATCGTTGGAACGGGCAGGAGTACACCTCCTCGGGCGTGTATACTTACGACCACAGCCAGCCAGGTACGCCCTGTACCAATGTGGACACCCTGTACCTGACCATCAACCACAGCAATACAGGCGACATCTACCAGACCGTTTGCGACGGGTACACCTGGCATGGAATCCACTACACCTCCAGCACCTCTACAGCCACCTTCACCGAGCAGAACGCCGCCGGGTGCGACAGCGTGGTGACCCTCCACCTCACCGTGAACCACAGCAACACCAGTGTCGACAATCATACCGCCTGCGACAGCTACACCTGGCACGGCGTCACCTATACCTCTTCCACCAACACGCCCACCTATACCACCCAGAACGCCGACGGGTGCGACAGTGTGGTGACCCTCCACCTCACCCTCCACCACAGCAACACCAGTGTCGACTACCATACCGCCTGCGACAGCTACACCTGGCACGGCGTCACCTACACCGCCAGCACCAACACTCCCACCTATACCACCCAGAACGCCGACGGATGCGACAGTGTGGTGACACTCAACCTCATCGTCAATTATAGCAACACGGGCTCCGAGACCCATACCGTTTGCGACAGCTACACCTGGCATGGCGTCACCTATACGGCCAGTACCAACACTCCCACCTATACCGAGCAGAACGCCGCCGGGTGCGACAGTGTGGTGACTCTCCACCTCACCGTCAACCACAGCGACCACCTTATCGAAGCCGTCACCGCCTGCGACCAGTACACCTGGCACAACGCCACCTACTCCTCATCCACCAACACCCCGACCTACCAGTCGCTCAATGCCGCCGGGTGCGACAGCGTGGTGACCCTCCACCTCACCATCAACCACTCGCAGTTTGTCACCGAGAACATTAACGCCTGCGACAGCTACACCTGGCACGGCGTCACCTACACCTCCAGCACCAATACCCCGATATTTGTGACCCAGACTGCCGAAGGGTGCGACAGCTCCGTGAACCTCATCCTCACTGTGAACCGTAGCACCCACAACAGCTACCACCAGGCGGCCTGCGAGAGCTTCACCTGGCACGACTCCACCTACCTGCTCGACGGGGTCTACACCTACCAATACAACAACGCGGCCGGATGCCCCAGCACCGACACCCTCCATCTCATCATCAACACCCAGCACGACACCTCCTTCCATGTCACCGCCTGCGACGGCTATAACTGGAACGGCAGCGTCTATACCAGCAGCGGGGTCTACACCTACGACCACGGCCTCTACTCCTCTTGCACCAACGTCGACACCCTCTTCCTGACCATTTTGAACAGCAGTCTATACACCGATGTCCAGACCGCTTGCGACAGCCTTATTTGGAACGGGCAGACCTATCGCTCCAGCACCACCTCGCCCATGGTCTTCCTCACCAATGCCTCCGGGTGCGACAGCGTTGTCTCCCTCCATCTCACCATACGCCACAGCGACTTCAGCGTCGAGACCCATTCCGTCTGCGACAGCTTCACCTGGCACGGTGTCACCTACACCTCCAGCACCACCGAGCCCGCCTACTTCACCCGCAACGCTCAGGGGTGCGACAGCGTCGTCTCCCTCCACCTCACCGTCAACCACAGCAACACTGGCATCGATAACCAGGTGGCCTGCGACGGTTTCTTCTGGATTGACGGAATTGCCTATACCGACGATAACAATACCGCACAGTACACCCTCCTCAACAGCCAGGGGTGCGACAGCGTGGTCACCCTCAACCTCACCCTCAACCACAGCAGCACGGGCGTCGACATCCAGTCCGCCTGCGACAGCTACACCTGGTACGGCAACACCTACACCGCCAGCACCTCCACGCCCGTCGTCTACCTGCTCAACAACCAGGGCTGCGACAGTATCGTCACCCTCCACCTCACCATGAACTACAGCAGCCACACCACCGATGTCATCACCGCCTGCGACAGCCTCGAGTGGATCAACGGCGAGATTTACTATTGGGACGACTCCACTTCGCGGGTGGTACTGACCAACGCTGTGGGATGCGACAGCGTCATCCATCTCCACCTCACCATCGACAACGGCACCTACACAAGTATCGACCAACAAGCCTGCGACAGCTATCTCTGGAACGGGCAGTTGCTCACCTCCTCGGGAGTCTATACCCACGCTTACAGCAATGCCTTCGGGTGCAACAGCGTCGACACCCTCCACCTTGCTATCCATCCCTCCTACAATACCACCGACAACGTAACAGCCTGCGACGGCTACCTGTGGTTCGACTCGCTCTACACCGTCTCCACCACCGCTCCCACCCATCTCGCCCATTCGGTCTATGGGTGCGACAGCCTCGTCCATCTCAGCCTCACCGTCAACTATAGCGTCACCGACACCCTCGAGGCCTCAGCCGAGAGCAGCTACACCTGGAACGGCCAGACCTACACCCAAAGCGGCGAATATTACTACTACGGCCAAACGGCCGAAGGCTGCGACAGCACCGTCGTCCTGCTCCTCACCATCCGTAACGGCATCGCTGTCCCGGGTGTCGACACCGTGGTGGCCGTCAAGGTCTACCCCAATCCCACCCAGGGGACTGTCAGCATCGACTGCGATTATGATGTCCACCAGGTGGAGGTCTACGACTACCTTGGCCGCAGGGTGGCCACCTTTGCCGACACCAAGCGGTTCGACATCTCCCACCTCCCCGCAGGCGCCTACACCCTCCGTCTCACCCTGGCCCGCGGCCACGCCGTCTGCCGAGTAGTAAAACGATGAGAATCATAGGATAATGCGTTAATGCGTGAATTCGTTAATCGACTAACTCAATAACACATTAACACATTAACACATTAACGCATTAACACGATAACACATTAACACGATAACATATTCAATTTAAAACAATGAAATTCATAGAGACCAACAACATCAAAGGCGATTTATTCGGTGGCATCACCGCTGGTATTGTCGCATTGCCACTTGCACTAGCCTTCGGCATACAGGCCTTCGGAGGCGTCAACGACCCCTCAGCAGCCTCCACGGGTGCCCTCGCGGGCATAGTCGGAGCCACCATGCTGGGCTTTTTCGCCGCCCTCTTGGGTGGCACCCACAGCCAGATCAGCGGACCCACCGGTCCCATGACCGTCGTCACCGCCACCCTCATTGGCGGCGTATGGGCCTCCTCGGGCGGCAGCCTTGCCGACGTCCTCATCAGCATGTCCCTCGCCGGATTGTTCTGCGGACTGTTCCAAATCCTTTTCGGCATCATCAAGCTGGGCAAATACATCCGCTACATACCCTATCCCGTCCTCTCCGGCTTCATGAGCGGTATCGGCGTCATCATCATCCTGCAGCAGCTCTATCCCCTTGTGGGACTCAAAGGCTCCGGCACCATGGTCGACCTCCTCATGGGCATCCCCCATGCCGTCTCGCAGGGCATCTCCATCACCGCCCTGCTGCTGGGACTTGGCACCATCGCCATCATCTACCTCCTCCCGCTGCTCACCAAGAAAATCCCCGCTACCCTCGTCGCCCTCGTCGTCATGACGGTTGTCTCGCTCTTCTGCCATCTCGACGGTCGCTACATCATCGGCGATATTCCATCGGGGCTCCCCATGCCCTTCTTTGCCAAAGCGGGGCTTGATATGGCCTCCGTCGACTGGCTCGCCGTCCTCAAGGCCGCCGTCATCCCCGGCCTCACCCTTGCTGGTCTCGGCTCCATCGACACCCTCCTCACCTCCGTCGTGGCCGACAACATCACCAAGACCAAGCACAACAGCAACAAGGAACTCATCGGTCAGGGCATCGGCAACGCCGTTGCCGGTCTCTTCTGCGGACTTCCCGGCGCCGGTGCCACCATGCGTACCGTCGTCAACGTCAAGAGCGGTGGCCGCACCCAGCTCAGCGGCATGGTCCACGCCCTGCTCCTCCTCGCCGTGCTCCTCGGCCTGGGCGGTCTCGTCAAGTACGTACCCCTCTCCGTGCTCGCCGGCATCCTCATCACTGTCGGCTGGGGCATTATCGACTTCAAAGGCTTCAAAGACCTGCTGCGCATCCCCAAGGCCGACGCCGTGGTGCTCATTGTTGTCTTCCTCGTCACCGTATTCGTCGACCTCCTCACCGCTGTCGGCATCGGCATGGTCATCGCCTGCGTCCTCTTCATGAAGCGCGCCAGCGACCTCGTCGAAGGCGGCTACAGCTCCTCCGCCATGACATCCGCCGATGTGCGCAAAGGCCTGCCCGACCCCGGCCTGCCTAACTTCGACAAGACCCTCCCCTGGGGCGACGAAGGTGGCATCACCGACGAGATGCGCCGCCACATCTACATCCAGCGCCTCAACGGTCCCATCTTCTTCGGCACCATCAACAAGTTCAAAGAGGTGATGGAAGACGTGCCCTCTGATGCCAAAGTAGTCATAATCCGCATGAAACTCGTCAGCTTCATGGACCAGTCCGGCCTCTACGCCATGGAGACAGCCATCAAAGACCTCCAGGCACGCGGCATCACCGTCCTCATGACCATCATCCAGCCGCAGCCCATGTACATGCTCCGCACACTCAATGTCATCCCCTCCGTCGTCCCCGAAGAGCACACCTTCAAGACCTTCGAAGACTGCACAGTGTTCCTGTCAAAAATGGGAATTGAATAATTGAGAATTGAGAATTGAGAGTTGAGAAAAAGCACCCGACAAGTCTCAATTCTCACCTCTCATTTCTCACCTCAAAACAGATCTCAATTTTCAATTCAAAAGGGTTCTCAATTCAAAATGAAAGATAACATTCTGTATACAAAGAGTATGGCATTTGCCATCCGTTGTGTCAATTTGTATAAACACTTGACCACAGAAAAGAAAGAGTTTGTTCTAAGCAAGCAATTGTTGAGAAGTGGCACAAGCGTTGGAGCAAATATACGAGAAAGCAGGAATGCCCAAAGTCCAGCCGATTTCATCAACAAACTCTCCATTGCCCTAAAAGAAGCTGACGAAACACAATACTGGTTTGAACTGCTACACCATACAGATTTTATCACTGATGAAGAATTCACCTCAATCAATGCCGATGTTGACGAACTGATTTCCATACTCACGTCGGTTATAAAAAAAGCAAAAACAAAATTAACAATGAATATTAACCAAGGATTGGGAGTTGAGAAGTAAGAATTGAGAATAATCACCCGCTAGGTCTCAATTCTCAATTCTCAATTCAAAACAATTCTCAAATCAAAAACTTATGGGAAGAGCGTTTGAATATCGCAAAGCACGCAAGTTGAAACGGTGGGGACACATGGCCCGCACCTTCACCAAAATCGGAAAAGAAATCGAACTCGCCGTACTTGCCGGCGGCCCCGACCCCTCCAGCAACCTCCGCCTCCGCCTGCTCATGGCCACCGCCAAGAGCGAGAGCATGCCTAAAGAGAACGTCGAACGCGCCATCAAGCGCGCCACCGAGAAAGACAAGTCCGCCTACAAAGAGGTCGTCTATGACGGCAAAGGGCCTCACGGCACCGCCTTCGTTGTCGAAACAGCCACCGACAACCCCACACGCACCGTCGCCAACATCCGCGCCGCCTTCGTCCGCGGCAAAGGCGAACTCGGCACCATGGGCATGAACGACTTCCTCTTCGAGCGCAAATGCTCCTTCGTCGTTGCCTACAAAGAAGGCATCGACATGGACGAACTCGAACTCGAGCTCATCGACTACGACATCGACGAGGTCTTCCGCGACGAAGACGAGATCATGATCTATGCCGACTTCAAAAACTACGGCCCCATCTCCAAATACCTCGAAGACCACGGCTTCGAAATCAAGTCCTTCAAATTCGAGCGCATCCCCCTCTCCATGCGCGAACTCTCGCCCGAGGAGCAGGAAGACGTCAACGGCCTCATCGAACGCCTCGAAAACGACGACGACGTAGTCAACGTCTTCCACAATATGGCTTAAATGAGAATTGAGAATTGAGATTATTCGCCCGCCAGGTCTCAATTCTCAATTCAAATTACTTGTGATTCGAGAGATACGTGGAGAAATACCGCGTGAATCGATTAACGAATTAGCACATTCACGAATTAACGAATTCAGAGAGCGTTTTTCCGCTCTGAGGTCGTTCAATCCTGTATCGTTACAGCATCCTTCTCCTATCGTTCTCCGTCATACATACGGAAAAGGATCCTACAAGGAGGTTGCAACTATCCTGTATTGAAGGATGCTACTGCCTTGCAGCCCACGCCTCGAAAGAGTGAAGACGTATAATGCATCGATAGTGCAACGGAGAAGTCAACGGCGGGGCGTTGACTTCTCCGCTGACGCTATAGAAGGGTTGCCACTGGCAACCCTTCTTCACGTTCATGAGGCTGATTTTTGGAAAATGGGGGATGAATATGTCATTTTTGCAGCCCGCAGAGGGGGAGTTTGGAGAAAAAATGTTGTTAGCAACTAACTGGTGCTTAATGTGTAGCAGAATATAGTTTAAAAAAATGCTGCAAAAAGTTTGCCATGTCGGAAAAAAGTTGTACTTTTGCACCCGATTTCGAAAGGGAAATCACCTGAAAAGCCGCATTCGTCTAGTGGTCCAGGACAACTGCCTCTCACGCAGTAGATCACCAGTTCGACTCTGGTATGCGGTACGGAAAAACGACAATATGCAGTGCATTTGTCGTTTTTTTTGTACCTGTGTCCGGTTATTTGCTTTTTTTTGTTATCTTTGTAATCTGAATTTTAAATTGATTGTTATGCATAAATGTTTATTATTCTTGGTTTTTGCATTGATGACTTGTTTTGCGGCCAATGCGGCTCCGGTGTCGGCAGAGGCTGCGGGATGCCGTGCGGCGGCGTTTCTGCATCGGGATGCAGGCCAGCTGCAGCTGCTGAAGTCGCCTTATGAGTATCTATATCTGTTCGCCTTCGAGGAGGGCGGTTTTGCAGTGGTGAGTGCGGACGACCGTGTGCCGCCCATCCTGGGCTATTCGGACAAGGGTGTCTTGACGGTGGACGATATGCCGCCGGCCCTTGCTGCCCATGCATGCGGGATGGCTGGAGCAGGGTGCCCCGAAAGGCCCTGAGGGCTATGACTCGATAGTGGGACCGCTGCTTTCCACGACCTGGGACCAGTCGGTTCCTTACAACTACTTGTGTCCCCAACGTCTGGGCCAGCGGGCGCTGACGGGCTGCGTGGCCACGTCGATGGCGCAGGTGATGAAGTATTGGAACTGGCCTGACACGGGAGTTGGGCAGCGGAGCTATACGGACGCAGCGTACGGCACTTTGAGTGCTGACTTTGGTTCGACGGCCTACGACTGGGACAGTATGCCGGCGTCGCTGTCGGCCACCAGCCCGGCGGCTCAGCGGTCGGCAGTGGCTACGCTGATGCTGCATTGCGGCGTGGCGGTGGAGATGCAGTACGGCCCGGAGGGAGAGGGCAGCGGAGCCTACTGCATGATGCTTAACCAGGGACTGAACTTCCCCTGCTAGGAGAATGCGTTCCGCACCTATTTCAAGTATGCACCGGGGCTGAGGGGTGTGTTGCGCGACAACTGCTCCGACAGGGAGTGGAGTGCGATTTTGAAGAACGAGATTGACCATGGCCGCCCGATGATCTATGCTGCGCAGGTGGGCGGCCTTAGCTACGGCCACCAGTTTATATGCGACGGCTACGACACGAACGGCTTTTTCCACTTCAACTTTGGTTGGAGTGGTGATGGTTTTTACTCCCTCACGTGGTTGATGCCTCCGGGCTATAATATGCTCCATGGCCACTCTGCCTTTGTGGGCATCGAGCCGGACACCCTTTGGGGCAGCGGGGCGATGTGCACGGTGGCTGCGGCTAGCGCGAACACAAGTTTTGGAATTGTGACGGGCGGCGGCGTGTATGCCTATCGCGACACGGTGCTGCTGTGTGCTGTGCCTGTGGAGGGCTCGCGGTTTCTGCGGTGGAGCAACGGTGAGGTGACTAATCCTTATCCTATCCTTGCCCACGATGTGAGCCTTACGGCCTTTTTTTCAGAACCCGTTGTGCCGGAGTCCGGAGGGGCGATTTCTTATACTGGCACCGATGTGAGCAATACGGCCTACTGCTCGCTGTCGGCATCGGACCGTGTGGGCGTGAAGTTCCCCCTCATCGGTGCTGTCAGGCCACAATTATGTGGAAGGCATCGATTTCTACCATTATATGGGCAGGTATGTTGTATATGTGCACCAGGGGGGCGAGGATGCGCCGGGACCCGTTGTCTACACCCAGCCTTTCGAAATCCTCAGTAGCAACATGCGTTGGAACCACATCGTGTTTGAGTCGCCCGTGCGCATCGACACGACCCAGAACCTATGGATTACTATACGGATTCTTGAATCCGTTGCGCTCATGGGTGTCCCGAACTTGACCACCCGCAACGGGAACTATGTTTCGAGGGACGATGGGGCCACGTGGCAGCATCTGGACGAGCTGCCAAGGTTTTCGTCGGTGTCGGGCAGCACGTTGAGCTGGTTGATACGGTGCATGACCATCCACGACTCGGTGGTCGACTCGAACCGCAGGCCCACGGCGTTTCTTGTGGCGCCGGAGCAGGGTGTGGTTGGCGACACGGTGATGGTGGAGCTCCTGCATTCGTCGGTGACCACGGCGGAGTAGGATTTTGGTGAAGCTGCTGACTTCCGCGTCGTCGCCGACAGTGCCTATGTGGTGTGGGATGCTGCCGGATGGCAGCCGGTGGGTGCCAGGGTCGACGGCATCGGAGGCAGTGTGGTGTTGAGCGACACGATTCTTCTGGCGGACTGCAACACACCCATTAGCACGTTCCCCTATGTCCTCAGTTTCGACGATGAGGGCATTTTTCAGCGTGCTTGCTGGGAGCTGATTGCCTATGGCGAGAGTGTCGGTTACTTGTTTCCTGCTGATTATCTGAACATCTACCTTAACAGACGGATCGATTCCAGATATGTCTCCCCATTGATTGACATCTCAGGCGACGAGTCGGTATGGCTTGAACTCACCCACAAGACACCTTCCAAAGCCATCATCACTGTGGAGGTTTTGCAGGGGGGGGGCGAGGACAGCGACTTTGTGGAAATCAGCACGCTGCCAGCTTCCAACGATGTTGTCAGCACCCAGCCGATAAACCTTTCGGAATACATTCAGGGCAATCCTGTCAGGATAGCGGTGCGCATGCGTGTCCAGCCCGATGCCAGCAATGTGTTGTTTGAGCTTCACGGGGTGCGGATGTGGAAGAACGGCGAGGGTGTTCGGGATGCCGTTGACGCCATGCCTTCCTTCTCGCACAATCCGGCTTGGGGACGTGTGGCCGTGTCGCTACCCAGTCCCGATGGTGTGCTTTCGTTGTTTGACGTGACGGGACGGCAAGTGATGCGTCGCCAGGTGTCCTCCACAGAGACAACGATTGATGTGAGCGCCCTGCCCGGCAGGGTGTATCTGCTGCATTATTCCTCCGCCCGCGGCACAAGCACCTCCCGTCTTGTGGTTCGGTGAAACAATGTGATGTTTTGACAAGTGCCTGAAAGACCAAAAGCGTGGTTCTTTGCCTTTTAAAAAGTACGAAGGACTGAAAGA
>Ga0247611_10011723_pt1 | contig 10070 bp, 10 predicted proteins | sample 177DNAGHGhighgp2_FD_192422 | JGI IMG/M metagenome (GOLD analysis project Ga0247611, IMG submission 192422) | Sheep rumen microbial communities from Palmerston North, Manawatu-Wanganui, New Zealand - 1770 DNA GHGhigh gp2 | ecosystem: Host-associated > Mammals > Digestive system > Stomach > Rumen... | reverse complement strand
TAAAATTTAGAAAAAAATCTCGCGTACGCTTGCGTATGTGGGATTTTTTTTGTACCTTTGCACGCTGAAATAAAATTGTATATATTCTTATTGTATGATCACGATAGAACAACAGAAGGAAATTCAACAACGTGCGGATAAGCTCAAGCAGTATCTGCAGATCGATGAGAAGCGTATCCAGCTGGAGGAAGAGGAACTGCATACGCAGGCACCGGGCTTCTGGGAGGATGCGAAAGCTGCCGAAGTGCAGATGCGCAAAGTGAAGCGTTTGAAGAGCTGGATAGAAGGTTATGAGGGCGTGAGAAACGCCGTAGAGGAACTGAACCTGCACATGGAGTATTACCGCGAAGAACTGGTATCGGAAGAGGAAGTGGATCAGGCCTACCAGCATGCCCTGGACGAAGTGGAGGCGCTGGAGATGAAGAACATGCTGAGTCACGAAGAAGACCAGATGCCGGCCGTACTGAAGATCGTGTCGGGTGCCGGCGGTACGGAGGCACAAGACTGGGCCGAGCAGCTGATGCGTATGTACCAGCGCTACTGCGAGAAGCACGACTACAAAGTGACGATAGCCAACCTGCAAGAGGGCGATGAGGCCGGCATCAAGACCGTGACCTTCAACATAGAGGGCGAGATGGCCTACGGCTACCTGAAATCGGAGAACGGCGTGCACAGACTGGTGCGCGTAAGTCCGTACAACGCGCAAGGAAAGCGTATGACGAGTTTTGCGAGTGTGTTTGTGGTGCCGCTGATCGACGACTCGATCGATATACAGGTGGACCCGGCCGGCATCAGTTGGGATACCTTCCGCAGTTCGGGTGCCGGTGGACAGAACGTGAACAAAGTGGAATCGGGTGTGCGTCTGCACTATAAGTTTGTGAACCCGCTGACCGGTCAACCGGACGAGATTGTGATCGAGAACACCGAGACGCGCGACCAGCCTAAGAACCGCGAGAATGCCCTCAGGCACTTGCGCTCGCAGCTCTACGAGTTAGAATTAGAGAAGCGCCGCCAGGCACAGGCTAAGGTGGAGGCCGGCAAGAAGAAGATAGAATGGGGCTCGCAAATACGCAGCTACGTCTTCGACGACCGGCGCGTGAAGGACCACCGCACCAACTACCAGACAAGCAACGTGAATGCCGTGATGGACGGCGATATAGATGCGTTTATTAAGGCATACCTGATGGAATTTCCGGATTAAGTATGAAGAAGATATTTTGCATAGCAGCTCTGGCGGCCGTATGTCTGTCGGCCGGAGCACAGGAGGCGGAGGAGAAAGACTCCGTAAAAGGTTTTCAGTTTACGACGGTGGATAGCGTAGGTATCACGTCGGTAAAGGATCAGAATCGCAGCTCGACCTGTTGGGCGTTCTCGACGATCGGTTTTCTGGAGTCGGAACTGCTGCGACTGACGGGCAAGACGTACGACCTGAGCGAGATGTTCGTAGTGAGTCATACGATGATGGACCGTGCAGAGTACGTGGTACGTATGCATGGTGACGCCGACTTTGCACCCGGCGGTTCGGCCTACGACGTGATCTACTGTCTGAAGAACTACGGTATGGTGCCGCAAGAGGCCATGCCGGGCATCATGTACGGCTCGAGCAAGGCCGATACCCTACCCGTTCATACCGAACTGGACGCGGTAGCCAAGGGCTACGTGAACGGTATCGCCAAGAACACACGACTGAAAAAACTCTCGCCCGTATGGAAGCAAGGCTTGCAGGCAATATACGATGCCTATCTGGGCAAGTACCCGACCTACTTCACCTACGAGGACGCAGAATACACGCCGACCTCGTTCGCCTCGATGCTGGGACTGAATCCGGACGACTATGTGTCGATCACGAGCTATACCCACCATCCGTTCTACAGCCAGTTTGCGCTGGAGGTGCAGGACAACTGGCGCATGGACCAGATGTACAACGTACCGATGGAGGACATGATGCGCATCATAGACGAGGCAATCCGTAGCGGTTACACCCTGGCATGGGGTGCGGACGTATCGGAAGCCGGCTTTACGCGCAAGGGTATCGGCGTAGTGCCCGATATCGACAACGAGGATAACACCGGTAGCGATGCCGACCACTGGGTAGGACTGACGCCCGACGAGAAGCGCAAAGAGCTGACCGAAGGACCGTGCGCCGAACTGACGATCACCCAGGAAATGCGTCAAGAGGCCTTCGACAACTGGGAGAATACCGACGACCACGGCATGCAGATCTTCGGTACGGCCAAGGACCAAAACGGCAAGAAGTACTACATGGTGAAGAACAGCTGGGGCACCAAGAAATCGAACTACAAAGGTATATGGTATATCTCGGAGGCATTTATGCAGTATAAGACCAACGATATACTGGTGCATAAAGATGCGATACCGGAAGATATCCGAGTAAAATTAGGTCTTTAGTCGTTGGTCGTTGGTCGTTAGTCGTTGGTCGCTAGTCGTTGGTCGTTAGATGTTAGATGACTATTACCGAACTGAAAAAAGGGATTTACAAGGACCGGGGCAGTAAGTTTCTGGCCTTTGCAGAGCCTATCCGCGATGAGGAGGAGGCCAAGCAGCGCATCAACTGGTACAAGAAGAAGTACCACGATGCGCGGCACGTATGCTATGCCTACCGCATCGACGAGCAGGTATGGCGCACCAAGGACGACGGCGAACCCCACGGTACGGCCGGCGCTCCGATACTCCGATCGATTGATGCGAGAGGACTGGACCATGTGCTGGTGGTGGTAGTGCGCTATTTTGGCGGCACGCTGCTGGGCACAGGCGGACTGATGGTGGCGTATCGAGAGGCATCTAAAGATGCGCTGGATAGTTGATGAGTTTATGGGTTTATGAGTTTATGGGTTTATGGGTTTATGGGTTTATGGGTTTATGGGTTTATGGGTTTATGGGTTGATTAGTTGATTAGTTTATGGATAAAAACGAATATAAATTTAAGGACATACGGGCGTATCGCGTAGGATGGCTGCTATCGGTATGCGATTTTCTGTTTGCCTTTCCGCTACTGAGGATATGGGCACGACGTACGACCAAGGGTATCCGTCTGGACTACCTGGGCGACCGCAAACAGATAGAACAGGACATCAAGCACGGAGCGTTCTTCATGACCAACCATCGCGACATCGTGCTGGATGCCGCCTGGCTGTCGCTGCTGATCCGCAAGCGTTACTATATCCGTCCGTTCATCGGAATAGGCAACAACCTGTTTGCCTATAAGTGGATCGAGGTGCTGGTGCGCTTCAACCGTTGCTTCGTCGTGAAACGCGGCGCAGGAGCGCATAAGCAATTGAAGAATGCCGAGCAGCTATCGGCCTATATCAAGCACCTGCGCGAACAGGGTAAGTCGATATGGCTGGCCCAACGTGAAGGACGCGCCAAAGATAGCGACGACCGTACGCAGGCAGCTGTACTGCATATGCTGACCATCGATTTTGAGCAGCAAGGCCGACCGGTGGAGGAGTTTATGGACTACGTGAAAGAGCTGAATATCTGTCCGGTAAGTCTCAGTTACGAGTACGACCCGTGCGACTACCTGAAAGCGCAGGAGATGCAGCTCAAGCGCGACAACCCGCGTTGGCGCAAACGGGCGAAGGACGATGTGCTGTCGATGAAGACCGGCATCAAGGGATGGAAAGGACACGTGGTATACCGCCTGACGCCCAGCATCAATCACGATATCGACCGTATGCTGGAGAAGCACCCGGACTATCGCAGCCTGCCCATCAAGGACCAGATAGATCATCTGTGCTTCATCATCGACCAACATATCTTTTTAGGGTACGAAATATTTGAGCGTGGCACGGATTTTGATGCATATATTGCGAGTCGTCTCGACATGATCGATGTGCCCCGGAAGGACGAGGCCTACTTGCGCGAACGACTCTACGAGATGTACAATAATCCGGTGATAAATCACCAGAAAAGTTTAAAGTTTAATGTTGAAAGTTTATAGAAATGAGAAGAGCAATATTCCCGGGCTCGTTTGACCCGTTTACCATCGGACATTATGATATTGTCAAGCGTGGCTTAGACCTGTTTGACGAGATAGTGATCGGCATCGGCCGCAACTCGACGAAGCGAGAGACCTTCCCTATTCGTGAGCGGCTGACAGCCATACAGAAGATCTTTGCGGACGAACCGCGCGTACGGGTGCAGATATACGACTGTCTGACCGTGGACTTTGCCCGCGAAGTGGAAGCCCACTTCATCCTGCGTGGTATTCGTTGTGTAGAAGACTTTGAGTATGAGCGCAACATGGCGGAAGCCAACAAGCAACTGGGCGGCGTAGAGACCATCATCCTCTACACGCGTCCGGAATATGCACATATATCCTCGACGCTGGTGCGCGACCTATATGCGTATAATAAAGATGTGAGTCAGTTTGTACCAAATCATTTACGTTAAGATGAACAGATTACGTACTACCCTGCTCCTCTGCTTGAGCCTGATCGTGCTCAGCGCAGGAGCCGAACAACCTACGGCCCGCGTAGATAAGCAACTGGAGATATTCAGCGACGTGATGCGTCAGCTGGACGTGAACTATGTAGATACCCTGAACTACGAGAAGCTGATCGGGACGGCTATCGAGCAGATGCTGCGTCAGGTGGATCCCTACACGATCTACTACTCGGAGGAAGACAGCAAGAAGCTGCGCGAGATGACCACAGGTCAGTATGGCGGTATCGGCGCCGTGATCCAGCAGCGCGAGGAGACGGACGAGAAGGGCGAGAAATACCTGCAATGCTATATTGCCAACCCATACGAGGGTCTGCCGGCACAGCGTAACGGCCTGCAGGCAGGCGATAAGATCGTGAGCGTGGATGGCGTGAAAGTGAAGGGCATGAAGGTGGCAGACGTATCGAAACGCCTGCGCGGCCTGCCGGGAAGTACCATCACGGTAGAGATACTCCGATGGGGCGAGAAGAAGACGCGCAAGTTCAGCTTCATGCGCGAAGAGATCCGCATGGAACCGGTGCGCTACTACGCCGCCTATAAGGCCGACTCGCTGGAGAAGCCGGTGGGCTATATCTGCTTTATGGACTTCACGGAGAACTCGGCACGCGACGTGCAAACAGCCCTGGACGAACTGGTGGAAAAAGAGCATATCGGTTCGCTCATACTCGACCTGCGTGACAACGGAGGCGGATTGATCAGCGAGGCCATCAATATCGTCAACCTGTTTGTAGAACGCGGCACGATGGTGGTAAACACCAAGGGCAAGAACGACGAACCGCTCTACGAATACAAGACCCGTTTCGAAGCTCGTTATCCCGATCTGCCGCTCATCGTAATGGTGGACAACAACACGGCATCGGCTGCCGAGATCGTGTCGGGTGCACTACAGGACCTGGGACGTGCGAAGTTGATCGGTCAGCGCACCTATGGCAAGGGACTGGTGCAGAGCATCCGCGAGGTGGCGCACAAGGGAAGTCTGAAGGTGACTACGGCACGTTACTACCTGCCTTCCGGTCGGTGTATCCAGGCTATCGACTATGCCGAGCGTCAGAAGGGTAACGACCTGAAGCGCGACACGGCCGGCGGTATATTGCCGGATATCGTGCTGAGCGACTCCGGCAAACTGGACGTATCGTATGCGTTGTACTCGCAGAATATGTACTTTGACTATGCTACGAAGTATCATCAGGAGCACGCCAGCCTACCCGATCCGCTCAGCTTTGAGTTGACCGACGAGGATATCGAGGATTTTCTGAAGTTCCTGGACGAGAAGAAGTTCACCTACGAGACCGAGACGAGCAAGTACTACAAGAAACTGCTGGATATGGCGCAGCATGAGGACCTGGACTCAACGACGATGCAGCAGCTAAAAGACCTGCAAGAGCGTCTGCGTCCGGACTACCGCGAGGCTATACTTCGCAATATAGATCATACCAAGGAGTTGCTGGGACGCGAGATCGTACTGCGCTACTACTACCAGAAGGGCGACATAGCGTATCATCTGCGTTTTGATCCGGAGCTGAAGGCCGCGCTCAGCGAGTGTCGCCGCCGTTACGCTGCGTCCAACGAATAAAGCCATACACGCAGTTGGCGCACCAGAAGACATACTGGGCCGTCATGCAATAGTCGCCGGCATTGATCCAGAGGGCGACGGAAAGAATATCGACCGCGATCCATAGATACCAATGTTCGCGATAGACGAGAATCATCAGTACCTGTGCTACCAGCGCAGGTATTGTTGTATAGGCATCCAGGTAAGGCTGGGTATCGTCGGTCCAACGGCTGAGCGCCCACCCTACGAGTGCGGATACCGCGATCGAAGCCAAGGCGATAAGTATGAACACTCCCCTTCGCATGCGGCGAGTCTCAACAGTATAGCTGTTGCTAAGACGGCGACGCCACACAAAGACGCCATAGATCATCGTCAGGAAATAGTAGGCATTAATGGCTACCTCGCCATATAGGCGTTGCTCCAGACAGAGCCAGGTATAGGTCAGGACCTGGCCGAAGCCGAAGAGGTATGTGAAGATGTTTCCCTGTGCGGCCAGGCATACGGAGCATATGCCGAGTAGGCCGCTCACAAGCGATAGCGGGGAGAGCACGCCGGGTGAAAAATGGTTGGTGATGAGATAGGTCACCACCTGAATCAAGAGTCCCAGACTGAGGAAACTATAGTCGAACAATTTACTTCTTGGCACCTGCATCTTTGCGTATCTCGGCGGGTTTGGACTCGGCCTGCGGCGTAGCTGTATAGTCGAATGTCTCCTCGAATTCCCAATTGGCTTTGAGCGTCAGTTTGGCCGGGAAGTAATAGACCGGTTCGGGCTGACGATGCTGTTCCCAGCTGCCCGTTGTCCACAGGCCGTCGCCGTTCAGGTCGAAGTACATACGCAGATAGTAGGACGTAGGCGCAAGGTATTGCAGCACGGTAGCCTCCCGGGCCGGCACGTCACGCAGCACCTTGTCCTGCTCGCTGAGCAGCTGGAGTCGCATCTGCGGGTCATAATGCGCCATACGAACGGTAAGCGTCGCATAGTCGTTGTCGCTCTTGACCGACATAGGGAAACGTTTCTCGCGGTTGGACTTACCGTAGATATCCCATACGGCGTTGCTGTCCACACGCAGTTCGTACTCCGCGCCCTTCTGGAGCGGGAAGATGAGCCGGAAGGACATATGGGCCGAGTCGTTCAACTGGATACTATAGGGGATATTGCGCCAGGTAGAGTCCACACGCAGACACAGATGGATACTATCCTGCTCGATGCGCTCGATAGGCATGACGGCCGTGATAGTAAGCGTATCAAAGATATCCATTTTCTGCCGTCCGTTGGTGCGCAGTTCCAGTCGGCGTGCAGCCGCCTCACGTTGCTTAGCCGCCTGCACCTTAGCCGTCAGGTTGGGCGCACGATACGAGGCCACGATGGTGTCGGTAGCAGGCTGAAGTTGGTAGAGCGAGTCGGTACGGTAGTAGTCCATCCGGAAGCGCAGCGTATCGCGACTGATCAGGACCGAGTCACGCAGCCAGAGGGTGAGTGTGTCACGGTTTTGGGAGGTCTGCACATAGATACCGTCCATGCTGAGGGAGTCCAGTCCCTGCAGAACGGGCATCGAGTCTTGTGGGGCTGAGAAGACCAGCACGATGCGATTGGCTTCTTCTCGGCGGGCACGCATGAAGCGGCGCTGCACCTTGCTATCGCGGAAATAGAAGAGCATAAGGTCGTTAGGTCCTACATAGACATTACCCAGCGAGTCGATCTCCATCACGGGTGTGACGAGCGAGTCGGTCCATGCCAAGGCCTCGCCGGGCTGCAGCATATAGTCGGAACTGATGTCGCCGAGTCCGTAGAGCCGGTAACTGCCGGGACGGATATTATGGATGCTGAACTGTCCTTGCTCATTGGTTCGGCTGATACGCGTCAGAGGCAGCGTGGTGAAAGCCGAGTCATGGAGGTTGGCCTGCAGACCGACGATGACGCCACTTACGGGGTTGAGGTCCTCGGCATTGTACAGATGGCCGAATACTTCGAGAGAATCGATCTCGGGACCCGTTGAGAAGGCGATGAAATAGTTGCGGAGCGGGTTCTTCTCATGAAAGTCGCAGATAGCCGATCCGAAATCGACGGAATAGGTCGTGGAGTCCAGCAGCAGGTCCTGGAAGGTCAACTTGACCATCTTACCCACCTGCTTGATATCGGGCTGCTGCTTCTGAGGCGGACAGATGAGCAGGTGCTGCGAGACATTGTCGAGCTGGACGTACTCGTCGAAATGGATGGTCACGGTCTTACCGGTATAGTTGACGGCACCGTTCTCGGGTTCTACGCGGAGCACCTTAGGCGGAATAGAATCCTTCGGACCGCCCTGCGGCCCGATACCTCGGTTGGCACAACTTGCCAACAGCACAAGCAGAAACAACAGGATGTTATAATGTCTCAATCTCATAGTGCTCTGCTTGTAGAAATTCGATGACTCGCGGGAGTACCTGGAGCATGCGCTCGTTGGACTTGAGCGAGTCGTGGAAATTGATGATGCTGCCGGGACGGACATGGCGACGTATCTGACGGAACATCTCATCCGGCGTACGCGTAGCCTCGTAGTCACGCGTCAGTATATCCCAGTAGATGAGGCGATAGCCGAGTTTATGCAGGGCCATACGCTGACGGAGCGTAGCCTTCCCATATGGAGGCCGAAACCGGTTTAGAACCGGAGCAGAATAGCCATGCGGATAATTTCTCTCTGCCGCTTCTTCCCATTTGGCCACGTTGGCCATATATTCCCTGAAGGGTGTTTTCCATCCCTTCAGGTGGTTGTAGGTATGGTTGCCAATATGATGACCGGCTGCCAGCACCTGATGAAACACGTCGGGATGCTTGTCGATATTCTCACCCACCATGAAAAAGGTGGCACGGACGCCATACCGATCGAGAATCTCCAGCACCTGGGGCGTCACTTCCGGTATCGGTCCGTCGTCGAAGGTGAGATACACCGCCCTACCCGTACGAAACGTAGCGTACGGGTAGAGGCGTTGGGCAATATCTCTTAAAGCATTCAGCATTCAGCCTTCAGTAGTCAGTTTACCAAGCCAGCGAAGAGGCGCCGAGAATAGCGGCGTCGGAGTCTTTCAGTACGGAGATGGATACGGGGATCTTGCCCTTCCAGATCGGCATGAGGTTAGCGTCCAGCGCTTCGCGGATAGGATTCATGATCCAGTGGCCCGACTTGGTCAGACCGCCAAAGAGGATGATAGCCTCGGGGCTGGAGAAATGCACGAAGTCTGCCAGTTTCTGACCAAGCAGATGACCCGTATAGTCGAAGATCTGCTTTGCTACAGCATCGCCCTTCTCGGCTGCGTCGAAGACGTCCTTGGAGGTGATATTGTCGATATCAGCCACTTGTCGCAGGAGTGTCGGTTGGGTGGTAGCCGTCACGATCTCCTTAGCGGTACGCGCTACGCCGGTAGCGGAAGCATAGGCCTCGATACAGCCGTGCTGACCGCATCCGCAGAGACGTCCCTTGCCGGTATGATCTATCTTGCAATGGCCGAGTTCGCCGGCGAAGCCGTCGTGACCGTACAGCAGTTTGCCGTCGATAACGATACCCGAACCTACGCCGGTACCGAGGGTGATGACGATGAAGTTCTTCATGCCGCGTGCCGATCCGTAGATCATCTCGCCCTGTGCAGCTGCGTTCGCATCGTTGGTAATGGTGCACTTCACGCCCATACGCTCGCCGATCATCTTGGCAAACGGCACCACACCTTTCCACGGCAGGTTAGGCGCCTGCTCGATGCAACCCGAATAGAAATTGGCATTCGGAGCGCCGCATCCTACGCCTACGATGTCGCTCATCTCGATACCCTCAGCCTCTACAAGACGGCGCATCTCCTGACAGAGCACGTCGCAATACTCGTTGATGTCAGGATATTGCTGCGTGGGAATAGAACTACTGCGAAGCACCTTGCCGTCTTCGCTTACCAAACCGAACTTGGTTCCTGTACCGCCCAAGTCGATACCTAAAGCATACTTTTTCATGATTTGTTATAGATTAGTTTTTAAGAATTTCAACATACGTTGATGCATATGGCGTGTGTTGGCGCGCTGACGCAGCTG
>Ga0247611_10011722_pt1 | contig 10070 bp, 9 predicted proteins | sample 177DNAGHGhighgp2_FD_192422 | JGI IMG/M metagenome (GOLD analysis project Ga0247611, IMG submission 192422) | Sheep rumen microbial communities from Palmerston North, Manawatu-Wanganui, New Zealand - 1770 DNA GHGhigh gp2 | ecosystem: Host-associated > Mammals > Digestive system > Stomach > Rumen ... | reverse complement strand
GTTTCGTCTGGGGCTTACAAGGATGTTGGGCTGGCCGTTCGTTAGATAGTAGTCAGTACATCCACAACCACAAATCTCTTTGTTCAGTAAAATATGTCCCTCTGGCAAAATGCTGTCAAAATCGGTCCATTGAGAGAGATACTGGTATTCTTTCGGGACCTTTATATCAATTCGTTTCATTTCCTTTATCAATTTGTTAGTCAAGAAGGAGGGCCCAAAACTTTCGCTTCAGACCCGTCCCATCCGTCTTTCATCTATCAAGCAGCATTTCCGTTAAGATACTGAGATAATCCACGAGTACTGTTAAAGCCTTTATCTTCCTTGTAAGACTCGTATTTGATGATATATTCGGCCTCTTTCTGTTTAAGTTTCTCCTCAAGTTCATCGGCACTATTAGCATCAACTCTTTCCAGGACATCCCACATCCAATTTGAAGGATCATGTTCTTTTCTGGCTTTTTCAATTCTCTTTCCTCCATACTCTACCTTTAAGCATCTCCAGTGGTAATTCCTGTCAAGCATGTTAGATGACTCACCAATATAAATGAACTTCACTCCATCTATGATAATGCTTCTCATATAGATAAATCCCACATGTTCTTCCGTGTCCTTCGAAGGTGTATAATTTGTTATCATTTCCGTTTCCTTCTTAATTGATACTTTTCCCATTGTCTTTAAGTTTTAATTTGTTTTCAGAAAGATCCTTATGACCTTTCTTTCTGCTTACCAGGTTCATTGTGATATTTTTTGATTTTAAGAACCTGATAAATCTTCTGTACGCCTCCCGTTCCTTTTTATGACGAGGGCAGATTTCAATGATATCGCTAAGCTTGATCGTGAATTCATACTTTTCTCCTGTTTCATATGCTTTTCGAAACTGATCATCATACTGCTTTAGCGATTCGACATCCATAGCAAAGTATCTCTCCTCAACTATGGGATTGTGAAAATAATTGGAATCGTTATTCATGGGTAAAAATTAAAATTGTAGTTCCATCTCCATCCCTCTTGTGTTAGAATGGGATAATACCACGCCCTTTATTCTAGATGCATGGTTCTGTCTGGCTAGTCTCTTGTAATCCTGAATGATGTCCGGAATGTAAAAGTAGAATAAGAAGCCGGGGAAGTTAGGTACATTTAACCCCAATGAAGGCCTTCCTTGTCCCAAGATCAGCCACATTAAAGGTTGGGGTAGGCTTTCACTATCATCCTCGAATTCTTTAAGGATTATCGGCCACCAGAACTTTACTTTATTGTTCGGCTCATCAACAGTCACCTTAAAACCGCTAAGATCCTTTCCATTGGCGATTTTCTTGAGTTCATGGTTTACACTCAATTCAAAATCTTCTGGAGCATCATACAATAGTTCCCTGATTTTTCCCATCAGCCAAATCTTTTTAATCTTTTTTCTTGCCATCTTTCCTGCTTTTAATGGTTAAGATCACGCCAATTTCATCCTTCAAAACCCTCTGGAGATGTTTGTAGCTATCCTTTCTGGGTCTATTTCTGGGCACGATTCTGAGTAGTTCCTGGAGAGTTATGTTAATCTCCATGCCACTCTCTAAAGGTTGCCCATTTGAAAAGGCATCCTCTAGTCTCTTGATATCATTGGTGAGAGGGTTTTGTTTTACCTTTCCCACCGGCGCACATTCACTTTTTTCCTGAGCCTCTGGTATGGGTGCGCTAACATCATCCTTCTTCGGCTCGGTCCATATCCCAGGAAATGCTGAGAACATGGAGTTTAACAACATCTGTATCATTTTGTATTTCGTTTATAGAGGGACTAGGCTTTCTCATCCCCATTTTCGTTATTTCAGAGATAAGAGTAATGGGGCATATCAACCCCATTTTTTCAATTTCAACATAGGTAATGCGGCTATCTCCCTCATGGATAAGGCTCCCAGGACTCCCCACGAGCGTTTTTCACGTTTCAGTACATGGATAAGGGAACAAGACCCAATGGACCTCCCTTTTTCTTCTCTCACACTGATAGGAGTTCTACAGGCCAGGGAGTGCGTTTTTCATGTTTCAGGACTGATACTGTAGTAAACAAAAGATAAGGGGCATAATATGCTAATGGCACTTAACTATTTATTGATTATCAAATGAAAAAACACTACTTTGTTTGTTCATCATGGAGATTCTCAAAAAAAATGCTTATTTTTGTGGGTTAAAGTTATACCTAAGTTATGGCAAAGAAGACACAGCTAACATATAAAGAGATTGAAGATCGACTCAGGTGCCTCAAAGACTCGAATGTATCCAAGGACGAGATTGGATATAAAATCTTATATGGCTTCGGAAAATCTGAAAGAGAACTTGATCGTTATCGTGAGGGAAAAGGAGTAATCAAGACATTTGATGGCTTGCTTATTAAGGGCCTTTTCTGCTATCGGTCAAGTTCAACTCTGCGTTTTGCTGATGATCTAGATGATTTAAAACTCGACCATCAAGTGCTGAAAGCTGCACCAAAAATCATAGCGGTCAGTGACGGAATCACAATTCGAGCTTTTGATCTTCGACAACGCCAGACTTTTGAGCAGCGAGTTGATCGTCTTTATTGTGATTTTGAGTTTTTCTATCCACTTGCCGGTGTTGAAAGAATCGAGTATGTCGAAGAATCTCCTGCTGATATTAAAGCTGCAGAAAAGTTGGCAAAACTGCATGATGAGATTCGCGCCTATAATGAATTCACATCAGATAGTGATCTCTATGATCTCAATAACTTTATTGCTCGACTTCTTTTCTGCTTTTTTGCTGAAGACACAGGTATATTTGCTGATAATGTTTTTACCAACGCCATTAAGATATTCACTATAGATGGAAGAAATCTAAAAGCTGTTTTGGAACAAATCTTCCGGTTTATGGGAAATAAGCCTATACCTGCAGGAATTATTCAAACGTATTGTAAGCAGCATTTTGCTTTCGTCGGTGGTGGTCTTTTCGAGCGAAATACTTATATCCCAGAACTATCATTCAAGGCGCGTCAAATCATCATAGAGAGCGGAGAACTTGATTGGCAGAACATCAATCCTGACATCTTTGGTTCTATGATTCAGGCTGTAGTAAATCCGGATGTTCGTGCTACTCAAGGCTTGCACTATACATCTGTGCCAAATATTATGAAGGTAATCAACCCATTATTCCTTGATGACTTACGAGCTCAATATCAAAGCATTGCTGAAGAGTTCGATAAAGTACAGAAGCAAAAGGATATGGGAGTAATAAGCCAAGATAAATTCTATGCGCTCTGTAGACCGATTGATAAAAAGTGTAATCAATTGATGCGTCGTATGTCAAAGATGAAATTCTTTGACCCAGCTTGTGGTAGCGGTAATTTCTTGATTATCACATATAAGATGTTGAGATTATTGGAAATGGATATTCTCACAATCAAGAAAAAATGTTCAAGACAAAGCATCATTGAGTTTATTGATGATTCATGTATCTCTCTACAACAGTTTTATGGTATCGAGCTTTTTGACTTCCCCCATGAAATTGCAATGCTCTCGTTATGGTTAGCAGAACACCAAATGAATAAGAAGATGCATGAAGACTTTGGTGTAAACAAGCATGCTTTACCACTTCAGAACATTAACAATATCCGCTGTGGAAATGCTTGTCGAGTTGATTGGAATGAGGTTTGCCCACACACAAAAGAGGAAGAAGTTTATATCTTTGGTAATCCTCCTTATCTTGGTAGTCGCAACCAAGATGAGTCTCAAAAAACAGATTTGGATATTGTTTTTAATCATTCACAGAGCTATTCAGGATATAGAAAGCTGGATTATATTTCATGTTGGTTCTTAAAGGCAAAACAATTTATAAGTGATAGTCCAAGAATCCGATGTGCTTTTGTGAGTACGAATTCGATTACTCAAGGTGAACAATTATCTATTTTTTGGACACCATTATTAGACGTTATTGAAATAGGATTTGCATACACCACATTTAAATGGAAAAACAATGCGAAAAATAATGCTGGTGTTTCCGTTGTAATTATCTGTATCCAGTTCCCCAATAAGAATTCAAAAATATTGTATTCGGGTGAGAAACAGGAGACTTGTGATTTTATCTCACCATCATTGTCAAGTTCCAAGGATTACATTGTAGAAAAAAGCACAAAGCCGATATCTGGTTTTCCGGAGATGAGACGAGGAAATATGCCTAATGACAAAGAATTCTTACGAATCAATCCTGATGAAAGATTAAAAATTATTTCAGAGTATCCAAATGCAGAGAAATTTATCCGACGTCAAGTTGGAGCTGATGAATATATAAATAGCATAGAGAAATACTGTTACTGGATAAAAGATGAAGAATTACAAGAAGCATTGTCTATTCCAGTAATAAAACAAGCGGTTGATAGTGTTAGAGACTATCGAATAAATAGCAAAGATAAAACACTTCACGTTCAAGCAAAAAGACCTCATCAGATGCGTGAATTCTTTGAATGTGGTGACTCGTCGCTACTTATTCCCATTGTATCATCTGAAAGCAGAAAGTATATACCTATTGGTTTTGTAGACAAGTATACAATAATACCCAATTCAGCTCAAGTCGTTTATGATGCCAACATTTTTATATTTGGCATTCTTACTTCTTTGATGCACATGATTTGGGTAAGGAATAATGCCGGACGATTGGAGAATCGATTCCGATATTCAATATTTCTTTGCTATAATACATTCCCTTTTCCCAAAATTTCTAACTCTAAAAAAATAGAGATAGAGAACGCTGCCACAAATATCCTTCTTATTCGTGAGCCATATCTCACAAGAGGAAAGACTCTAGCAGATCTTTATGATCCAGACAAGATGCCAGATGATCTAAAAGAAGCACATCGTAAGCTTGACGATATTGTTGAAAGCTGCTATCCTGGATACCCATTCACTTCAGACGATGCCAGGCTGGAATGCCTTTACAAAATGTATGAAAGAATGACAAGTAATTAAAACTATAATATGAACGTAAATTTGAAAAACGACTTTGTTGATATTCATTATCAACAGAATGGTCAGTCAACGACTACAAATGAACTTGGTATGCGAGAGATGCAAGCCAAGGCATACGAAGCACGTCACCAGAAGTATTTACTCATCAAGGCTCCACCAGCAAGCGGTAAGTCTCGAGCATTAATGTTTATAGCACTTGATAAACTCGAGAATCAAGGTATCAAAAAGGTTGTAGTTGCCGTACCTGAAAAAAGTATCGGTCGCTCTTTTGCAAACACCAAGCTCAAGGAAAATGGTTTTTTCGCTGATTGGACTGTTGACATAGCTTATAACCTTTGTGATGTGGGTGGTAATGAGGCTGACAAGGCTGGTCGTTTTGTTGAATTCTTCCGAGGATTCAATAATAGCAAGGTTCTGGTATGTGCTCATGCCACACTCAGAAACGGCATGAAAGAACTACATGACGATGAATTTAATGATTGTCTACTTGCTATAGATGAGTTCCATCATACTAGCGCTGATGCAGATTCTGGTCTTGGAGATATAGTCCGAAGGGTGATCAATAACTCAACTGGGCACATCGTAGCTATGACTGGTAGCTATTTCCGTGGTGATGGTGTGCCAGTCCTTAGAGTTGAAGACGAAGCAAAGTTCTACCCTGTAACCTACAACTATTATCAGCAGTTAAATGGATATAAGTATTTGAAGAATCTTGTACTCGGTTATCACTTCTATCACGGTTCATACATTGATCATCTTGATGAAGTGCTTGATACGACCAAGAAAACGATTATCCATATTCCAAGTGTGAATTCAAGAGCATCCTCTGGAAGCAAGTATGACGAAGTTGGTGAGATTATGAGTCGAATAGGCACCATCGTCGATAAGGATTACGATACATGTGTTTATACTCTTGAAACTCCAGACGGAAGGCTATTGAAAGTTGCTGACCTTGTGGAGGACGATATCAATGAACGAACAAGAGTTCAGGCATATCTTCAGCGCATGAATAAAGCTGAAGATATGGATATCATCATAGCGCTTGGAACAGCAAAAGAAGGATTTGATTGGACGTGGTGTGAAATGTGCCTTACAATTGGAGTTCGAGGCTCATTAACTGAGATTATTCAGATTATTGGTAGATGTACTCGAGACTGTGAGGGCAAAGAAACGGCAAGATTCGTTAATATGATTGCTATGCCCGATGCCGAACAAGCAGATGTAAAAGTAGCTGTTAATGATTTTTTGAAGGCAATTACGGCATCCCTGTTGATGGAACAAGTAATGGCCCCAAGTTGGAAATTCAAGACCGCCAAGGATGAGGATGATGAAGATGAGGACAATCCTTTGGTGAACACTATCGTTGTGGAAGGTCTGAAGCCTCTTTCAACAGAGAAAACAAAGATGATTATTCAACAGCAGCTCGATGACCTCCAAGCTGCAGTTCTTCAAGATGATTTAATAATTCGTGCCATCAGTGGGAGTACAACAGCTGAGAATATAACTCAAAACCTTATTCCCAAGGTAATCATGAAACGATATCCAGACCTTACGCCAGAAGAGGTTGAAGAGGTGCGTCAGCATTTCTTGCTTAACACTTTAGTAAAAGGCAACAATATAACAGACGAAAACGGAGATCCTGTAGATATCACTCCTGGAATGATTCAACCAAAAGATGGGGAAGAGCAATCCTCTGAAGGCAACAGATTGATTAAACTGGCAAACAAATTCATTAATATCGATAAATTAAGTATTAACCTAATTGATTCAATTAATCCTTATCAGAAAGCTTATGAAGTCGTGTCAAAGAATGTGGATGCCGAGACCCTAAAAATCATTCAAGATACTATTGCTGAGCAGAAATTTGATATGACGACTGAGGACGCTATACGATTGTTCAAGGGCCCATTAAAACAATGGGTGGCAGAGCATAATGGTCAAATTCCTTCCTTAGATGATCCCAATCCACAAATTCGTGAATTGGCTCAAGCATATACGGTCATCAAGAATCTCAAGATACGCAAGATGATGGGCCTAAATTATGAAGGATGATTATGGAGAACAATAATAACGAATGGCCAGAAGAGTTGCTGACCCTTTTTGACGACCCTCTCCTTGACGGAGTTAAGCCCAAACCGGCACCTATCACTGCCGACGATCGTACACAAAAGAAGATTGATGATCTTCGAATTTGGGTTGATGCTAATGGTCGTGAGCCAGATATTAACAGCAAGAGTATTAAAGAGAAGCTGCTGGCAGTCTCTCTTCAAACATTAAAAGAAATGGGATTATGGATATAGACAAAGAACTCGATGAACTCTTCAGTGACCCGTTACTGGATGTAAGTGATAAAGAATTAACGTTGTTCAACCTGCCTGCCGACATGAAACGAGTAATGGAGGGCAGGAGGCTCCAGCCAGATCATTATGCCCAAAAGAAACAATGTGAAGATTTCCATCTGTACAAGCATCTTTTTGAAACAGTTCATCAAGAGCTTAAAAAAGGGAAAAGAAATCTAGTCAAGACTTCAAAGACTTCTAATTTGGAAGAGGGTCATTTCTATGTTGTAGATGGAATGCTTGTGTTGCTCCAATCAATTCATGAGACGAAAAGAAGTCGCAGTGGAATGATAGATGGACGAACACGTTGTATTTACGAAAATGGAACGGAATCTGACATCCTTCTCGAAACACTTCGTCGTAATGTCCTCCATGAGGGATATGGAGTAACAGAACCTCAAGATAAAGCAAATGATGCGTTCTTCGAGCAAACGATCACAGATGGAGACAAGTCAACTGGCTATGTCTATGTGTTGAAGTCGCTCTCTCCGGACCCTGAGATTGCTGGTGTCAAGGATTTGTATAAAATTGGGTTTACAATCAATACCGTAGAGGAGAGAATTCAGAATGCTGAAAAGGAACCAACATATTTGATGGCTCCCGTCCAGATTATTGAGACAGCTCAAATCGTGAACATGAACTCTCACATTTTTGAGACCATTGTCCATCAGGTTTTCAAAGCGGTTCAATTTCAATTGAAAGTTTATGATGCCGAGGGCAACCTGCATGTTCCTTCAGAGTGGTACGTGGCACCACTTGAAATAATCAATCTTGTGATTCAAAAGATTTCAGATGGGACGATTACTCAATACTCCTACAATCCTCAGATGCAATGTCTTGAAAAAAGGCTGGTGAAAAACAAATCGACTTTCAACATCGAAGGATTAAAGGTCTTGACACTCAACATTAAGGATGTATATTTCCAGGAAATTATGAGTGGGAAGAAGACCATTGAGTATCGCGAATTGAAACAAACGACGATAAGTAAGTATACTTATATAGACGAGGCTGATGGCAAGCGCTATTTACGCCGATATGATGTAATTCGATTCTTTGTCGGCTACCATAAGGACCGAGATTCCGCTCTTGTTGAGGTCAAGAATACTACATATAGTGATGGTGTTGTAGAATACCATCTTGGCCGAATTCTAGAGCATGTAAAGCAGAATAAAAGCTAGCCGAGGCTGCTGCTTTGAAAATGGTTATGCTTTGATACAGGCTGCATTGCCTATTATGATGGCAAAAAAGAAAACCGCATTTACCTGCGAATTTAGCAGAGTTGCTCCATATATTTCAAAATAAGAAGATGAGGAACCTAGAGGACGTAAAACACGAATTATTAGAAGCAGTTTTTGACTACTTTAATGAGTCAAGCGACTGTAACGGGCATGCTTCATATAATTTGAATATTAATGCTGAAGATGATTGTCTCTTAGCTGCAATTGAGGATTTAATCAATGAAGACAAGATCTCGTTACTCGCTTCTGAGCACGATATGAACCCACACATTATTCGTTTTGGATTCGCTCCAAAAGGTGAGCAAATAAAATATCTTCAAGAAAATTTATTCAAGAAGTCATTTTGTTTATATCCATCATCTGAATACTTGAAAGAGAGGATTAAACCTAATCTTATTCCCAAATACCCTTTTAAGTACATGATGCAAACTGGTATGCCTCAGTTTAAAGCGTGCTATTTTGAATGGGGTGTCCTTTATAAATATTTTTCAGATCCGAGATATAAGTTTCAATTTAGTGATTATATCGGAAGAATTGAATCAACAGATGAAGTGAACAAAGAAAGCTTCATCAATTTAAGAACTTTTGGTATTGGAATAGATGGTTTTGGAAATCGAGTGGTAGTGGCATTCCCAAGAGACTTGATTCACATGTCTTCAGCATGCCAGATTGAATGGCATAGTAAAATGGTTCCAAATCAAGAGCAATGCCTGATTCTTGAGAGTTACCAAGAGAATTTATTTGAGAGCAGTTGGGCTTTTCCTCAGACAGTATATATGTCATTGATACAGGAAATGGTTAATATCAATCAATTAACTAACGAAATCTGGGGTGCCTCCTTCTTTCGTGAAGAATTTGATAATAACAAGCCTGTTGGCTTTGATATGATATATATACCTACATATAAAGTATATATGGACTATGTATTATTGTTAGAAATAATGGTTATAAGCAACATCAAGGACTCATTTTTTGATGCAATAAACTGGCCTAGATGCGATAGCAATGGAAAAATAAAGGGGTCTTTGCTCTGTTTAAAAGAATTCCTCCAAAGAATTAAACCCGACATGGAAGACGAAATAACATCTCCATTAAGAGAGGTGAGAAAACTAAGGCAGATTCCAGCTCACAAGATTGAAGACAATAATTATGATATCAGATACTTGAATCAACAACATGAATTAACTGCAAAAGTTTTCCATTCATTGAATACATTTAGACGAATTCTTCAAACACATCCAAAAGCACAAAATGTAGACATTGTTTACAAACAAACTGAGTGTTATATAGTGCCATAATAGATATTGAATGAAATGATTATTTCCGCTCCATATCCGTTTACACTGTAACACTATAGTCAGTTTTTATGACCTCCGTTCCTCCCACCAAACAAGAGCTAATATCCCTGGTCGAATCTATGTGTGAAGTTCAGGATAGAATGCTCGGCGCTAGAGGAATGCCTGAACATATCCAAAGACCTCACGTGGATAATATCGAGGCATTAAAAGCGCCGGTGTTTTTCTTGTGGGAGTTGCTTGG
>Ga0247611_10011721_pt1 | contig 10070 bp, 11 predicted proteins | sample 177DNAGHGhighgp2_FD_192422 | JGI IMG/M metagenome (GOLD analysis project Ga0247611, IMG submission 192422) | Sheep rumen microbial communities from Palmerston North, Manawatu-Wanganui, New Zealand - 1770 DNA GHGhigh gp2 | ecosystem: Host-associated > Mammals > Digestive system > Stomach > Rumen... | reverse complement strand
CAATTATAATGATAGATTTGGCGGATTGATAACTTTATGTGATCAGCTTGCTTTTAGATATCCTTTATTGTTCGAAAATATGTTAATAAATTTAGTTAAACTAATGATTTTTGGAGTTGAATTTGGTGGCGTAATCTGTGTTAGGTTTGCAATGAATTTATATAGATTTATCCTTAATAGTAGTATGGATAAATTAAAAAAAGAAAAGTTATTGAGTATTCTTAAAGAAAAGTATAAAATACCAAAAAAAGCATTTGATTATTCTGAAATGATAACAAATGAAAAGGATTATTACAGAGTGTGTTGTAGCGACTTTAATAATAATTTAATAAATGATTTTTACAATGAATTGAATAGTATGAATGATGAATGTAAAGATAGTAATTTTATTAGGGAAAAATGCAATTTGATTTTGTCTTTTTATATAAAAATAGTTGACACAATTTCTATAAATAAGTTTGAATTAACAAAACTAAATTTAATTTTTAACGTTAATGAGGCGTCATATATTTCAAGTGACAATTCAAATGGAGAATGGTTGATGGAGAAATTGGGCCAAAAATTATTAACGAAGAATAAAGATAAAAAAGATAATTTTTATCTAGCAAATAGAGAGTTTAATGGCGTAATTGCTTATTGCTATTATGAAGGATTCAAATGGATAAGCTATAAATTGATAAAGAAATCTTTTGATTTTATATATACAAATAAGTTCTATAATCAAAATATAAAAACGCTTAATCAATTTTTGATGACACTTATAAATTTTATTGATTCAGTTAATGATGTAGACTTCAATATAATTAAACAAAAGTATTTAGATATTTTATAACTTATTAGTTCATTTTATAAACGAAACAATAATAGTTTTAAATATCTTTTGAAAAAAACTAATTATAATATTATTTAAGATAGGAGCGATAGTAAATCGAATGATTTTATGAGAATTTTAAAATCACAAGATTAATAAATAATATTCTATTTACAATTTTAATAAATGTGTTATAATTTAATATGTATAGAGGAAGCGGTGCGTCATAGTAATACGCGGAGAAGGCATTCAATGAAACGTATGAAAGGTAATCATCGCCGAACGGTTTATTAGGCATAATAAATACGTGGGGTTATAGGAAATACCTATAACACTCCTACTAATTAAGTAGAGGCGCTATAACCATTAATTATAATTATTGATTATTATATGCGCTAAAACTTAGCGCATTTTTTAATTTTCAAAAAAGGAAGAAGTGATTGTATGTTTAAAATTGGGAATTTAAGCGCAAATGATTTAAGAGAAAAATATGGAACACCATTATATGTTTATGATGAAATACAAATCAAAAACAATATTAATGAATATGTTAATAATTTTAAATCGAAATTATATAAGACAGAAATAATTTATGCTTCTAAAGCATTCTCTAGCCTATATATGTATAAATTAGTTAAAGAAAATAATATAGGTGTAGATGTTGTAAGTGGTGGTGAATTATATGGAGTTATTAAAGAAAAAATAGATCCAAATAAAATTCATTTTCATGGTAATAATAAGAGTGAAGTTGAAATGGATATGGCAATAGGCTATAAAGTTAAAAATATAATAGTAGATAACTTTGATGAGCTTAAAATATGGGCTAAAAAAGCTCCAAACATTGATTATGAATTAAATATCTTACTTAGAATTAATGTTGGTGTATCAGCTCATACACATGAATACATTATTACAGCTCATCCAGATTCTAAGTTTGGTTATTATATTGAAAATGAAGATATATTTGATTCAATCAAATTAATTGATGCTACTAAGAATATGAATTTCTATGGATTCTCTACTCATATTGGTAGCCAAATATTTGATATGAAAGGCTTTATGCTTACAATAGAAAAATTATTTGAATTAATGAAAAAGACAAATAGAGAAATTAAACATCTATGCTTAGGCGGCGGATGTGGTGTTAGATATACTGATAGTGATAAACCATTAACACTAAAAGAATTCTCTAATATCTTAATTGATAAAGTAGATGAAGAAATTAATAGAACAGGTATTAAAATTAGCGAATTATCGATTGAACCAGGTAGAAGCTTAGTTGCTAATGCGGGATATCAATTATATACAATAAATCAAATGAAAAAAGCCTTAAATAAGACATATTACTTCATTGATGGTGGTATGAATGATAACATTAGACCAGCATTATATGGTGCTGTTTATTCAGTAGATATTGCTAATAAAATAGATGAAGAAAAGACTATGGAAGTATCTATTGCAGGTAAGTGCTGTGAATCAGGTGATGTATTATTTAAAGATGTTAAATTACCTAAAGCAGAAGCTGGAGATATGCTTGTAGTTTATACAACAGGTGCTTATGGATATTCTATGGCAAGTAATTATAATAGATTACCTAGACCAGCTGTAGTATTTGTAAACGGAAGCAATTCAAAACTTGCAATTAAAAGAGAAACTTATGAAGATTTATATAAAAATGATTTAGATTAATAGGAGGAATAAAAATATGTTAGATATTAAAGGATCAATCGTAGCTTTAGTTACGCCAATGAATGAAGATGGTAGTGTTAACTACAACAAATTAGAAGAATTATTAGAATATCAAATCAAGAACTCTACAGATGCTATTCTAATTATCGGTACAACAGGTGAATCACCAACATTATCTCATGAAGAAGATGAAGAAGTAGTATCATTTACAGTTAAAAAAGTTAATAAGAGAGTTCCAGTAATTGTTGGATCAAGCTCTAACTGTACAGAAACTACAGTTACACAAAGCAAGAAGTTTGAACGCTTAGGTGCTGATGCTCTACTTATAATTACTCCATATTATAATAAGACAAATGAAGAAGGAATGATTCATCACTTTGAAACAGTAGCTAATAGTGTAAACATTCCAATCATTATTTACAATGTTCCTGGTAGAACAGGATGTTCTGTATCCGTATCTGCAGTTGCTAAATTAAGCAAGCATCCAAATATTATGGGTATTAAAGAAGCTAGTGGAAATATTAGTTATGTTATGAAGATTGCTAAATATGCAAATGATAACTTTAGAATTTATTCAGGAAATGATGATATGATTGTTCCAGTATTATCTGCTGGAGGATCTGGAGTAATTTCTGTACTTGCTAATATTTGTCCAAAAGAAACTCATGATTTAGTAATGAGTTACTTAAACGGAGATGTTAAAAAGTCTTTAGATATTCAATTAAAATACTTAGATGTAATTAATAATTTATTTATTGAAACTAACCCAATTCCAGTAAAAGAAGCTATGAATTATCTAGGAATGAATGTTGGTGGATATAGATTACCATTATATAAAATGAGTGATAAGAATAGAGAAATTCTAATTAATTCTATGAAGGAGGCAGGTTTATGCAAGTAGCATTAGTAGGCTATGGTGCTATGAATAAGCTTGTTGAAGAAGAATTAATAAGTAGGGGACACTCTATAAGTGGTATAGTAGCACTTGATCAATTATCTAATCTAGATGAAATCAAAACACCTTTTGATTTAATCGTTGATTTCTCATCTCCAGCATGTCTAGATATGACTTTAGGCTATGCAACAAAGCATAAAAAAGCGCTAGTTATAGCGACTACTGGTTATACTGATGAACAAAAACAAAAAATCTATGATGCTTCTAAAATTGTTCCAATTTGCTATACTGCAAACTTCTCTTTAGGCGTTACAGTACTAAAAAGAGTATGCGCAGAAATGGCAGAAATCTTAAAGAATGATTTTGATATGGAAATAGTAGAAAAACATCATAATAAAAAAGTTGATGCACCTAGTGGTACAGCACTAGCTTTACTTGAAGCAATTGATCCAAATAATGAATTTAAGCATGTATTTGGTAGAAATGGTTATTCAAAAAGAGAACATGAAATTGGAATTAACGCTGTTAGAGGTGGAACAATAGTTGGAGAACATTCAGTTATATTTGCAGGAACTGATGAGGTTCTAGAATTCAAGCATGAAGCATTCTCTAAAAAGATATTCTCTAAAGGAGCTGTTAAAGCTGCTGAATATATTTTAGGTAAAGAACCTAAGATTTATACAATGGAGGATGTATTATTCTAATGGAAGAATTAGTAGATTTATTACAAAAACATAAATATACTATCTCTATGGCTGAAAGCTGTACAGGAGGCTTACTAGCCGCATGCATTGTTTCAGTTCCTGATGCATCTAAAGTATTTAATCAAAGCTTTGTAACTTATACAGAAGAAGCTAAGATGAAATATGCACATGTAAAAGAAGAAACTATAAAAAAATATGGTGTAGTTTCTGAAGAAGTTGCTTTAGAAATGGCTAAAGGTGTAGTAAAAGAATCTAACAGTAATGTAGGTATTGGTATAACTGGTTATGCAGGACCTACAGGAGATAATGTAGGATTAGTATGCTTTGGTTTAGTTATTAATAAAGAATCTTATGCATATGAAATGTGGTTTAAAGGTTCACGTAATGAAATAAGAGCTGAGGCAGTAGAATTCATCATAAGAAAAACTATAGAAAAATTAAAAGAAATCTCTTAATTTAGGGATTTCTTTTCTTTTAATCTTTTTTCTAAATATTCTGGCAATTCTTCTAAAATTTTATATTTTGATATGCCTATTATTTTATTGATTCCGCTGTTTGAATGGAAGTGTTAAGCTCTATTAGATTTCTCTCGTAAGCCTTAAGTTCAAATTGCTTTAAAACAACTGACCTTGACCAACCATTTTATGAGTTTCATTTATGTACCAAAGCATTTTTTATGTGAATTTGATTTGCTCATTATTTCAACAATTGTTCCCCATGGAATTTGGCCAACAGGGTGTTGGCTAATTTCTTCTTTGCTAAAACATTCAGCAAACTTTGACATATATTTTAAATTACTATAACTATATCCTTTTTCATATTCCTTTAAATCTTCAGATAATTTTTGAATATATTTACTACCCCAAGTCTTCCTTTTGTTAATTATAGTGCCAATTTCATAATAAGTCATAATCATTGCACTGTTAACAATAATCATAGCTTTATTTTGATTTTGTCTAATAGTTTCTTTTATAGTTTTCAAATCATTTAAATAATCCTTATCGATTAATTCATTCATTTTCAATTCACCTCTATCTTATATATACGTTTGAATAGTAGTTTTTACTAATTAAAATTTAAAAACAAATAAAAATATGTTAAAATATTTTTAGAATGTATACATATTAAAAAGGTAAGTGATTTTTATGTGGGTAAATAAAAAACCTATGCATGGGGATCAAATAAGAGTTAATAGGGGACTATATTTTCATCATGGAATATATGTTAGTGATGAAGAAGTAATTCAATATGCATCACCTAAAGGTAGTGAAATATCACCAAAAACTGCCTTAATAATTTCTACTTCACTTAAAGATTTTTTAAAAGATGGAAAAGTAGAAGTTAGAACTTATAATGATGATGAATTAAAAGAAGTAAGAAGTAAAGATGAAATAGTTAAATTTGCTAGAAGTGAACTAGGTAAAGGTTTAGGAGAATATAATATTATTGAAAATAATTGCGAACATTTTTCTAATTACTGTGCTTTTGGAAAAAAGAAGAGTAACCAAGTAGAAGATATAATGAAGATGCTTTTTGGAAAGTAGGTGAAATTAGTGAGTCAAAATTTAATTACTGTTTTATTAATTGATGGAATTTCTTTATTTATAATTTTATACACTGCTTTAACAAGTGCCTTTATGCTTAAAGAAAAAAACAAGTCCAATACTTTCTTAAAAATTATGTTGAATATCATTTTCTATTCTTCAATATTTGATATTTTATCATATGTATTTGATGCAAGATATGGCGTATTTAACCCAGAAACTGCAACAATTTTTAATGATATTATGATATATGTTTGTTGTAGTTTAATTAGAATTGGACTACTTGCTGGATTGATATGTTTTAACTTTTATTTCTCATATAGATTAAATGGTTATGTAGATAAAATAAGATTTTATATTGGTAATATAATGATTGGTATAGGAATTATATGTTTGATTGTAAATATATTTACTCCATTTGTATTTGATGTAACTAATTCATCATTTTCTAGAGGTGGATTTGGTTATTATTTATTCTATATATTTGCGTTTATATTATTAATAGACACATTTGGTTTCTATATTTATGTTAGAGTAAAAGGAGGATTATTAAAGTTCTTTCCAGTGTGGTTTTTCTTGCTTCCAATGGTAGCTGCAGCAGTTGCTCAATATTTCTTACCAGATATATCAACAATATGGATTGGAGCTGCTTTAGCAGTTGATTTCTTATTCATGGCTTTACAAAATGATACACTTTATAGAGATAGATTAACAAAATTATATAATAGAATGTTTTTAGATTTATTAAAGAACGTTATGGAAAAAGCAAGCAAAAATAAGGATTTTACAGCAATGATGTTAGACTTAAATGGTTTTAAACTAATAAATGATAATTTCGGCCATTCTGTAGGGGATGAAGCATTAATAGTTACGGGAAATCTACTTAGAGAAGCAGTAGGACCTTATGGAGCTGTTATTAGATTTGCAGGAGATGAATTTATTATAATTCTAAATACACATAATGATGAATTGATACAAAGAATAGTTGAAAATATTAATAATGTATTTGATAACTTCAATAAAGCTAAAAAAGCTCAATATGAATTATCTATTTCCCTAGGATATTCTAAAGTTAATTTGAAAGAAAGTAGTATTGATGAAGTAATGAAAGAAATAGATGAAAAGATGTATTTAGATAAACAAGAAAAACATAAAACACATCCTGAATGGGATAGAAAATAGTTTTTTAAAAAAGTGATTTATGATATAATCATAATGTAAGAGAGGTGTTAATATGGGCTTCTTTGGAAAAATAGTAGGAAAAGCTGTAAATGACGCCATTTATAAAGCTAGTGATGGCAAGAAAATGGTTAGCACAGACTATTCAAAAGCTGCTATTAATATTATTAAACGTAGAATAGAAAATATAACTTTATTTGTAAATATATTTGCAACAATAGTCTTTTTAGGCTTTTATGGATTTATGATTTATTCAAATCATGATCAAATAGTTAGTATTATAATCTATTCAGTTTTAACTGTATTATTATTAGCTTCAACAATACTAGACATTATAATTTTTATGGCTAGTAGAAGAGAAATGAATTTCTTAGAAAAAAGATCCTTTACTATTTATAAGAAAATAAAAAGAAATTCTTTGCTTATATTTAAAACAGTTATTAAATTATTCTCAATTGGCTATGCTATATTTATTATCGCAAAATATGGACAAACAACAGGAAGAATATTATCAGTAGCCGCATCAGTAATTGCTTTATTATTACAACTTGCTATTCATTATCTTGCATGCTTTATTACCGATTGTATTAATTATATGGTAATAGGTGTAACACAAGATGTTGATAATAGTGGAATATTATTCTTAGTTGATAAGAATAAGCATGAAAAGAATGTTACAAATGAATTGCTTAGAACTAAAACTGATAAGAAGATTTTAGAAGAGCTTGAAAGACAAAAAGATATCGATAATGATGTAAAGATTAATGATGATGAAATAAAGATTAGATATGGTAAGTATCAATTAGAATGTAAGAATAAGGCTAAAGAATTATTATCTAATAATAAAAAACTTGTAGAACTTATTACTAACTCAACTAATTTATATGAAAAAACTTCTACAACAAATAATACACCATTAGTTGTATTAAATATCATTGATTTAGTTGAAGATGTATATAATAAAAAATATGATAAACTACCAGATCAAGAATATCTAAACGCCATAGCTTTCTTAGTATATTACACAACTATTTATGATTATAATAGTGACTTTAATACTTCTAATGAAAAATTCATTTTAAACAAAATAGTAAATGATATACCAAGCTTAGAAAAATATATTAATAATAAATAATATTAAATTGGACTATATTATAGAAATAGTCCAATTTTTTTGTTAAAATAAAATTGGTGGAATACATGAAAGGTTTTAACAAACAAAGAAAGAGATTTTCCTTTAGATTTTCCAGATTAATTGTTAGGATTATTGTTAAGAAACCTAAATACATTTTTTTAGGTAGTGAATTTCCAAAAGATAAGCCATATTTCTTTATAACAAATCATTGCGGTAAAAAAAGTCCCCTTAAAATGGATTGCTATAACAAGAGTGATATAAGAATATGGGGAACATATGAAATGACTATGGGCTTTAAAATGGCAAGGAAATACTTAATTAAAACTTATTATCATGAAAAGAAACATTTACCATATTTTTTAGCATGGATTGTCGGAACAATAGTTTCTCCTTTTGTTAATAACTATTACAAAGGAATGCGTATAATACCTACATATCCTGATGTTAGGTTTGTAACAACATTAAATGAAACAAAACATGCAGTAGATAATAATATGGGTGTTGTCATTTTCCCTGAAGATTCAGCTAAAGGTTATAAAAATGAAATCCCGTATTTTTACGGAGGATTTATTATTCCACTAGAACGCTTGTTAAAAAAAGGAAAAGATTTAGATTTATATGTTGGATATTTAATAAAAAAGAAAAATACTTTTGTTATAATGAATCCTCATAAATTTAGTGAACTTAAAGATAAATATGAAACTAATGAAGAAATGGCAGAAGCATTAAGATTAGAGATGAATAATCTAGCTAATTTCAATATTAAAAAGTATAAGAAAAACTTAAAAAAGAAAGAAGAATAGTTATGAAAATCGCCGTCACTTATAAAAATGGAAATGTGTTTCAACATTTTGGTAAAACAGAATATTTTAAAATATATGAGATTAAAGACAATAAAATAATTAATTCATATGTAATAGACAATAATAATATCTCTCATTGTGCTTTAATTGATTATTTAAAAGAACTAAATATAGATGTTTTAATATGCGGAGGCTTAGGCTATGGAGCTGTAAGCAAATTAAATGAATTAAATATAAAACTATATGCAGGAGTAAGTGGATCTGCAGATAAAGCAGTAGATGATTTGCTAGAAAATAAATTAGATTTTGATAATAATCATACATGTGAAGAAGAACATTTACATACATGTCATGATAATATCAAATCTATAATTTAAAGGAGGAATAATTATGAAAAAGTGTATTATAATTGGCGCAGGAGAATTTAGAGAAAGAGAAATAAAAAAAGAAAAAGATGATTTACTTATCATTTGTGATGCAGGTTATAATAATTTTTTAAAATTAGATAATCCTAATTTAGACGATATTGATGTCTTAATTGGAGACTTCGATTCACTAGATAGAAAAAGCGCTAAATTAAGCGCTAAAACACAAATTATCACATTGTATCCAATTAAAAATGATACAGATGTTTTAGACGCATGTATTTACGGTCTTGGTAAAGGATACACTGAATATCATATATATGGATGCTTGGGCGGTAGAATAGAACATTCTATTGCTAATATACAAATACTTTCATATTTAAAAGAGAATAAAGCAAATGGTTTATTAATTGATGAAAATAAAATAATAAGAATTCTAAAAAATGAATCTATTTGTTTATCTGCAAATTATAAAGGCTATATTTCTATCTTTAGTATGGTAGAAGAATCAAAGGGCGTAACTCTTAAAAACTTAAAATATGAACTAACTAATTCTACAATTAAAGAATCGTATCCTATAGGTATTGATAATGAATTTGTTGATAAGGGTGCTTTTATTGAAGTTAAAAACGGAAAGTTATTAGTTATATATAGTAAGTAAGAATTCATGAAAGGAGTGGTTTTATGGATCTATGGTTTTTAGCACTATTAGGCATATTATTTTTTGTCCTATTAACTTTTTGTAGAAAATGGTATGACTATGCAATGCTTTTTACTTTCGCCATAGGTTTTGCTGTAAATGCTAATATTTATAATAGTATGTCTACTCCAGTTTATTTTTATAAATTAGTCTTTTCAATTGATTCCATTCTTTATACTGGATTCACTTTTACAGTTATAATATGCGCAAAAGAATATGGAATTAAAAAGGGAAAGATACTTACT
>Ga0247611_10011720_pt1 | contig 10070 bp, 9 predicted proteins | sample 177DNAGHGhighgp2_FD_192422 | JGI IMG/M metagenome (GOLD analysis project Ga0247611, IMG submission 192422) | Sheep rumen microbial communities from Palmerston North, Manawatu-Wanganui, New Zealand - 1770 DNA GHGhigh gp2 | ecosystem: Host-associated > Mammals > Digestive system > Stomach > Rumen ... | reverse complement strand
AATATTTCTTTAGCTAATTCTTCTTTGTTTATAACTATATTAATAAAACCGCCCATTACTGAATAGCTTTTAATTATCTTTTCATTTTTAAGTACATCAACTATTTCGTTGACACAATCATTTAATGGTTTTCTTAATGCTTTGACAACAACAAAAGAAGGAATTGAAATATCACCTAATTCCTTTTTCTTAGGTTCTTCAACAACTATGTTTAATTCTACATCATACTTTTCCTTAAAGTATTTTTCTAATAGTTGTTTTAATTGTTGTTTGATTAATTCTATCATGCAAACCACTCCTATCCAATTTATTATATAATAATAAAACATATAATACAAGTTAAAAGGACTTTATACTTAAAAATAATTTATATTTATTTTTAAAGTTCAAGTATATATATTATCATTATAAAATCAATAAAAAAAGGCTTAATAAAGCCATAAATAGAAATGATAAAAAAACAAAAAAATAATAATTAAAAATTATAACACATCTTGATATGTGACTAAATATGATATATAATATAGTCACAAGGAGATGATATAATGCAAATAATACCAATGCGTGATTTAAAAGATACAGTTAAAGTTGAAGCTTTATGTTTAGAAGAAAACGGACCAGTTTTTATCACAAAAAATGGATATGGTAAGCTTGTTGTAATGGATATAAATTATTATGAAAAAATGATTGAAAAAATATATGAAGCAAATCTTATAAACGAAGGACTTAAAGATATAGAAACAGGCAAAGTTATTGATGAAAAAGAAGCAATAAATTATATAAAAAACAAACATGGATTTTAGAATAAAAAACTAGATATTTAGCGATATCTAGCTTTTTTTATTTACATAGAATAAAAGAGGCTATTCCATTTTAGCCTCTTGTCCTTTAGGCGGTTTATGGTATGTATTATAAAGTGCATTTCTATATGCTGTACAGTTTCTGCCTTCATGTTTTGCATAATATAATTGTTGATCAGCATCTAGTATCCATTGATTAGGTGCACGCTTAAATGATGTTTCATAATTTAAGCCAATACTTACTGTTAGCATTACTTCTTTATCGCCATTAATACCTTCATGAGAAATCTTAAGTTTTCCTATTTCTCTATGTATTTCTTTACATAATTGAATAGCTTGTGCTTCATCTATATTTTCAGCAATTACAACGAATTCTTCTCCACCATATCTATAAACATTACCATTAAATTGTTGAGCTGCTAGATTAGCTGCTTGAGCTACTCTCTTTAAGCACTCATCACCTCTTAAATGTCCATAGAAGTCATTATATTTTTTGAAGAAATCGATATCTAACATTAAGAAGGCTACTCCTTCTTGTTGTTCCTTCCATTCGTTTTCTTTTAGTTCAATAAACATTGACATTGCACGTCTATTAGCTACTTGTGTTAATTCATCAGTTTCTGTCTTTTGTTTTAATAATTCATTAGATTCTGTCATAACAACAGATTTCATCTTACTACGCATTTGAGTAGCATATGAATATTCTGAAACTATAGCGCCAAATAGTAAGAATAAAATACTGTTAATTAGCCAACCTAAGCCATTTATCTCTTTAACATCTACTGCTTCAGCTATGACATCTGGATTAGATTTTATAATTACTGCACATATAATTACTGTTGCAAGTAAGATACCTATTAAAGTTAAATTTTGTTTTCTTGAATAACTAGGACATACAGCAAGTAAAAGTATTACATAAATCATTGCTGAATGTACATTCATTATTCCACCATTTCTTATAGCTTTAGCGGCAATAAATAATGAACAACCAATAGCAATCATTAAATAATAAAACCAAATCAAGCCTCTCTGAAATTTAGTGTTTTGATCTTTATTTGATAAAGATACAGAAGCTAGACATAATGTTAATATACTAGCAAATAATAATATTACTTCTGCGATTAAATCTAAAATATAATAATGGCTAATAAAAATATCATTTTTAAAATTACCTACTAAAATATCAGATATTAAATAATAAAACTGAGCAATTATAAATAATATTGAAATCATTATTAATGATCTAAAAATAGTTAAAACATAATTTTTTGTTGCTTTATCTAGTTGGTATTTAGTTAGTGGTGTATCAGGCAATCCTACTCTAAAAGAATTTAGAATTACATCTTTAAATACTTCTTTTATTTTTTTCATTTAATCACCCCTATTCATAATATAGTTACTACCTATATTAATTATACTATATTTTTAGAAATATTAAAATAATAAAATAATTAGTGAAATAAAAAATCGGCTTGTTTACCGATTTTTTATTCGTTGTTATTCTTGTTTTTTTCTTCAATCATTTCTATTGAATCAATGACTTTATACGTTGCAGTATAAGGATTTGAATCACAACCATTAACATCATGTCCAAGATCAGTATGGTACTTTTCAAGTTTTAATGAGTTTTTAATAGCGGTGTTTGTTTTATCAGAAATTAAATCAAAAACATCTTCACTCTTGGAATAGTCATTAATATATTCCTTTAATGCTTTTTCTACTTCATCACCATTTTTATATTCATGTGTTGAATATTTATAATGGTTTAGGAACCATACTTCAAATGTAGGGGTAGATATAATTATTTTTATTCCTAAATCATCACATTTCTTTCTAATCTTATCAATCTCCAACATTTTTTGTGAATTAATATCACTGTCAATCAATAAAAACAATTCATCACCATAGTTTTTTCCATATTCATTTTCTTCACAAAACTTTTTTAATTCAGAATACATATTTTTCGGATCAGTTGAATTTCCCGAGGGACATTTTATCGTGATATTTCTTGATGAGAAACGACTTAAATAAATCTTCTCTGTTTTATTCTTTCCTTCTGCGTTAAACACTATAATACTTTTTCTTTCTTTTTTCTTTTTAATATCCCTTAGTTTATTTTTTTCCAATAGAAATCATCTCCAAAATTTATGTATGGAACAGCGCCATAACGTCCATTAAGATATCCTTTTCTTACATTTTCTTCTTTCCTTACAGAAAAATCATCAAGAGAATATAGAACTGATTCTCCAGAATCGGGATTCTTTTCGACAAACCAAATTTGATCTCTTCTAAATTTATTTAATGATAAAAGATTAGTATTATGTGTATTAATAATTAATTGTGCATTACCAGTATTATATTTAGGATTATTAAACATATTTATTATTGCGTCTAATAAATAAGGGTGTAATCCGTTCTCAAATTCATCTATATATAATGTTTTTCCTGTTTCGAATGCATTTTTAAGTATCGGAGCAATCATAAATAGTATTTTTGTTCCTGAAGATTCAGCATTAAAAAAATCAAGATAATACTCATTCTTTTTATCCCCTTCTTTAACAACATGCTTCATCTTTATTTTTGTTTGTTTTTGTACAGGAATGGTTCCTTGAAAACCTGGCGCAGAGAAAATAGGATCAACAGGAATTTCTTTAGATTCATATTCAAAATCATCAATTAAAATATCAGCTGAATTAAGCAATTTTAATGCAAATTTTTTTAATTCTCCATTTTTATCATTCCCGTAGTATTCAAATGATGGAATATTATTATCAAACAAATAGCCTCCTGCTCCACCAGTATAAGTATCTATCATTTTTGTAAACCATTTAAATGGCGAAATTGTTTTTTCATACTTGGTATTCCCTAAAATTGACAAAAATAATTTATTATCTAGTGCTAATCGTTCATATCCTCTTAATTCTTTTTCATCTTCATAGCAAAAATCAAAATCCTTTGTATTTTTTCTTGTAAATATTTCTGTTGCTTTTGACGAATAATATGCATATAAATATTCCTCTATTACTTTATTTTTTGTTGCTGAAAAGCCATAAACATATTTTGTATTATCACAAATAAAAATATACTCAAATTCAGATGGACAATCAACACAATTATTTGAAAACGCAAACGGAATAATATTATTATAATCTGTGTTTGGCAAAAAATTGAAAGATCGCCTGATAAAAATAATAGATGCAGTAAATGCCTTCATAAGATTAGTTTTCCCAGATGCATTAGCTCCAAAAATTGCTGCACATTTTAGTATGTTGTTTTTTCCAATTGTAGCATAGTTCTGTTCATTTTCTTTTCTAGTATTAGGAAGCATAGAAAGGCATGTTTCATCTTTAAATGATGCAAAATTTTTAACTCTAAATTGAATAAGCATTTTCCTCACCTCTAAAAACATTATAACACATTTTTTTAAATATTATACTGAGAATTTATATTATTTTTTATAATTTTGCAGTTTTTATGCAAATATTTAAATAATATTTTTAATTTTAGTGATTATGTATGAAAAATAAAAAGGATTCTTAAATCCCTTTTATTCCTCATTATCTAATTTATGAGCATCAAATTTCTTTCTTTCTACTGTATCTAAGATTCTCTTTCTCATTCTTATAGACTTAGGAGTTACCTCTAATAATTCATCACTATTGATGTAATCTAGAGCATACTCTAGTGTTATAAGTCTTGGACGTTTTAATACTACTGTATTATCTTTTGTGGCACTACGAGTATTTGTTTGTTGTTTTGCTTTAACAACATTTACTGCTAAATCTAAGCCTTTGTTTGCTTCTCCAACAATCATACCTTCATAAACATCTACACCTGGTTCTACAAACATAATACCTCTATCCTCTAAGCCTCCTAGTGAATAAGCTGTAGTTTTACCTGTTTCTGAAGCAACTAATACTCCTTCTTTTCTTTCTCCTATTTGTATTCCTTCCATCTTTCTATATTCAAAGAATGTATGGTTAATAATACCATAACCTCTTGTCATAGTTAAGAAATCTGTCATAAATCCAATCATTCCACGTGATGGAACTAAATAACGTAGTCTTACTTGATTATGGAAGTTATTCATTGTATCCATTATACCACCACGAGATCCTAGTGCTTCAATAACAGTACCTACAGTATCTTCTGGTGTTTCAATGATTACTTCTTCATATGGTTCATATTTTACTCCATCTATTTCTTTTATGATGATTTCTGGTTTTGAAACTTGCATTTCATAGCCTTCTCTTCTCATTGTTTCAATTAAAATAGATAAATGTAATTCTCCTCTACCACTAACAATGAAAGCTTCTTCATTTCCAATTCTTTTTACTTTTAAACTAACATCTTTTTGTGTTTCTCTATATAATCTATCTTCTATTTTTCTAACAGTTAAGAATTTACCTTCTTTACCAGCAAATGGACTATTATTAACAGCAAAAGTCATTTGTAGAGTTGGTTCATCAATATGTAATAATGGTAGTGGATCAACTGTATTTAAGTCATTTATGGTTTCACCAACCATTATATCAGGTAATCCTGCGAAAGCTATAATATCCCCGTATTTAGCTTCTTCTATTTCTATTCTCTTTAAGCCATAGAAACCAAATAATTTTTGGATTCTAAAGTCTTTTGTTGTGCCATCTATTCTAACACACTTAACCATCTCATTAACCTTAATATGGCCCTTTGTAATGCGTCCTATACCAATTCTACCTACGTATTCATTATAATCAAGTAAAGCTACTTGCATTTGTAGATTAGAATCATCTTCAATTGGTTCTGGAATATATTTAATAATAGTTTCAAATAATGGATCCATTGAATCTTGTTGAGTAGAAATATCAGGATCTAAGCTTGATGTTCCTTTTAGAGCACTAGCATAAACTATTGGGAAATCTAGTTGTGAATCATCTGCACCTAGTTCAATAAATAATTCTAATACTTCATCAACTACTTCACTAATTCTAGCATTAGGTCTATCAACCTTATTAACTACTAGAATAGGTGTTATTTTAGCTTCTAATGCTTTTTTTAGAACAAATCTTGTTTGTGGCATTGTGCCTTCATATGCATCAACAACTAATAATACTCCATCAACCATATGCATAATTCTCTCTACTTCACCGCCAAAATCTGCATGTCCTGGAGTATCTAAGATATTTATTCTATAATCTTTATAATCTATACCTGTAGCTTTAGCTAAAATAGTTATACCACGTTCACGTTCTATATCATTTGAATCCATAGCACGATCTGTTATTTCGCTATTATCTCTAAATGCTCCAGATTTTCTAAGTAATTGATCTACTAAAGTTGTTTTACCATGGTCTACATGGGCTATAATTGCGATATTTCTAACGTTCAAGGTTATTACTTCCTTTCTTAAAAAAAATGATGCATAGCATCATTTAATTAGTATAACTAAATATTTGATATTTAGCAACATATGAAATAGATCTTTGTGTTTCTGAATATACTTCATTTGAATAGCAATCAATGAATTCATCATTTTTTACTAACCATAAATCTTCAGAAGGCATTCTATCAACACTCTTAACATTTGTGTTAACTTTCTTTAATCTATCTCTTAAATATTCTTTTTGATTTTTACTTAATGATTTTGAATTAACATAGATAATTGATATTTTTTTACCTTCAGATTTTTCATTGATTTCTTTAGCTTTTTTATTTACTTCAATAGCATCTAAACAGAATTGATAGCTAGATGTATCACCATATAGAATATATGTGTATTGATCTTTCTTCATTTGTTTTTTTAGGCTAGAGAATGAGCACATTTTAATAACATGTTTTTCTCCAATATCATAAGATTTTTCTTCGCCTTCTTGGCCTTGTTCTGCTGGTTCTGTATATGTTCCAGAAAACATTTTTCTTATCTTTGATTTGTTAGAAGGAATTAAAATTAGAACCATTATAATAATTGCAAGAGCAACTAAAGCAAATGTAATATATGCAGGTAAGCCTAATTTTACTTTTTCATATTTTTTAGCCATATGCTTCAAATCCTTTCAAAAAATATCATTCCATATTATTTTATCATTAATATAAATATTAATCAATATATTTTTAAAATTGATAAGCCCTTTCATATAAATATGAAGGGCTTGTGTTTTTTATATAATTATTTATTAAGCTGTAGTTGTTTCAGTTGGAACAACTGGTTGTAATGTTACATCATTATAGAATGTGTAAATTTTAATTTTAGTTTCACTCTTACGATATATAGCTCTATCTTCTTTATATTCAATTGTATCTATATAATAGAAGTTTTCATGACTATATTCTGTTAAATAATTAATAAACCTTAATACATTTTCAGGCTTATCTAACTCTCCGTATAAAACCATATCAATTTGAACAGCTTTTACTGTTGAAACAGTACATTCAATTGGGCATGCATCAAGTTCAGTAATTTTTCTATTTGTAAGAGTACTTTCTTCAAGTTCTGATAGTACAACAATTCTATTTAAATCGATTGACAAAGCTTGTCTATCATAATTTGTTGGAAGTGTAGATATTAATTTACCAACATTATCATAATTATTTTGCTTTCTTGCTAATTCTCTTCTTGTTTCATCAATTAGAGCCTTAACTTCATTTAATTTCTTATCAATTTTCTTTTGCTTTGCATTTTGATTTAATGTAAATACAACTTTAACAACTGCAAATACAGCTACTAAACCAATAATTAATCCAATTAAACCAAAACGAGTAAGTCTTTTACCAAATACGTTTCTTTTTCTTTTATATTTTCCTTTTTTATTCTTTTCAGACTCGGTTTTTTCTTCTTTTGCTTTATTCTTTAGTTGTAGTGCCATCTACCTTCACCTCCCAAGTCTGTTTTGGACCTTCTTCTAGATCGATACCGCCCTTTGGTACCCAATCATATTCAAGTAGTGCTGTTCTATATTCAAATATAATTTCTGTTGAATAATTAGTAGTATCAAATTCAAGTGTTAAAGTAATAGTTGATGCAGCTGAATTAATTGCAAATCCATTAATAGTAACACCAGGAATTACAGCTTCGTAAATATCATTGACATATTCAGTATATTTAGCAACACCATCAACATATGCTGCTAATTCAGTGTATGCTTTGTTGTAATTGATTTCAATATCCGATGAATTTTCTTTCTTTTTTTGCTCTAATTGTTCAGTTAATTTCTTAGCTTCAACATTTTGAGTTTGAAGTTCTTTATCTGTTGAATTGTATTTGTTTTCTCTATTAACATATTGTACATAGAATAAGAATGTGAATACAAAGATAAATATAGCGATTACTAGGAAGAAATCCATTATTTTATCTAATTTTTTACGTCTTTTTATGACGAAACTAATATATAAACCACGCATATAATCATCTCCTATTCATTTTCTTCATCAGCTGTAGTTTTATAGAAACTAGCTGCTAGAGGAATGTAGCATCCTTTTGGAAGTAATCTCTTATAGTATTGTGATTTAGTTCCTAAATCAAATACTTCAAATGGCATACCTAATGTTCTATTTGCCATTTCATCTGATAATTCAGTATCATCAATGTTAGATAAGTTAAAGCATACACAACTTCTTACGCCTTTCTTACCTTCATTTTTGTTATATTTATAATAGTTAGCAATTCTTGATATGAAGTTATCTAACTTATCAATTGTTTGATATTTATCATCTGATTCTAGATCTTCCATTACAAATAGTGTTGGATAAATGTAACTGAAGATTGTTAGTGTAAAGAAGTTATCATATAATGTAACAAGCATTAAGCCGTCAATTAAATCTCCTTCTTCATCCATTTCTTCTTCAATTTCTCCTTCAACACCTTCAAGTTCAGCTGCATAATTCTTTTCAGTTTCAACTGTTTGAAGTTGACTAGATAATTGAACTTGAGCTACATTTGTAGGCTTAACTTCTTCGCCTTCATCTTCTGTATAGAATAATCTAAATAATGCAAGCATTGGAATTTCATAAGTAATATCTTTCATCTTTAGCTTTTCAAATACATCTAAATAATCGTTAACCATCTTTTCATCCATGATTATAAGAATAACAATTAATGTATCATCAGTAGCTGTTTTAATGAAGTGATTGAAGATAGGTGCTTCAAATGGGAAGTGAATTGTTTTTCCAACTTGTGATTTGATATATTCTTCAATAGTTTTAGTTTGAAGTTCACCTTTTTCAATTTCTATTTCTCTTAGAATGGCGTTTTGTTCATTTAAAACCCATCTAACAGTTTTAGCTTCAATTCTAAATGAAGTATAAATTGATTCAATTTTTTCTACTAAAGTATTAGGGTCTTTAATATAACCTCTTTCAATAACACCTTTAGGAAGTTTAACTTCACCGTAACTCTCGATTTCAGATCTTCCTGGTTTCTTTTCAATAAAGCCGACAACGTTATCGTTAATCGCAATATTTAATTCTGTTGGAAATGCCATAATTCATCACCTTACCCTTTAAATATTTTTATTATTAGTTCATACAAATATGGATTTGTAAATAAACTAATTACTGAACCAATGCTTATAAAATAAACATATCTTATATTTTTCTTACATAGTTTAATTATCAAAAATAATATGAATCCTAAGATTATTGCTAGAATTGTTCCTAAGAATCCTAGAACTATACCTAGACTTGCTGAATATAACAAATATTTTAGTAAGTCTTTATTTTTAAACATTAAAAGTAGGTTTAATAATATCATTACTCCCATGCCTAGCATAGATTGTAAGAATTGATCTAAGCCAGTAAATACTGATAAAGCTAAAAGCATTGGAGCAAATACATATGTTACTTTTTTTAATGTTACATGATGTTCATATTCACTTACTACTATCATCATCATAAGTGATACAATAAGTAAATACATTATTAGCCTTATTATTTTTTGATAACTAAAATCAAATTTGAAGTCTATTCTTAAATATCCGCATACTAAGAATGATAACACAAATGTTAATCCACCAAATATTTCTATTAGAAGATATTTTATATGGATAGGTTCTTTACAGAAATGACATTTTCCTCTATTGATTAACCAACCAAATATAGGACAAATATCAATCCATCTAAGTGTATTATCACACTTTGGACAATGACTTCTTCTATTAATTGATACTTTATCTGCTGTTCTTATACCTACTACATTGAAAAAGGAAGCAAATGTTGCACCAATCATAAATAGGTAAAATATCATAAATATCATTAACAATATTTGCATAATACCACCTAAAATAATTATACTAT
>Ga0247611_10011718_pt1 | contig 10072 bp, 11 predicted proteins | sample 177DNAGHGhighgp2_FD_192422 | JGI IMG/M metagenome (GOLD analysis project Ga0247611, IMG submission 192422) | Sheep rumen microbial communities from Palmerston North, Manawatu-Wanganui, New Zealand - 1770 DNA GHGhigh gp2 | ecosystem: Host-associated > Mammals > Digestive system > Stomach > Rumen... | reverse complement strand
AGAGAAAGTGTCTGTATATGGAAAATTGTTAGCTTTTGGAAAGAGACATCATTGGTCACTTTTGTTTATGGCTCGTGAATTAGCATGGAAATATGGCCACGTGAACTATGAGGGTGTAATGAAATTCGTGGAAGAATTTAAACCGGACATTTTCTTTCTTCCATATTCATATGTATATTATACAAACAGAATTGCACTATATATCAAAGAGCATTATGATTTTCCAATGGTAATGGAAATGGCCATGGATCATTACACGTTAAACAGGTTGTCATGGAATCCTATATTTTGGCTAGATAGGTTTGGAAAGCGTAAACAGATTCGTCGTTTGGCAAAAAAATCAGAAATGATGTTTGTGATATCCAAGAAGTTGAAAGATTATCTTGAAGAAGATTTGGATATCCCTTGTAAGGTATTATACAAAACGCCTGATAAAAACAGAAGGTTAGAGAAGTATAATCCTACTAATGAAACAGTTAAGTTCCTTTATACGGGTAATATATATTCAAACCGCTGGAAATCATTAGCCTTATTAGTACAGGAACTAAAGGCGCAAAATTTTGGCTTTCTTGATATATATACAGATTCTCCTATCACATCTGCAATAGATAAAGCCTTGAATGTAAATGGATTTTCAAAGATACACCCCCCTGTTAGCCAGAGAGATGTGATTAACTTACAAAATACAGCTGACGTTCTTGTACATGCGGAAGCTTTTGATAAATATAACAAATCTTTGGTTCGCTGTGCCATATCAACAAAAATTATGGATTATTTAAGCGTTGGTAGATGTATCCTCGCTATAGGTCCTTCAGATATTTCCTCTATTGAATATTTGGCAGATGGTGATTTAGCCCTTATAGCTAATAGCAAAGAAAGATTGACACAAATAGTAAGTACTATAAAGAAAAACAAACAAATTATAGCGGACTATGCTTCAAAGGGGCGTGAATATGTTGTAAATCAACTTGACGAAGACAAGATAAGGAAATCATTTTATGATGAATTACAACGTGTAATAGATGAATATAAAAAAATAAAATAATGGCATATAAACATTTGAAATTCCCCAAGAACTCATTGTTCTTGGTGACAGGAGGAGCCGGATTTATAGGCTCTAACCTTTGTGAGGCGATTCTTAACCTTGGTTATCGTGTACGTTGCCTCGATGATTTGAGTACAGGTAAACAAACCAACGTGGACTTGTTTAAGGACAATCCTAACTACGAGTTTATAAAAGGTGATATTAAAGACCTTGATACTTGTATGAAGGCTTGTGAAGGTGTAGATTATGTAATGAACGAAGCGGCTTGGGGTAGCGTCCCCCGTAGTATTGAAATGCCGTTGTTCTACTGCGCTAACAACATTCAGGGCACACTGAACATGATGGAAGCCGCACGTCAGAAAGGTGTGAAGACCTTTGTGTATGCTTCTTCCAGTTCAGTATATGGTGATGAAGCGCACCTGCCTAAGCAGGAAGGTGTAGAGGGCAATCTGCTTTCCCCTTATGCTCTTACTAAGCGTGCTGATGAGGAATGGGCAAAGCAGTACACGAAACACTATGGCCTGAAGACCATTGGCCTCCGTTACTTCAACGTCTTTGGCCGCCGTCAAGACCCGAATGGTGCTTATGCTGCTGTTATACCCAAGTTCATCAAGATGCTCATTAACGATGAGCAACCCACCATCAATGGTGATGGCAAGCAGAGCCGTGACTTCACTTATATTGAGAATGTGATTGAAGCCAACCTTAAAGCATGTCTGGCTCCGGATGAAGCAAGTGGTGAAGCATTTAATGTGGCATACGGTGGACGTGAATATTTGATTGATATTTACTATGACCTCACCAAAGCCTTAGGTAAGAACATTGAACCTCACTTTGGCCCTGATCGCCCAGGTGATATCAAGCATAGCAATGCAGACATTAGCAAGGCCAAACGTATGCTGGGTTATGACCCTCAGTATGATTTTGCACGTGGCCTTAACGAAGCTATTGAATGGTATAAAGCAAATTTGTAAATGAACAATAAAAGTATATAACAATGAAGGATACTAAGATTTGTGTAATTGGTCTCGGTTACGTTGGCCTGCCTTTGGCTCGCCTGTTTTCCACAAAGTACCCCACCGTGGGTTTTGATATGAACCAGAAGCGTTGTGACGCTTTGATGGCTGGTCACGATGCTACCCTTGAAGTGGCAGATGACATCCTGCAGGATGCTATTAAGAACCACAGTTTCGTCTGCACCAGCGACATTGAGAAGATTAAGGATTGCAACTTCTACATTGTTGCCGTTCCCACTCCTGTAGATGCAGACAATAATCCTGATCTTACTCCGTTGGTTGGTGCTTCCACCACAGTTGGTAAGGTTATTAGCAAGGGGGACGTCGTAGTATATGAATCCACCGTTTATCCTGGCGTTACCGAAGATGAGTGCATTCCTGTAGTAGAGAAAGTTTCTGGCCTTAAGATGAATGTTGACTTCTACGGAGGCTACTCTCCTGAGCGTATCAACCCGGGCGACAAGCAGCACACCGTTGAGCACATCAAGAAAGTTACTTCTGGCTCTACGCCTGAGATTGGTAAGTATATCAATGAGGTTTATAGCAGTGTGATTACCGCAGGTACCCACCTCGCACCAACCATCAAGGTTGCTGAGGCTGCAAAGGTGATTGAGAATAGCCAGCGTGATATCAACATCGCTTTCGTTAATGAACTTTCCAAGATTTTTAACAAGATGGGTATTGATACCCTCGATGTTCTGGAAGCAGCCGGCACGAAGTGGAACTTCCTTCCCTTCCGTCCCGGTTTGGTGGGTGGTCACTGCATTGGTGTTGATCCTTATTATCTGGCCCAGTGCGCACAACGACATGGTTATAACCCCGAGATTATTCTTGCCGGTCGTCGTATGAACGACGGTATGGGTGAGTATGTGGCTACTGAGACCATCAAGCTTATGCTGAAGAAGGGTATTCAAGTGCTGAACTCCAACATTATCATCCTTGGCTTCACCTTCAAAGAGAATTGTCCGGATGTTCGCAATACCAAGGTCATTGACATATACAAGGCTTTGAAGGAGTACAACCTGAATATCACAGTTTATGATCCTTGGGCAAATCCCGCTATTGTGGAACATGAGTATGGCATTAAGGTGGTGAATGAACTTCCTACTGAGAAGTTTGATGCTGCTATTGCAGCTGTGGCTCATAAGAAGTTTGACGGTTTGGATGTTCCTTCGCTTCTAAAAGATAAGCACGTCATCTTTGATGTGAAGTGCACTCTTGACAGAAACATTGTAGACGGAAGACTATAATTAATTATTAATGAAAAAAATATTTCTTATTTCACCCATTATTGAGAATTTAACTCTCTTTAGGAGAGAATTGATTTTAGCCCTTGCTGAAAAGGGGTATGATGTGACGTTATTATGCTCCTATCAGCAGGAGTATGAGGAATTTTCAAGGGTGGGGGTGAAATGTATAAATGTTGATATAGACAGAAGAGGAACGAATCCGTTATCCGAATTTAAGCTTTTACGAACGTATTACCGTATTTTTAAAAAAAAGAGACCTGATGTTGTTTTGACCTATACATCAAAGTGTTCCATTTATGGAGGAATAGTTTGTAGATGCTTAAAGATCCCTTATGTCATTAATAATTCAGGTTTATTTGATCCGAAGAGAATCGGAAAGCTATTCGGAGTGTTCTTGAATATTCTTCACCGTGCTGGGTATTCTAATACTTCGTGTATGATGTATCAGAACCCCACGGAGATGGAATTCTTCCAAAGGATTTTCAGAAAAAAAATTCCATTTAGATTACTTCCTGGCTCTGGAGTTAATTTGGATAAATTTCAAGTGCTTTCTTTTCCACAAGATGATGAATGCAATTTTCTGATGATTTGTAGAATTCAGAAAGAGAAAGGAATAGAAGAGTATCTTCAGGCTGCAATTGTTTTGAAGAAAAAATATTCAAATGCAAATTTTTGGGTGTTAGGAGGATTTGATGAGGATTATCATGTGCAGATTGATAATCTTGTCAAAGACGGTGTGTTATCTTACTTTGAACCAGTTAAGGATGTACGCCCCTTCATTGAAAAAGCGCATTGTATTGTTAATCCTTCTTATCACGAGGGAATGTCGAATGTTTTATTAGAGGCTTCTGCTTCTGGTAGGCCCGCGATAGCGTCAGATTGCCCTGGTTGTAACAATATTATTCAGAATGAGGTGAGTGGATACTTGGCCAAAGTAGCAGATGCCAATGACCTTTCTGCTCAAATGGAACGGTTCATTAATCTTCCTTTATCAGAGAAAATAAAGATGGGATTGGCAGGCCGTAAGATCGTTGAAAAAAAGTTTGACAGGAGGATTGTTGTTAATGCTTACTTGGAAGAAATTGAGAAAATATGCCAATGAGTAGTATTATTCAGTTGATTAAGGAATACGGCAGCCCGCTCTATGTTTTTCATGATGCAGAATTCATAGAAAACTATGAGCACCTATGCAGGGCTATGCGGGAGTATTACCCCAACTATAATCCAGGCTACTCTTATAAGACCAACTATACGCCTCACATTTGCAAATTGGTGAAACGCCTTGGTGGTTATGCAGAGGTGGTTAGCGATATGGAGTTGTGGGTAGCACTACAGTGCGGGTATGAGAATAGCAAGATTATTTATAATGGCCCTTGCAAGGGAAAGATGCTGGAAGAGCATCTGTTGAAAGGTGGCATTCTCAATATAGATAATGAAGCTGAGGCTGAACGCGTAGTTCGATTTACACAACAACATCCTGAAAGGACCTTCAAGGTAAATATACGTATTACAGCACGTATAGATATCGGTTTTGTGTCACGATTCGGTATAGAAGCTGGTAGCGAGACGATGGAACGTGTTGTGGCGTTACTTAAGAAACAGAAGAACGTTAAACTTGTGGGGCTACACATGCACGTGAGTCGTGCTCGTTATCTGTCTGCTTGGCAAGAGCGTATAGACCAGATACTGGAAGCGGCTGATTGTTATATTGATGGCGTGCCAGAATTTATTGACCTTGGTAGTGGTATGTTTGCAGACATGGAAGGTTATCTGAAGGATCAGTTCACCATTGATGTCCCATCGTACGAAGAGTATGCTAAGGTGGTTGCTGGTACTATGGCAAAACACTATGCAGATTTTGATGTTAAACCATTGTTGGTGACAGAACCGGGAACAACAGTGGTTTCCCGTTACATGTCTCTTGTAACAACAATAACAGGTATTAAGGAAATTGCAGGACGAAACATTGCTATATGCGATTGTGATATACATGAGGCTGGAGAAACTGCCATGATGATGAAAGTTCCTTACACTCATTTAAAGACTGGAAAAGGTCAGGCCTCTAAAACTCCCATTGACATTACGGGCTTCACATGCTTGGAGCAGGACACACTCTTTAAGGATTTCCCTGATGGGGTTCATGTAGGAGATGTATTAGAGTTTCGTAACGTGGGAGGTTACTCCGTAGTGTATAAACCTCCATTCATACAGCCATGTTGTGCTATGGTTGCCATAAAGGCTGATGACACAGTGAAGGAGATAAAGAGAAAGGAAACATTCGAAGACATTTTTAAAACATTTGTATTTTAATAAAATGAAGTTAAAAGACTTGACAATATTGCTTTCTGCTGCAGGTTCGCCCTCAATGCCAGGAGGCCTTGCTTGCTATCGCAGCAACGGCGAGAGGAATGTGAGTATTATTGGAATGGATATGGCTGATGACCCCAGCGTCAGATATATGGTGGACGTTTTCTACAAGGTGCCGCCAGCAACTGCTGCCAACTATTGTGATATAGTTTTGGATATTTGTAAAAGAGAAAAAGTGGATGTATATATTCCGACTATTTCTGCTGAAGTTAGTGCCGTATCTGCTAGACTGGATGAATTTGAAGCACTAGGTGTCAAGGTCTCCGTCTCCAATATGGAGTCAGTTGAGATCTCAAATAATAAGCTACATACATATCAAGCCCTTGAAAAGGCGGGAATTCCGGTTCCAAAATATTACGGAGTCCATTCTGTGGATGAGTTTATTGAAGGCTGCAAGTATATGGATTATCCAGAAAAGCCGGTCTGCATTAAGATTGTCAATGGCAGTGGTAGCCGTGGAGTACGTATCATTGATGCAAAGAAGTCACGCTATGAGATTTACGCTTATGAAAAGCCCAATAGTTTCTATACTTCTTATGAGGATATGCTCTCTATTTTAAAGAGTGCTCCCAAATTGGAGGAAATGATGTTGCTTGAAGTTATGCATGGCCCTGAGTTTACGGTTGACCTGCTGGCAGATCATGGAAAGGTTCTATATGAAGTTGGGCGAGAAAATGTAGTTAGTCTGATGAGTATTGCTCAGGAAAGTGTTTTAAAGTATGACGAATTGGCATACAAGGTCAGTGCTGATGTGGTGGCATTATTGAAGATGGACGGGAATGTGGGTTTTGACTTTATGCGTAACGAAAAAGAAGAGGCTGTTTTGATGGACATTAATCCAAGACTTACTGCTACCGTATCTGTCATTGCGGCTGGAGGCGTAAACCTTCCTTATCTACGTATTAAGCAGTTACTCGGTGAACCATTGCCAAAATGTGAGCCTATTTACGGGACTCGTATTAAGCGTAGATATGGTGAGTATTACTCTGCTCCCGATGGAAGTCAAATCTTTTTGAAATAGAAGGCATGTATTTAGTATTCAAACGTTGTTTTGATTTTATATCGTCGCTGTTGCTTTTAATAGTCATCAGCCCTTTATTCTTGGTGCTTGCATTGCTGGTAAGACTTAAGATGGGTAGTCCTATCATGTTTCATCAAGTCCGTACAGGTAAGGGAATGAAACAGTTTGGTATGACGAAGTTTAGAACTATGACAAATGCTACAGATACAGAAGGAAATCTCTTACCTGATGAACAACGTCAAACTAAATTTGGGAAATGGCTAAGATCTTCGTCTCTGGATGAACTGCCGGAATTGTTGAATATCATAAAAGGTGATATGTCAGTTATTGGTCCAAGGCCGTTACCTCCTATCTATGATAATTATTATACGGAGGAAGAGAAGAAACGCTTTAAAGTCCGTGGAGGTCTCATCACGCCTGATTCTATTGATCCTAACCCCGTCATCTCTTGGGACAAGCAGTTGGCTTATGAAGCTGACTATGGCGAGAATGTTTCACTAAAAAAGGATTTGATGATTTTTGTCGGGGTCTTTAGAATACTATTTAGAAGAACTACCACAGACTATGGGGAATATGTAAGGGAACCACTAAATGTTGAACGTAAAGAGAAACAAATATGAGTAAAGTATTAGTTTTTGCACCACACCCCGATGATGAAATTTTGGGATGCGGTGGTACAATGATAAAAAACATAGTAGCTGGTAATGAAGTCTATGTTTGTATAGTTACTAAAGGACCAGAGACTATGTTCCCGATTGAATTAACAGAAAAAACAAGGCAGGATGCACGCGATTGTCACCGAAAAATAGGTGTAAAGAAAACCTATTTTCTAGATTTCCCATCGGTATATTTAGATGAATGCCACCGTTATGAAATCAATGATGCTTTACTGAAGGTGGTACGTGAAGTGGTGCCCGATGAAGTATATATACCACATTGGGGTGATATGCAAAAGATCATCAGATAATCGCTGACGCTTGTATGGTAGTACTACGTCCAAAGTATGAACCTAGAGTTAAGCGGATATATAGCTATGAAACCATGAGTGAAACTGCTTGGAACGCACCTAATGTTCAGAATGAGTTTATTCCTAATGTCTTTGTTGATATTACAGATACAATAGATAAGAAAATAGAAGCATTGGGATTCTTTGAGACTCAGATAAGCCCATTTCCGGATGCTCGTTCTTTAGAGTCAGTGGAAGCCCTTGCGAAGTACCGTGGAGCTCTTATGCATTTTAAGGCAGCTGAAGCGTTTATGTTAATCCGAGAAATAAAGTAAGCGATGAAAGATATAGCGATATTTGGAGCTGGAGGATTTGGCAGGGAAGTAGCTTGCCTAATTTCAAGAATTAATATGCAACTTCCCAATACTTGGAATTTCATAGGATTCTTTGATGATGATGAAAGATTATGGGGTACAAAGAACGAATACGGAGAGATAATCGGTGGAATGAATAAACTTAATGCCTGGGATAAGGAATTGGCGTTGGTTATTACTATTGGAATTCCTCAAGTACTGCATAAGATAGTTGACGGTATTGTCAATCATCATATATCATATCCTAATATCATTGACCCCACAGTAGATTTCCTTGATCCGGAAAACGTGAGGATGGGTAAAGGTAATGTAATTTGCGCTAAGTGCTTTGTTAGTTGCAATGTGGAGATGGGTGACTTCAATTTGTATAATGTAGGTGATGGAATTGGTCATGACTCTTGTATAGGGAACTATAATGTAATCATGCCTAATGTGAATATATCAGGTGGAGTCCAGATTGGAGACGAAAATATGCTGGGCGTTAAGGCAACGGTACTACAATACCTGAAGATTGGAAATCAGGTAAGGCTTGGAGCGAACAGTTTATTGATGAAGAATGCAAAAGACGGAATGCTGTATATCGGTAATCCGGCAAAAAAAATGGATATATAAATATTAATATTTTAGAAAGTATGGATACAAAAGAATTTATTCAGAATTTTGCAGATCTGTTTGATGACACAGACGTTAGTGTAATAACACCAGAAACACAATTTCGTGAGTTGGACGAGTGGTCGTCATTGATTGCATTGTCAACCATGTCGATGATTGACGATGAGTATGACGTGCAGCTGACTGCTGAGCAGATGCGTAATGCAAATACTGTTCAAGATTTGATCGATATTGTTAACGCACAGGCTTAAAATTATGGCTTTTAACCCGTATTCTCTTGAAGGGAAAACCATTCTCGTTACAGGTGCTTCATCAGGAATAGGCAAGGCAACGGCTATAGCCTGTTCCAAGATGGGAGCCAAAGTCGTTATCACAGGTCGAAATGCCGAACGACTCCAAGAGACTTATCAGGAACTTGACGGCGAAGGACATCTTCAGATTATCGCTGAGTTGACCAATGAAGACGATATGACTCGTCTTGTTGAAGAAACGCCTCAGATTGATGGTTTTGTGAATAATGCAGGAATAGGTAGTAAAACGCCTATCAACTTTATTAAACAAAGTAACCTGCAGAACATTCTGGACGTCAATACGATTGCACCCATCATGCTGACCAAGATGCTTCTGAAGAAGAAAAAGGTGCAAAAGGGTGCTTCGATGGTACTAACTTCTTCTATCTCTGGCGTTTGTTCTGTTGATATTGGGAATACCTTGTACTCGGTATCAAAGAGTGCTATTGATGGATTTATGAAGAATGCTGCTAAAGAATTGGCTGAAAAAGGAATCCGTGTGAATAGTGTGAACCCGGGAATGGTAGATACGCCCATTAATGACTATTCAAATGTAAGTGAGGAACAGATGCAGGCGGACCTGATGAGGTATCCCTTGAAGAGACATGGAAAACCGGAAGAAATAGCATACGCAATTATTTATCTGCTGTCTGATGCTGCAGCCTGGGTTACAGGAACTGCGCTCAAAATAGATGGCGGTTATTCACTTTGAAATAATAAAAGATGGCATTTCTTACAATTCCAAATGTAAAAATAGTAGGTGTGGCGGCAGCTGTGCCTAAAGAGAAAAAGATAGTTTGTGAGTTAGAGTGCTTTGCAAATCAGGAAGAGGCAGAAAGAACTATTGCCCAAACGGGCATTGTAGAGAGCCGCCTTGCTCCTGAAGGTATGGTATGTTCTGATTACTGTACAGAGGCAGCAGAGAAGCTCATTGCAAAGTTGGGATGGGAGAAAGAGTCGATAGATGCACTTATCTATCTTTCTGTATCCCGTGACTATATAGAGCCTAATACGGCAACGGTTATTCAGGGTCGGCTTGACCTACCGAAGTCCTGTTATACCATTGATGTGCCTATGGCATGTTCAGGCTATTGTATAGGATTATCAGTCATTGGGTCATTGCTATCACTTGGATGCATGAAGCGTGCATT
>Ga0247611_10011717_pt1 | contig 10072 bp, 13 predicted proteins | sample 177DNAGHGhighgp2_FD_192422 | JGI IMG/M metagenome (GOLD analysis project Ga0247611, IMG submission 192422) | Sheep rumen microbial communities from Palmerston North, Manawatu-Wanganui, New Zealand - 1770 DNA GHGhigh gp2 | ecosystem: Host-associated > Mammals > Digestive system > Stomach > Rumen... | reverse complement strand
GGGCGTGGAACCTCGTCCTGCGGAATGTCGATGTAGACCGTCAAACCCAGAGCCTCGAGCTTTGGTTTGAGGATGTTGATCACCTCACGGCTGAACTTATACTCGCGGAACTTCTTGTCGGGCGAGCATTTCCCCGGCGTGTTGATGCCGTGCGCAGTACCGAGGATAACTACTTTGTTACTGTCCATGATTCTCACTTCTTTGAGGTTTTCTTCTTTGATTTGGTCTTCGCCTTCTTCTCGTACATCGCCTTCGTGTCTTTGTCCACGTAGCTCCACTTGCGAGCGTCGGCAGGGTTCGACAGATACACTGTCTTTCGGAACACCATCTGCGATGGTTCAAGCGAGAGTTCCACATACCAGTGGTCCTCGTCAGCGGTAAGTCGCTTCATCTTTATTACATTGCTCATATTAGTGTGTGTTTTAGGTTGATAACTTGTTTAGAAACCTCCGTGGCTGTTCTGGTAGTACACGGATAGTCCACGAGGCACTCCGTTCACAATCATGTACGGTGCGTAGCCACACGACTTCGATGGGTCGGGGAAGCTAAGGAACTCAAGCATCACCGACTCCTCACCGTTGGTGAAGTTGATGGTCTCGTCGATGTAGTACTCCTCGTTGATCCACTTGTTGATGTGCACCGAGGGGTGCGCCGATTCCAGGAGCAGCTTGTCGCCGTTGTTGGGACTGTTCCAGTAGTAGGTGCTGTTCTGCTCCACGCGCAACGCATGTGTCTCGTCGGCATAGCTCACCAGTGTGCCGAGCACACCTGTGAGCTTGAACACGCTGAATCCCCAGATGATGTCGCCAGTCTTGTTGACCATCACGAGCTTGCCGTTGCTCTCCTTGAACTCGAAGGAGGTACCGATTGTTGCGGCATAGTTCGTGAGACGGAATGTCTTGAAGACATACTTCTCGAATGCACCCATACCCAGGTTGATGGCAAGCGTGAGCGTTGCATTGCGCCCCACCACGTCCTTGTCACAGATTATCCATCCGTCCTCCGTCTGTGTGAACGAGCCGAAGTAATTGCCGTGGTTGTCATAGGTCGCTGAACCGAGTTGAGTATAATTGAGGAAGTCCTCAAACAACTCCTGATGGTTCAGCGTCAGCTGCTTCAGCGTGTCGCGGTCGCTGAGCAGTGTCATCACTGGATTGGACGCCCATCCCGACAGGGTGAGCACCCAGTGCTCCTGCTCGTCGAGAGCGACGGTTTCCACCACTTTGCTGTCAAATCCCATCTTGCTGTTGCCGATGATTCGCAGCGCCAGCTCGCCATCCTCCATCGAGGTGGCGACAAGGCAACCGCCGTTGTCCGAGTCTATCTTGTAGAATCGGTCAGCAATCAGCTCATCAATAGTGATTGTGGGTTTGCCGTTTTCGATTGTCACTGCTCCCACCGTCACGCTCTGCTCCGTCTGGGTATCAGACGGTGTCGTGCCCTGCTGCGAGCCTTGCGAGCCAGCGGCGATGTTGTGGAACTTGCCGTCGCTACCCTTGTAGCGCACGGTGCGTTCCCCGTTCTCAGTGACCTCCTGCGGCTTAATGTTCATTACTTTCTTCTTCATGTTCGATTGTGTTTTGGTTAGTATTATTGTTCTTACTCTCAAGCTCTTGCTTCTTCGCCATCAACTCCATCGCCTGTGTGATGATTCCCACGATGTCGTCCTTGTTCTTCACGATCACGTTCAGCGTGTTCGCCGCCTCGCGCATCTCCTGTTTGTCATGGGTGCTCTCCATCACCGACTTCCATTCGCAGAAGATGTTGAATCCTCCCATCAGCATCGTGAAGAACGGTGCCGGCAGGATGACCGATGTCATGATGTCGACGCACGTCAGGCAGAGCATCGGCAGGAAGTATTTCGCTGCCTTCTCCGTGGTCATCTTGTAACCACGTGAGTTCGATGCGATGCCAGCTGCTTTCGCCTTGCGTAGCCCGGCCACAAAATCAATGGCCATCGCCAGTATCACGGCGATGTAGGTCAATGCGAGCCACACCGCATGGATGTGGAGCGAAGCCCCCTTCATAGTCTCAATAAAAATCTCCATTTTGTTGTGTTTTTCTTGGGTTTATTCTTTGTCAATTCGTTAAATATGCGTACCTTTGCATCGAGAGAATGTGTGCAGCTCGGGCTCACACATGATGCGGGAGTGCAGCTCGGGCTCATTCCCCTTTGTGAAGGTGCAGCTCAGGCTCACCTTTTTTTTATCTCTCGAACACCCATCGGTATTGTGAGCCGTGGTTGTAAGGCACAGTCGACACATGGAAAGTGGCGATGTCCGTCACCAGTTGCGACATGTCGAACTTCTCCCTGGGTGACGGTTTCTGTTTCGAGAATGCGATGCCATAGAGCAGTCGCACCTTATGCGACTTCAGCTCATGCCCTGTCAGATATTGGATCTTGATGATTCTGTTTCCGTAGCTCGCCACGTGCAGACCGTTCTTCTCGCGGTCGTTTACGAACCATTCTGCTTCCTCCCTGTAGTTCTCCTCTTCTGCGTCGATATCAACATCAGCGTGTTTCAGCGGAGTGATGCTTATCGACACCCTTCCGCTGTCGGTGATGTGCAGCGTGTCGGTGCCTTGCCCCACACGGTGCCATCCCTTATGCACGCGTGCGTGCGTCTCGTCGTGAGGGATATAGTTGCGCTTCTTCGAGAGTCTGAAAAGGAAAGGGTAATATCCTCTGTCTAGCAGCGGTTTCGCACCGAGCACGCTAAGGTGCACGCCGCTGCTGTATTCCTCTATCGCGACAGAGATGGGGAACATCGACTTCGATGCAGCGCCACTCGGCGCGTTCTTCAGGTTGTAGATGTCGCGCTCAGCGTCATCGAGACGTTTTGCGTGCTTGGCTGTCATCACGCCAGCCTGTTGTGCGGTGGCACCAGGAATCTCGATGTCATCGCCAGCCTCTATGATGTCGCCAGTCCACACGTCGGTGAACTCCACTCCCAGAAATACACTGTCCTTAGTATGTGGACGGTTATAGACACCGGTCACATACATCTGCGGTTGCCGCAGCAGGTCGACGTGCTGTCGCAGGTTGACAATATCCTGCGCTGCTTTCTCCAGTGCCTGGACATGTGCTTTCGTCATCACGCCAGCCTTCTCGTTGGTTGCAGGGGCAATCTCCTTGTTGTTGCTCTTGTTGTACTCCTCACCAGTGGCAAGGTTCTGCTTGCGGATGTTGAAATACACCTTTGACGGGTGGTCATCGCCTTGTGTGATGGCGGTAATCACCGAGTGGCCACCTTGAATTATGTCAAGTCGTGAGTCCTGTTCAGCGTTCTTGTTGCCGATATTCACTACGGCGAGTTCCAGTGCGCCAACAGCTGCGTCAAGGCTCATCAGCGTGTTTGCTTGCTGAGCGGTCATCACACCAGCGCGTAGCGGTGTGGCAGAAGGGATGTTGAAAAGGCGTGCAGAGTGTCCTCCGTTGGCGAGGTCGCGCAGAGAGATGGCGATGTTCACGCTCTCAACACCTTCCACACCTATACCGATGTCTTCAACAAGGTTGAGTTGCGAGAGAATCGCTTTCCAGTTCTCGAAAATCTGCTGCTCGGTTGAGCTTGACGCATTAGCGAGCAAGTCAGTGATGTTCTGAAGGAGTGAGCCGACAGTTTCCGGCGAGATCGACTCCTTCTCGGTCTCCACACGGAACGCGGAGATAAGTTGAGTCAGTTGAGTTGTGTCAATCATAATATTTTGAGTTAAGTTACACTACAAAAGTAGAGTGAAATTATATTTGGGCAAAAGACAAAATAAATGTAACTTTGTAAAGTTTAATTGCTATATGTTTTAGTCATGGGCGCAAAAATTATTATATTATTAATAATATCTGGTGTAGTTGCAGGATGTATGATTGCAGCACAAAATAATAAGTATAAATCCACAAAAAAAGAGGAAGACAAAGTTGGGGTTGGATACATAATTTTATGGATTGTAGCATCTTTGATTCTTGTGTTCGGGTGTTTTGGTAATCTTATTGGTGCATGTGGTGGTGACCTTCATTCTATTGGAGGTCAATAATAAGCAATATCTTTTTTCAGTGATTCTGTCTAAAATCTTTCGATAGCGCCGAGCTAATCACTCCACAGAACTGCCATCCTAGGTTCTCTTCAAGGAACTCCTTGATATTCATCACCGAGGCATAATATTTGGTGCTGAACCACTTACGCCTTTGGCGACGTTTCGCCCTGCCGATGTCGCCAGGGTTTCCTCGCGGTGTTTCCTTGCCAGTTCCATAGTCTTGCCAAAGACCATATTCGAGGAATGCTTGCGACAGCCCGACCTCAAAGAATCTGCCGTCGGCACGTACAGGCAGAGCTTTGGGCGAAGCAAGCAGTGCTCCAGTGTCAATGACATCGAGCATTGTTATCTTCTCCTGCCAGATGCGTAGCATCGTGTCATTGAACGCCATTACATACTTCTTTCGTGCATCTATTGCCTGTTGCTCTGTTATCCTATTCGTTCCATTCATCGGGATTGATTCTTAGGTCAGTATATACGTCCACTGCAATCTGGAAATAGGCGCAAGCACACCCCGAGAAGAAATAGCGGTCAATCTCGTTGAACGATATTCGAGGGTCTATGTAGATGCAGTGGTTCTCGAGTTTCGTCTTCTCCAGTATGAGCTTGCTCATGAACTGACGGAACACCTCACGCAGTGTGTCCATACAGGTGTTGCGTGCCCTCATATCGTCAATGCGATGCCTCATGGCGAGGAACACCGTCTTCACTCGCCGAGTCCGAGGCGTGTTGTGAAGTTCGGTGTAGCCATTGGCGATGTCCGAGACACAGATAAAAGCCTTTGACCTCTGCATATGGTCAAGGGCTTCCTCAAAACCGTCCAATCCGCTGACAGAGCAAAAGGTGAAGCCTTCACTTTTTGCTAGGCGGTTGGTTGTGGTCAGATGCTTGAAATATTCCGTGGCATTCCAGATGCCCTGTGGGTATTCGTTCATTTGTGTGGGTATTTAGTGTTTATTTCCTGGTACTCGCGTGCGAGTGCGTCTAATTCTGTCATCGCTCTCCAAGTGTCTAGAGCGAGCACCTCCTTCTCCTTTGTCACGTCACCTTTGGTCAATGCCCTTATCTGCGCATTGACTGCGGCAGTAAGAATCTCGTATTGAGATTTGTCGCTGTCAAGCAGATTTGCATTGTCCGAAGTGGCGGGTTGCAGGAAGTTGTGGAACTCCTTAGAGAGCATCGCCTTGAGCGATGCGAACCAGTAGAACACACTGATTCTGTCTGCTGGAGAGAGGCGAATGATTAGCGAAAAGTATTTGCTTCTGTATAGATGGTGAGCCATCTCGTCAAGCAGCTGCTCATTCTGAGTGAAAATATAACCTTGATAAAGGTTATCGCACACGATGAATGTCTCAAACGGCACTCCCTGGAAGTCCGCAGGTATGGCATGGAGTCTGCCTATCCGTTGCAGACGGATGGGATATGCCGGCAGCGTTCTGAGCCAGTCTAGCGCAGCGACTGCCTGCGCCACCTGTAGCGCAGTGATAACGAACCGCTGCTTACCTTTCTTGCACATATATCCCTTCTCGCCGTAGCGATGAAGGATAGTGATCTTGTTCCATCGGAAAAGGCAGAATGCCTTGACCTCATCGATGGAATACCCCTGCGCTATGAGAGTGAACAAATAGCGCAGTTGCTTTTCGGTCAAATCTTCCCATCGTGTGGGAAGTTTGATGTCGATAGTCTTAGAACCAGTATCCATGTGCTTTCTTTTTATTCTCAAAAATAGGTGGGGTGAACAGTTTCGCCGTCTCGCTGTTGGCGAACTCGGCAAAGTATTCCTCATTCTTTCGCATAAGATCCACTAAGTCACGAAGACCTTGAATGTCCAGCATGTTGCCCTGCAACACGTTCACCACAATGGAACGCAGTTGCTCTATTACACGCAGATGCAGACGGTCGGAAACCGTGAACGACCAGTCAATACCTATCACCTCGCCGCGCAGCACGTCCATCTGCTCGGGCGAGATATACTCCTCAGCGATGCGCTGCTCCACCTCTACAGCCTTCAGGCGTAGAGCGAGGTAGTTAGCCCATCGTTTCTCTGCGATGCCACACAGGTTTGCCAAGTCGATATTCGGGAACAGCGTAGCGGTGAACCATCGGCGTTTTGACGTGGCAAACCAGCGTTCGTTCTGGAACAGATACTGCAGCATCTGCTCAATGGCGATGTCACGACTCGCCTCCAGCGAGTTGACAAGCCTCACCACACGGTCACGGCTTGCCGGTACCACATTCTGGTTGCTCACTATACCGAATCCATTCGGAGTGAGCACCAAGTCAAGTGACGGCACGGCACGCATCAGTGCCTCATGAGCCACAACGCTGCAAGCGGTCATCTTCAGTGGCTCATCATCTTCCATATCGATGAGAGCGTCAGCGAACTCATCGCCTATAAACTGCATAAACAGCCAGCGTTCCGCTGCCTCCATCCACGGCAGTACCTTGTCGAAGAAAGGTGCTTCGCCTTCCACAGTAGCAAAAGCGTTGGGCAGGTATCTGCGCAACTGCTCATCTGATGTTATGAGTTGTGTTTCCATACTTCGTCTTTTGAGGGTTTTCCGTCTTTGTCATCATCATTCTCCATTGTCACTTCCTGGGCATCCACGTGGTCACTCAGCAGCGACAGCTGCACAAATGGGCACTCGGGGTATGCTCCCTTCCATCCGTTGAAGCGGATTATCATACGATGCACGGTAAAGAGCAGGTCGTGATAGGGTTTCTGCAAGGAGTGAGCGATAGTATAGAGCTCACGCTTGTCTGAACCGCTGTTGTTGGTTTGCGACTTGCCAGGCACCGAACCCACGAGGTTCGAGTGCACACGCATAGTGAAGCAGAACATGTTCACCGCCTCTTGGATGTCGGTGGACCAGTCGCCACCTTCCTTGTCGTTGTCAATCTTGTTGATCACGACCTCGTGCTGCACATCTCCAGTGGGCGCCACATAGAATGTGGAGAACCACACCTTGCCAGCGTTCTCAACGCCGGTGAGGAAGTCAAGAATCTGCTGCTTCTCCTTGACGATGCGTTTCTGCTGCTCCTTGCGGTCAGTGATGCCCTCGCTCTTGAAGATTGAATCCCAGTACTTGTTGCTGATTTCAATCTGGTACTTAATGGGGGCGATGTTCTTGAGCTTCGCCTCTTTCGCCATCCCGATGAGCTGCTTGATGTTGTACCATTTCCCACGGAACAGCGAACCGTAATAAGGGATGGGGTAATAAGTGCTGTCGGGTGTCGGGACACGTGTCAGCACGGCAAACTTCCTCGACTTGGTGCGTATGGCGGTCTTGCCGTCATCGCCAGCGATCTTCCCCATCCTGATGGCGAGGTCTCGCCACGGAGAGTTCACATCAAGCAGGTCAATCACCTCTATGTCATCACGCGAAGCGATGACATTGCGCCAGTTGGCGTAAAGAAGATACTTGATGCTGCCGTCCTTCTCCGCAGGAGAGAGTCGGCAATAGCATGCCTCCTTGCGAATCAGCCTCACCACCTTATTGCCTTCGGCATTGAGGATGATGACCGAGACGCAAAACGCGAAGTGTTTGAAGTCGTGACAAACACCGAGCCAATACTGCGCCACGGCATTGTCAAGAAGGAAGTCCTCGACCTCCTGCTTGACAGCCTTGGTGCTTTCGTCCACGTTATAGCGAAGTCCACTGCCATAGCACACCTCAGCATTGAACTGCTGACACGTCGAGAGCGTCTCGTCGCTCTCAATGAGATTAAGAATATTATATGGCAAGGCGTTGTCGCCGCCCCAGGGCACATAAGACAGCCGTTCATCTATGATGACCGGCACTATATCGGTGTCTTCTTTGAACACCTTCCCGCTGTCAACCTGGAATGCCGCCGAGGCATTTAGGTTGGCAATTGTTTCTACTGAGTTGAATTGAAGTTCCATAGTTACATGTGGGTTATATGTGAGTTACAAGAACACTTCCATATCATTAATCATGAACACGCAAACATCCCTCAACTGTCGGATTTGACCGCTGTTGAGCAGTTTGATTTGCCGTGTTCCCTTATAGAAATTGTAGCGCAGTGGCACACAATTTTTCCACTCCTGGATTTCTCCCGATTTCGTCCACAGTTTGAGGTCCACAGGGTCACCTGCCTTGAGCATCTTGCGAAGCGTTGATATGTGTATCGAGTTGGCCATTATTGGAATGTCGGGTCATATTGTTCGGTGAAAATCCTGTCGTGATCTACCGTCAGGTAGTCCGTCTGCAACCAAGTTCTGCGGTCTGCGAACTGGTATGTGAACTTCACCGTGTTGAGTTCGCCGTCACTGTCGTCGATCTCACAGGTGAAGTCCGTGATGAGCACTTTCGGCAGGAGTGCGAAATCAATATCCCATGGTTCCATCTCTTCATCAAGTTTCCCCATTCGCACGTCATGCGAGTAGAACAACTGCTCAATCCATTGAGCCTGCTCGTATGTGAGTCCTGATGTCTCCACCTCATATTTCTTCTCGTTGCGCTGGTTGTAGAACGTGCTGATGCGGTTCGTCACCGCTATCGAGCGCTCAGACTCGGCTATTTGAGTGGTGACAGCCTCGAGCTCGCAGCACTCAAAAACGTTGAAGGCATTACGGAAGAACATCCTTATCTGCGGGTCACGCTGTGAGACGTAATAGGTGAACGCCCTCTCGCCGACATGAATACTTACCGCCAGCAACTTTGTAGCCTGGTCTATGTTCGCCATTCTCCTGATCACCTCACACGAAATGCTTACTTCAATAAGTTTGGGATTAGCATAGCTATATATATTCTCTGTGCATACTGTAAGTTGCGCATCCTCTCCCTCACGCTGCGTCACTATCTCATATCTCACCCTCTCGCTCTGGTTGGCATCAAGGTATAGAGTCAGTCTTTCCAAGGCGTTCTCCGAAGTCATCTTCGATGACGTGTTCGTGAGGAAGTTATTCCTAAGGAACTCGGAGATGTCCCCATCAAACCGATGCTCAAGGTAGATCACCATGAAAGAGCAGAGTTGATGGGTTACTTGGTTGGCAGTAGCAGTCACCATGAAGTCCTTCATTGCTGAGCCTTGCTCACGCATAAACATTTCCACTACCGACCGAAGGTCAAACACCTTTATCTGCCTGTTATAGGGGAAGTGGCTCGCAGTGAACACCGTGGCGCCAGCCGAGGTTAATGCAATCTCCACCTCGCCATCGCCGTCGGTGTTGATGGCGAGGTCAGGGATTGCCGAGGAGAACAAGAGCTGCGGTATTTGAGTTGAGAGTGTAATTGCCATATCATTTCATTTAACCATAAAAGCATAGAACCGAGCGAAGCGAGGTTTCTATGCGGCAAAATTACCATACATATATCATTCCAAAAAAGACAAGAATCGCGAGCGAAGCGAGCGGCCGAGGTCTCCCAGCGACCAAGAAAAAACTCACGGATCCCGTTAGGGTTTCCGTGAGTTTCGGTGCGTCTTTGTAGAGAAGCGAGCGAACCTGTGCGGGTTCGCTCGCGCGATTTTCTCACTTTCTGGATTTCTCCTTGTTCCGTGTCGTGAGTTCAAGAAGGCAGTAACTGCCCATCATCGCCAGTTCTCGGTACTGGTCACACTGCGCCATCCACTCTATAGTGTCGGTTCCAGCTGGTCTATAGTCCTGAACTATCAGGGCAGCCTCCACTGCCAGGCTCTGCAGTCTCTCCAGGTCTCGGTCGGTCATCTTGTGGTAAATCATAGTCTCGGGTTTCTTTGAGAGGTGGGCGAAGGTTCGCCCACCTCGGGGTTAATTACTCTGTAAAACTCTCTTGCCATCTTTGCACGGGTCTAGGGATGTAGGACCACTGCAAAATAACTGCATCCTTGAAGACTGCCTTCAGCTCCACTCCGTTAGCGTACTCCCATCCTCGGCGCAGATGGTATTGCAGTACGAGAGTACTGCGGTAGCCGTTGTCCTCGATGACTGCAATCACTTCATGACTTGTCTCGATGCCTAGATGGGTCAGACTGCACTCGGGCAGCATGCTGCCATCCTTCCACTCAAAATCATTGATTTGTACCATAGTTGAAAAGGGTT
>Ga0247611_10011716_pt1 | contig 10073 bp, 7 predicted proteins | sample 177DNAGHGhighgp2_FD_192422 | JGI IMG/M metagenome (GOLD analysis project Ga0247611, IMG submission 192422) | Sheep rumen microbial communities from Palmerston North, Manawatu-Wanganui, New Zealand - 1770 DNA GHGhigh gp2 | ecosystem: Host-associated > Mammals > Digestive system > Stomach > Rumen ... | reverse complement strand
AAAAGGAATGCCAGATGAACTTGTAGTTCAAATGCCAATTATAAAAAAAGTTTTGTCTGCGATGAATATTAAAATAATTGAAAAAGAAGGATATGAGGCTGATGATATTTTAGGGACTTTAAGCGATTGGGGTTCAAAAAATGGATTAAAGGTTATATTGCTTACAGGTGATAGAGATTCATTTCAACTTGCAAAAAAGAATGTAATAATTCGAATACCCCACACACGCCAGGGAAAAACGGAAATAGATGACTTCGATGAAAATAAAGTTTTGGAAAAATATGGTGTAAAACCTTCACAGATGATAGATGTAAAAGGACTTATGGGAGATAGCTCTGATAATATTCCAGGAGTTCCCGGAATTGGCGAAAAAACAGCCTTAGAATTAATAAAAAAATATAAAAATATTGATAAATTATATGAAGCAATTGATAATAATGATCCAGAAATAAAAGGAAAGCAAAAAGAAAAATTAATAAATGGTAGGGAATTGGCTTATCTTTCAAAAACTCTTGGCACTATTGATAAAGAAGTTCCAATTGAAAAAAGTTTTGATGAATTTAAAGTTAAACAATGGAACAAACAAGAAGTATTGTCAATATTTAAAGAATTGAGATTTAAAAGATTTATTGAAAGATTTGATTTAGAAAATAATATTGAAATACAAGAAGAAAAAAAATTAGAGAATTTGTTTAAATATATTCATTTAGATAATTTAAAGATGATTGAAAATAAAATAAATAAAGAATTATATTATTATTTCGAAACAAAAAAATATGATGATGGTTTAATTATAAAGGAAAAAATTGAAAAGATAAATATTTATATAAAAGACGAAAAAATTGTTTATAATTTAAAATTTGATTCTAATGAATTTAAAAAAATATTTGAAAATAAAGAAATTTTAAAATGCAGTCATGATATAAAAAAAGATTATATTTTATTAAAACAATGTGAAATAGTTCCTGAAAATATGATGTTTGATTGTAAAATTGCTGCATATTTATTAAATGCTGGATCTAATTTATATTCTATTGAAGATATAGCAAAACAGCATTTAAATATCGACTTAGATGATTATTATAAAAATGAAAAATTAAATGAAAATGTTCAAACAAGCTTTTTTGATTCTGAAGATACGGAAGATGTGATGTATTATAAATATGCAAGTTATGCATATATTATTGGAGAGTCAAAAAAAATATTAGAAACCAAATTAAAAGATGTAAATGAATTAGATTTGTTTTATAATATAGAAATGCCATGTGTTGAAGTTTTAGCTCAGATGCAGTATTGTGGCGTTTTTGTGGAAGAAAAAGATATTGAAAAAATGTCAAAAAGTTTAAAAGAGGAAATTAATAAAGTAAGTTCAGAAATTTATGATTTAGCAGGTGAAGAATTTAATATAAATTCTCCAAAACAATTAGGAGAAATTTTATTTGAAAAATTAAAACTTACTGCTCCAAAAAAGACTAAAAATGGCTATTCAACAGATGTTGATACTATGGATAAAATAAAAAATGAACATCCAATTGTTGAAAAAGTTTTATATTATAGACAAATAGCAAAATTAAACTCAACATTTGTAGAAGGAATGATTCCTTTTATAAATCCTATTACAAAAAGAATTCATACAAATTTTCATCAAACTGTAACTGCTACAGGAAGACTTAGCAGTTCAGATCCAAATTTGCAAAATATTCCAACTAGAACAGATTTAGGAAAACAAATTAGAAAATTGTTTAAAGCAGGAGATGGCAAAGTATTTATAGATAGTGATTATTCTCAAATCGAGTTAAGAGTTTTAGCGGATATGTCACATGATGAAGGTATGATAAATGCATTCAAAGAACATAATGATATCCATAAAATATGTGCATCACAGGTTTTCGGTGTTCCGTTAAAAGAAGTAACAAAAGAAATGAGATCACATGCAAAAGCTGTTAATTTTGGTATTGTTTATGGAATAAGTGATTTTGGATTGGCAGAACAATTAGGAATAAGTAGAAAAGAAGCTAAACAATATATTGATACTTATTTAGAAAAATACAGTGGGATTCAAGATTTTATGGAAAAACAAACTGAATTTGCTAAAGCAAATGGCTATGTTGAAACAAAATATCATAGAAAAAGATATATTCCAGAATTAAATTCTAATAATTATATGGTTAGAAAATTTGGTGAAAGAGCTGCTATGAATGCACCAATTCAAGGAACTGCAGCTGATATTATGAAAATTGCGATGATTGATGTATATCAAAAGTTAAAAGAACAACATTTACAATCTCGTATTGTTTTGCAAATTCATGATGAATTGATAATAGAGGCACCTGAAAATGAATGTGAAATTGTAAGTAGGTTGTTAAGAGAATGTATGGAAAATGCTGCTGATTTGTCTGTAAATTTGGATGTTGATTTACAAATTGGGAAAAGTTGGTATGATACAAAATAACTTAATACACAAAAACACGATTTTGTCAAGTTGACAAAGCAAACAAAATCTGATATAATTAAATTTAGAGGCAAATTTTTAATAATTTGTCTCTTTTGTTTATGTTATTTTGTTAATATTTGAATAAAAATTCTAAAATAGTTGCTTATTTTTTTAAAAAATGATATAATATCAAACATATAAGGAGAGTAGCGTATGCAAAACCGAATAGATAAGGAAAATTATTACTTGGATATAGCAGAAACCGTAGCAAGTCGAGCAACATGTCTTAGAAAAAAATATGGATCTGTTATAGTTAATAATGACGAAATTATTTCTACAGGATATTGTGGTGCACCACGAGGAAGAATAAATTGTTGTGATTTAGGATATTGTACTAAGAAAAAATTATTGCCTAATGAACATCATGGAGGATATGATGCATGTCGTTCTGTACATAGTGAACAAAATGCTATAATAAGCTGTTCAAGAAAAGAAATGATAGGAAGTACTTTATATTTAGTTGGATATAGAACTGAAAATCATAATTATGAAGAAGGTGCAGCACCTTGTTTAATGTGTAGAAAACTTATTATAAATAGTGGAATTGATAAAGTTATCGTAAGAACTAATAAAAAAGAATATAAAATTTATGATGTTCAGGATTGGATTCAAAATGATGAGTATTTAGAAGGAAAGATAAATTATTAGAAAGGAAAAATATAAGTTGAAAAAAATGCTACATAAGATAAAAGAGAATAGAATAGTAATTGATTTTTTAATAATGTTTTTAATTGCTTTTATCTTGATAATACCTATGTTAAACAAAAATACAGATATATATTTTGATGATGGAAGTCAACATTTGATGAGGGCATTTGGAAGTTATAAATCTATTATTCAAAATGGAACTGATACTATTATATCAAATTTTGCTAATGGATTTGGTTATTCATGGAATTTGTTTTACGGACCTCTTTCTGAATATTTCATAATGATAATGGGAATTTTTTTTGGAAGTTTTAATTTTGGATTTAAGATTGCTATACTATTAATTATGTTTGCGTCTGCATGTATGATGTATAAACTTATTTTTGAAATTACAGAAAATCATAACACTTCTTTATTATCAGGAATAATTTATATCACTTCACCATATTTTTTTACAGATATTTATATTAGACATGCTATTGGAGAATGCATGACATTCATATTTATTCCTATGGTAGCATTAGGATTATATAATTTATTTAACACAGAAAAAAATCATTATTATTTAATATTTGGAGCTTGTGGCTTAATACTTTCACATAATATTGGAACAGTATTAACTGCAATATTTTCTATTATATATTCTTTAATAAATTTTAAAAATTTATTTAATACAAGAGTAAAAAAAGGATTATTATTAGATATATTATTTATTACTTTAATTACGATTTTCTTTTGGGCTCCATTTTTAGAAACCAAATTTTCAACAATTTATAGATGTTTTGAAGATGAAGCTATGTCAACAAAAGAATCTTTTTTATCTCATATGATTAATTTAAAAGATTTATTTTTGATACAGAAAAATTCAGTATTTGTATTTGAAATAGGTTTACCTGTAATTATGATGTTAATTTTTTCATTTATGACATATAAAAGGTTGGAAGAAAATAAAAAAGAATATTTATTTTGTTTGTTTTCAGGTATATTATCTGTTTGGATGGCTACAAAATATTTTCCATGGAAATTATTACCAAATTCTTTTTATATTATACAATTACCATGGAGAATGTTAGTGTTTTCAACTTTTTTCTTTGCAATTATTGCAAGTATAAATATGTCAGTAGTTGTGAGAAGATTTAATGTGAAAGATGTTATTATTATTTCTATTATTTGTATTTTATATATTTTTTCAAAATATGAGATAATTGTATATAATAATGTAGAAAATATTGAAGATGCACAAATTTTAAATATTAGTGGACATAATAATGAATGGCTTCCTGGAATGGGAAGACTAGAATATTTACCTAGTAAAGCTTATAACAATTCTTTTTACATAGCTACAAGAGAAAATGGAATTATTTCATTAGATGAAGAATTTGAAATAAAAAATGAAATGAAAATTGGAAATTATATGACAGCAAAAATTAAAACAAAAGAAAATGATGTCAGTCTGGAATTGCCTTTTATCTATTATCCAGGTTATTTAGTTCGTTTTGATGGAATTATATTAAAAACATATGAGACAGATAAAGGTTTTTTAGGTTGTACATTACCTAGAAATGAAGATGGAACATTAGAAATAAATTATTTAGGAACAGATATATTAAATATTTCTAGATTTATATCAGGAATTTCATTTATTATATTTATAATTTATGTTTATAAAAAACATTAAAAAATTATGTACATATTTTTAGAAAGGAAATAAATATGAAACCAATTGTAGCCATAATAGGTAGACCAAATGTTGGAAAATCAAGTTTTTTTAATTATATAGTAGGACAAAGAATATCTATTGTAGAAGATACTCCAGGAGTTACGCGTGATAGAATTTATGCAGATGCATCATGGCGTGACAAAACATTTACTTTAATAGATACTGGTGGAATAGAGCCGGTAAAAGATGACATTATTTTAACACAAATGAGAGAACAAGCAAATATTGCAATATCAATTGCAGATGTTATTTTATTTATTACAGACATAAAACAAGGAGTTACTGCATCTGATATAGAGATTGCAAATATTTTAAGAAAATCAAAAAAGCCAATTATTTTGGCTTGTAATAAAACTGATACATTTGGAAAAACTCCAGATGAGATTTATGAATTTTATAATTTAGGAATAGGCATGCCACATGCAATTTCTGTTTCGAATGCTATGGGAATTGGAGATTTATTAGATGAGATTTATAATAAATTACCTCAAAAACAAGATGATGAAATGGAAGATGAAATTATTAAAGTAGCAATTATAGGAAAGCCAAATGTTGGAAAATCATCATTATTAAACAAAATTCTAAATGAAGAGCGTTCAATTGTAAGTAATATTGCTGGAACAACAAGAGATGCAATAGATTCTGAATATAGTAATCAATTTGGAAAATATTTATTAATTGACACTGCTGGTATTAGAAAAAAAAGCAAGATTGAAGAACGTGTCGAAAAATTTAGTGTAATGAGAACTTTGCTTGCTATTGATAGAAGTGATGTATGCTTGGTTTTAATTGATGCTTTAGAGGGAGTGACAGATCAAGATGCAAAAATTTTAGGTGAAGCACATGAAAGAGGAAAAGGAATTATTATTGTTGTAAATAAATGGGATGAAATTGAAAAAGATAATAAAACAATTAATGAATATAAACAAAGTATTTATAATAAAATTTCATATGCTACATATGCACCAATTATTTTTATTTCAGCTAAAACTGGACAAAGAGTAAATAAAATATTTGAATTAATTAATGAAGTAAATAAACAAAATTCATTAAGAGTTTCTACAGCAGTTGTAAATGAAGTAATAAATGAAGCAATAGCTGTTGTACAACCACCAAGTGATAAAGGAAAAAGACTAAAGGTTTTATATGGTACACAAGCAAGCACAAAACCACCAACATTTGTAATTTTTGTTAATGATAAAGAATTATTTCATTTTTCATATCAAAGATATTTAATTAATTGTTTTAGAAATAATTTTGGATTAGAAGGTACACCTGTTAGATTAATTGTTAGAGAAAAAAATGAAAAATAGTTGAAACTTAAATTATAATGTGATATATTAAAAAAAATAAAAAGCAAAGGAGAAAACAATGATAATATATATTATAATAGCTTTAATTGCCTATTTAATTGGTAGTATAAGTTTTTCTGTAATAATTAGTAAAAAAATAGCTGGTTTTGATGTTAGAGAAAAAGGAAGTGGAAATGCTGGTTCAACAAATGTATTAAGATCAGTTGGAAAAAAGGCAGCAATAATTACTTTAATTTGTGATATTTTAAAAGGCGTATTAGCAATATTAATTGCATTTTTATGTGGAAAATTTGCAAAAGATATTAATTCATCAATACTTGTTCAAATTGCTGCTATATCAGTTGTTGTAGGTCATACTTTTCCAGTTTTTTTTGATTTTAGAGGAGGAAAGGGTGTTGCAACAAGTTTAGGAATTTTGATTCTTTTAAATTGGCAAATTGGATTAATTTGTTTAATTTTTGCACTTTCACTTATGGCTGTTACGAGAATGGTATCTTTAGGATCAATTTCTGCTGCTATTTTGTTTCCAATACTTACAATTTTTATTCATGAACATTATTTAGTAGATGGAAATTATTTTATTTTTGGTATAATTATGGCAAGTTTTATTATATTTAATCATAGAACAAATATTAAAAAAATTATTGATGGAAACGAAAATAAATTAAGTTTTAAAAATAAAAATACAGAGGAAGGTGAATAAAAATGAATATTTCTGTTATTGGAAGCGGAAGTTGGGGAATTGCATTAAGTATATATTTAGCTAAAAAAGGAAATAATATTAAGGTATGGTCATTTGATGAAGAAGAAAAAAGAAAAATAAATGAAGAAAAAAAATGCATTTTTTTACCTGGAATTGATTTACCAAATGGAATTTTTTGTACAAATAATTATGAAGAAGCATTAAAAGATACTGAGGTGATTCTTCATGTAACACCTTCAAAATTTACAAGAAACACAATTAAAAGCTATAGAAACTTTGTTAAACCAAATCAAATTTTAATTATGTGTTCAAAAGGATTTGAACCTGAAACAAATTTTATGATGAATGAAATTATTGAACAGGAATTGCCAAATATTAGATATGGTATTTTATCTGGACCAAGTCATGCTGAGGAAGTTGCAATTGGAATACCTACAGCACTAGTTATTGCTTCACGTGATGATTTTGTTAAGAAAGAGATTGTGGATTTATTTAAAAGTGAAATTTTAAGAATGTATTATTCAAATGATATAGAAGGTGTTGAAATTGGAGGTGCACTTAAAAATATAATTGCATTCTGTGCTGGTGCAGCAGTTGGATTAAATTTTGGAGATAATACATTTGCAATGCTTGCAACTCGCGGTTTAGTTGAAATTACTAGACTAGGTTTAGCAATGGGAGGAGATAAAAATACATTTTATGGATTAACAGGATTAGGTGATTTAATTGTAACTTGTGGAAGTAAACATAGTAGAAATCGTAGAGCTGGTGAATTAATTTCAAAAGGGTATTCCATAGAAGAAGCAAGAAAAGAAATAGGTATGACAATTGAAAGTATTGATAATATTGATTCAGCATATTGTCTAGCAAAAAAATATAATATAGAAATGCCAATAGTTGAAACTGTTTATAATGTATTATATAATGGTTTAGAGCCAAAAGAAGCAGTTAAAATTCTTATGACTCGTAATTTAAAATCAGAGTAAGTTAAAAATATTAAAAATTAAGGAGGATTTTAAAATGGATTTTTTAAACAAATTAGGAAAAAAAGCAAGTGAAACTTATCAAGCGACAAAAGAAAAAACTGTAAAATTTTCAGAGGAAATGAAATTAAAAGGAAAAATTTCAGATGCAAAAAATAAGATTAATAATTTATATCAAGAAATAGGTGAACGTGTATATAATGGATTTAAAATTAATTCAGAAGAAGGAAATGAAGAAGTAAAGGCAAAATGTCAAGAAATTTCAGAAAAATATGATGAAATCTCTAAATTAGAATCTGATATATTGGCATTAAAAGATGTAAAAAAATGTGTAGATTGTGGAGCAGAAATTAGCAAAAAAGATGAATTCTGTTCAAAATGTGGAAAACCACAACCAAAACAAGAAGAAAAAGCTGAAGTAATTGAAGAATCTGAGATTCAAGATGTTCAAGATGCTGAAGTTACTGAAATAAAAGATACAAAATTCGAAGATAATGAAAATGCAGATGATAATTTATAATAAATTTATTAGTTTAATATGCATAAATTAGTTAAAATTATATGATTATTTAGTTGATATTATGTAAATTATATAGAATGAATAAAAAATGGAGGAATAAAATGGAAAAAATATTAATATTTGGACATAAAAACCCAGATACAGACGCAATTACATCAAGTTTAGTATTAGCAAATTTAGAAAAAAAATTAGGTAAAGATGTTATTGCATGTAGATTAGGAAAAGTAAATAAAGAAACAGAGTATGTTTTAAATTATCTAGGAATTGAACCACCTACATTAATTAATCCAGCTGAAGTATCAGATGGAACAAATGTAATGTTAGTTGATCATGCAAGCAACAAAGAATCAATAGATAATTTAGATAATGTAAATATATTAAAAATTGTAGATCATCATAAAGTAGGATTAAACACTGGTTATCCGTTATATTATAGAGCTGAACCAGTAGGATGTACAGAAACAGTATTATATAAATTGTATAAAGAAAATGGTGTAGAAATAGACAAAACAATTGCAACATTAATGTTATCTGCTATAATTTCAGATACATTACTTTTTAAATCACCAACATGTACAAAAGAAGATGTAGATATTGCTAAAGAATTATCTAAAATAGCGGAAATAGATATTGAAAAATATGGTATGGAGATGTTAAAAGCAGGAACTGATTTAAGTGAATTTTCAATAAATGAAATATTAAATTTAGATGCAAAAGAAATTGATTTTAAAGATGTAAAATCAATTGTAAATCAGGTTAATACTGCTTCAATTGATGATGTTTTAGTAATGAAATCTGATTTAGAAATAGAAATGCAAAAAATAATTAACGAAAAAAATTTAGATTTATATATGTTATTAATTACTGATATTATTAATAGTAATTCCCAAGTTATTGCATTAGGAAAAAGAAAAGATTTAGTTGAGAAATCATATAATGTTAAATTAGAAAACAATACTGCACTTCTAAAAGGTGTAGTTTCACGTAAAAAACAAGTTGTTCCTATAATGACTGAAAATGCATAGTTTATAATTAAATAATTATTATAAAAGGGCAGATTTTTATCTGCCCTATTAGAACAATAATAAATGGTATATTAGGAGATGAAGTAATTTGAGTAATAGAAATAGTAGAGTTATTAGAAATAGAGATAATAATAGTTTTAAAATTAAAAATACAAAATTTTTAATTTTAATTATAATAATTATAATTTTATTAATTTTTTGTTTTATATTTATAAAAAACAGAAAATTAAAATTAAACTCTGTTGATGATATTCAAAATATTAATTATGAATATTTTGTTTTAAGCAAAAATGATAAAGTAGGTGTTATTGATAAAAAAGGTAATGATGTAATAGATGCTATATACTCAATGATTTATATTCCTAATCCAGAAAAAGATGTTTTTTTGTGTTATGACGAGATTGATGAATGTACTATTTTAAATAAAAAAGGGAAAAAAATATTTGAAAATTATGAAAATATTGAAGTTATTACATCTTCTAATAATAATGGGGATACAGAAAAATATCTTTTAAAATATAAAAAAGATAATTTATATGGTTTAATTGATTTGGATGGAAATTTGGTATCTGACGCTATTTATGACAAAATATTGAGTATGAAGGATAGACCAGGAAGAATTCTTGTAAAAAAAGATAATAAATATGGCGTTTTAGATATGTATGGA
>Ga0247611_10011715_pt1 | contig 10073 bp, 11 predicted proteins | sample 177DNAGHGhighgp2_FD_192422 | JGI IMG/M metagenome (GOLD analysis project Ga0247611, IMG submission 192422) | Sheep rumen microbial communities from Palmerston North, Manawatu-Wanganui, New Zealand - 1770 DNA GHGhigh gp2 | ecosystem: Host-associated > Mammals > Digestive system > Stomach > Rumen... | reverse complement strand
CTTTTTCTTTGCATTCTTTGAAATCTTTTTCTATACCTGCATCAAGTTTTATCATTTTTTCTGTTTGTTCCATATATTACCTCTCATATTAAATTTTTAATTACACATTTAAAATAACGGCATATTTAAAAAAAACTTTAGGATTTTTATATATTTTGTTACAGAAGTTTACAAAAAAAATAGCAGAACTTAAAATGTTCTGCTATTTTAGTTTTTTATAATAAATCCTATTACTATTTCTTTAAAGTTTTTTTATACCAGTAATATACTGCTCTTGCAACTCTGTGAGAAGAGTGTCTTACAAGTCCTTGTTTATTCTCTTGAATCAATTTTTGAGAAACAACTTCTATGCCGATAGGATTAATATTTTCCATGTCTAATCTGACAGGAATAGAGCCTGTTTTAGCATATCCTTCCGAAATGTTATCAGGAAGCTTATTATTTACCAAGACGGCATCTACAATTTTTTTATTATCTGCATGCTTAAATAAAGCATTAACATGACTTGCAACCGTGTAATCAGTTGTTTCTCCAGGTTGGGTCATAATATTGCATACATATATTTTCTTTGCTTTAGCTTTAAGAATTGCGTCAACAATGCCGCTAACTAAAAGATTAGGAATAACACTTGTATATAAGCTGCCCGGACCAAGAATTATTAAGTCTGCATTTTTTATTGCTGTAATTGCTTCAGGAATTGCTTTGCAATTTTCAGGCTCGGTAAATAATCGTTTTATTTGACCATGAGCTTCGGGAATATTGGATTCACCTCTTATTATTCGCCCGTCTTCAAACTCCGCACCAAGCTTCATGTCATCCAATGTCGCAGGAAGAACTACACCACGAATATTTAAAACGTTTGCGGATTCTTTAATTGCTTTAACCATATTTCCGGTAATTGCACACAAGGCTGTTAAAAATAAATTTCCAAAACTATGCCCTTCCAATCCTTCTCCGCTTTTAAATCTGTACTGAAATAATTCAGTAATTAAATCCTCGTCATCGCCTAATGCTGCAATACAATTTCTTATGTCACCGGGAGGAAGAATCCCCAGTTCTTCTCTTAATCTTCCGGAGCTTCCGCCGTCATCACCTACCGTAACAATTGCAGTGATATTACTTGTATAATGTTTTATTCCCCTGAGAAGCATTGACAATCCTGTTCCACCGCCAATTGCAACAATTTTTGCTCCGCGATTAAGTTTACGTCTTCTATAGAGTTTTTCCAATATATTGGAATTACCTTTTGCTGAATCCATATCCATAATAGAAAGAGTTGTTTTTTGCCAGCCCTTAAAAAATATTATTGACCCTATTGCTATAAACACTGCTGCTAATAGTTTAGAATTTAATTTATAAGCAGTTGTTTGGATAAATTTTGCAATATTGTATAAGTGGTTCACATCATCAAAAATCATAAATCCCAGAACTATCATTATAGAGCCCAGAAATATTAAAGCAAACCATCTTTTAACTTCCAGTCCCGGTAATAACCAGCCGACTTCTTTTTTTACATCCACATTTTCTTTCAAGTTATTAATATTAAATGACATAATTCAATAATTCCACTTCTTTCTTTTTGTATTTTTAATCAACCCAGCCGGAAGCTTTTGCATTAATATAATTAACAGGAGCTGGCGAAATCAAACGTTTTGCTTCTTTTATTAAATCAATTGCGTTACTGTATTTATTTGAAAAATGTATAGTATTAACATCGCACATACTCATGCCTCCGAGATTATTACGGATTTGTGAAGTGTGCAAAAAATGCTGGAGTCGTTTTATCATTTCATAATTATTTGTATTATCAGGAATTGCATAGTCAACCGTTAAATCGGGATTATACGTCTTCTCTAAACAAAGTTCCTGTGCAACGGGAATTCCTATGTAATCTCCGACTTTAGAAGTTATATCTCCCATCGGAGCATAAAAAACAAGCCAATCAGAACATTTTTTTATAGCTTTTGCAACTGATGATGCAAATGTAAAATCTTCTCCGCATGCTTTATACATAGCACCATGCGGTCTTACATGTTCAATGCTTAATCCGTAAGCCTTTGCAAAAGACATTATTGCCCCTACTTGATATATAACAAGCGCCTCTAATTCATCTTCTTTTAATTCAACAGGTCTGTATCCGAAACCCTGTATGTCATTAAATCCGATATGAGCTCCTATTGCAAGATTTTTTTCTTTTGCTTTTAAAAGAGCGTCCCTTATTGTAACCGGATCACCGGCATGAAATCCGCAAGATATATTTACCGAGCTTACGTAGTCTAAGAGTTCAAATTCCTGATTGTTTTTGTACACTCCGTATGCCTGTGCCAAATCGCAATTAAAATCTATATTCTTTATGGATTTTTTTTCTAAAATTTCTTGCATTTTAAACTCCTTTTTTTTTATTATACAACGGAAAAATCGGAAAGATATAATTAAAAATTTAAAATCGTAATCTTGAAAAAAAAACATTAGCATATAAAATATAAGTGTACAAATAACACTAGATTAGGAAAAGAAATGGCTAAAAATATTAGAAATATAGCAATTATTGCTCACGTTGACCACGGTAAAACAACACTTGTTGATTGTATGTTAAAACAAAGCGGTGTTTTTAGGGAAGGTCAGCAAGTTCAGGAACGTGTATTAGATAGTAATGATTTAGAAAGAGAAAGAGGTATTACAATTCTTTCTAAAAATATATCAATAAATTATAAGGGAACAAAAATTAATGTTGTTGATACTCCCGGTCACGCAGATTTTGGCGGTGAAGTTGAACGAGTATTAGGAATGGTAGACGGAGCATTGTTAATTGTAGATGCAGCGGAAGGACCTATGCCGCAAACAAGATTTGTTTTATCTAAAGCATTGGAGCTGGGCATAAAAATTATCGTTGTAATTAATAAAATTGATAAACCTGCAGCAGATCCTGACGGAGCGTTGGATAAGGTTTTCGATTTATTTACAGAGTTAACGGACAGAGAAGATTTAATAGACTTTCCTTATGTTTATGCGAGCAGTTTAAACGGTTATGCTATAAAAAATCTTGATGATGAAAAACGAGACATGGTGCCGCTATTAGATTGCATAATAGCAAATATTCAGGAGCCCGGCGGTGATTCAACGAAACCGTTTCAATTTAGAGCAACAACATTAGATTACAATGAATACGTAGGTAGAATCGTAATCGGACGAGTTGTTAACGGAGTTGTTCATTCACAAGATTTGGTTGCTTGGGTTGATGCCGAAGGAGAAGTTCATAAAGGTAAAATTACTAAGCTGTTCGGATTTAAAGATCTTGGACGAGTAGATATTGATGCAGCTGAGGCTGGTGATATTGTTGGTATTGCAGGTTTTTCTGATATTCAAATCGGAGAAACATTATGCGATATGAACAATATTAATCCTTTACCTTTAATTAAAGTTGATGAACCGACTCTGCAAATGAATTTTTCAGTTAACGACAGTCCATATGCAGGTCAGGAGGGTAAGTTTGTTACTTCCAGACAACTCAGAAAAAGACTTTATGATGAGCTTGAAAAAAATGTAAGCTTAAGAGTTGAAGATACAGACTCAACTGATTGCTTTAAAGTTTCCGGACGTGGTGAACTTCACTTAGGTATTTTAATAGAAACAATGCGCAGAGAAGGTTTTGAATTTCAAGTTTCTAAACCGGAAGTAATATATAAAACCATTAACGGAGAACAATATGAACCGTTTGAAGATTTATTAATTGACGTTCCTGAAGAATATGCAGGTGGTGCAATAGACAGGCTTTCAGGAAGAAAAGCTATTATGAACTCAATGAATAATGCTAACGGAAGAACAGTATTAAAATTTTCTATTCCTGCAAGAGGGTTGATAGGATTCAGAAGCGAATTTATACGCATGACCCGAGGCGAAGGGATTATGTATCATACGTTTGATGAATATAAACCATACGCAGGTGATATTCCAAAACAAAGAAGCGGATCTATTCTTGCACACGAACAAGGTGAGGCAATCCCTTATGCTTTAGCACAATTTGAAGATAGAGGGGTGTTCTTTGTAACCCCGCATACTAAAGTGTATAGAGGAATGATTATTGGAGAAGGTAACAGACCGCAAGATATTGTCGTAAACATTTGCAAGACAAAAAAATTAACCAATATGAGAAGTTCGACTGCTGATGTAATGGTTACGCTGCAGGCTCATAAAGAATTAACTTTAGAGGAATGTCTTGAATATATCGGTGACGATGAACTTGTAGAAGTTACTCCCGAGAATATCAGAATGAGAAAACAAAATTTGGTTAAATTCGGAAGTATATAATCCTATTTTGCTCTGTTATCAACTACCTCTTCAAATTGTCGGAAAATATCATTTCCTACAAGTTGTTCAAGTTGGGAACGTTTTTCAAAGAAATTGCCTCTGGCTTTAACCTGTTCGTCTATAGCTTCTCTGTAATATGTGTCTGCAACAAGCAACACTTCCCTTTTTTCTTTTTGAGCTAAATTATAGTTTGTTTCTTTGTCTTTAACCATTTTTGAAGTCATATCATATAAGAAACGGGCTGTCATATAGTCATAATAAGCATCGACAACTTTTTGCTGCAATTCATCGACTTTTCTTACAAGAATAATCATATCTGCATCAGTTACTTGTGTATACTTGTAATTTAGTGCTTTATTATCTTGTGACATTATTCCCAATGTATTACCGCCAATAAGTGCTGCACTTGCAAGAACAGATTTCCGCTCCCTGCTCCTAAAAATGTTGACATTCCGGCAATAGTTGAAAGAACTTTTTTTATAGCTCCGTCATCAGGTTTATCTTTATCCGGATTTGATAATTTATATATAGCAAACTTTATTGTGTCACTTTTCATTGCGGCACCCTGCCATAACAAAGATAGGTCTTCAAGCATGTCATTGTAATCCAATTCAATTGATTTTGATATTTCCATTGCCATGCTTTTTATGCTTAAGTCGGCATATGTCAGATTCTCTGATTTTACCTCTGTTAGTGTAGGTTGTTTTATTTCATATTTTTGAGAAGACAAATCAATTTTATCGCTTGAATCATACCTGATTTCCGGTATATCACTTGTACCGAAACGATAAAAAATTTCTTTTGGAGAGGTAAGTTCTTTTAAGTTTAAAGCGTTTGCTTGCATACAGCTAAAAAGTGTAATTATCGTGATTATGAGAGTAACATTATTTTTTTTCATTGTTACCTCCCTTTTTTCGAACGTTTTTTTCAGTCTTATTATCATTGTCGTCTATGCTTTTGTAGAGTATATTATCAAAATCATATTGGTACAATTCAAGCGCATCAACGGCTTTTTTTCCTGCAAGCCTTTGAAGCTGGATGTGATATTTTTTTGCAGATTGTTCAAGAGTAAATTCTCTTATTCTCATCGAATCATATCTTGTAGACCAAATCGATATTTCCAAAATATCTTTGCTATCCAGAGCAGAAGAATAATTTTTGCTGTATAAAAGCATTTTAGAACGAGCATCTTTTAACAGCCCCAAAGTATTTTTATAATTGTAATAAGAACTAATCAGTGAATCTTGCAATGATTCAACCATTCCTGCCAGTTCAATCAATTCTGTATCTGTAAGAGGTGTCTCAGTTGGAAATGTCTTTTTATTCAATAATCCTTGCGCCAGTCTTCCGGCAGAAAACGTTGCAGTTTGTATGCCGTAGTTGCTTCCGATTAAGCTTGGAACAAAAGAAGCTCCTGTTATAATTGCAGAAAGTGTTTTTGCCATTAATGATGAATGTATTCTTCTTTGTGACTCAGGAGATGCAAGTTTTTTAAGTGCAAATTCTATTATTTGATTATTTTCGACTGTTCCTTTCCAAAGCAACTCTAAATCTTTCAAATCATGGTCTTTTTGATCATCTATTAATTTAGATAGGTCTTCCGAATTGTTTATTAAAAGTGAATCATTTAGTTTTTTTGTATTGTCCTGTATTTCTATTTGTGGTTTTTCTATATCTTTGTTATCCAAAGTTACTACAGAACCGCCTATAGCCCCAAAAGAACAAGGCATTAGCAACATAGAAAACATAATAAAAAATGTACCAAATTTTTTCATAATATATTTATAAACCAAAAGGATAAATGTTTCAAATGTTAAGTCCAGACGATATATCTTGCATTTTTTTTGAATATGTATTATAATTATAATAAGAGTTATTATACAACTCTTATTTTTGATTGAATCTCGTATATTATTTAATTAAGTAGGAATTTTATTAAGATTTTATTAGAATGATTAGAATTATTGACTTTATTTATTATTAAGAGGCTTTTATTATGTATGTAAACAAGTGCATTAAATGTGGTGCGGAATTTGAAACAAAGAACCCCAAAAGAGTGATATGTCCTAACTGTCTGTACGCCGACAAAGGAAATGAAGGGACAGAAGACAGACCAATGCAGAATTATAGTTCATATAGTTCATACTCAGCCGAACCTCGTGAGCAAAGAAATTATAACAAACCGCAAAATGACGGATACAGAAATAATTATCGTGATAACGGTGGATATCAGCGAAGAGATGATAACGGATATCAAAGACGTGATAACGGAGGTTACAACAGAGACTATCGTCAAGGCGGTTATAACAGGGATAACAGACAAGGCGGATATAACAGAGATAATCGCGGCGGTTACAATCAAAACAGACGTCCAGGAGGATTTAAAAATAATTATGCTTCAGGCGGAGGAAGACCACAACAAAGACGTCCTCAGCCGAATAAAAAACCTCGTAAACAACCGAGACCGCTTCTTGTCTCTAAGGAGCAATTAGAACAAATTGAACTTCTATATAAAACTATGCTTCCGCTTCCGAATCCGGATGCGCACGAAGTTATAGCTGAAAAAATAGGAATAGAACCGCAAAAAGTATTTTTTGGGATAAACTTGGTACGTCAAAAAATGATGCTTCCTAAATTACCTTTCCCAAAAAGAAAATTGGCAATATCTCCTGATCAAATGATGGCTATTAAGGCTCTTTATGAACCATTACTGCCGTTACCTCCAATTGGTTGTCATAAAATTATTGCAGCACAATTGAAAATGGATGAATGGAGAGTTCACGTAGGTATAAAATTAATACGTGCACAAATGGGGCTTGATCGTTGGAATGAAGAACGTGCAGATAAACCGGCAGATTATTTAGTAGCAAAACATCCTCAAAAGGCAGAAAGAAAAGCTGCAGAAGAAGCTGCTAAAAAGGCTGAAGAATCAACAACAGAAACTCCGGTTGACGCTGCTGCGGCTCCCGAAACTGCTGACGAACAACCTGATGAAAAACCTAAACGCGGAAGAAAACCTAAGAAGAAAGAAGATGAAGAATAATTTTATTTCCGTTGGAAAGATTTTAAACTTTCATGGTGTGCAGGGTGAAGCAAAACTTGGGTATTCAAAAAGCCGTGAAAACTTTTTAGCCGCTTTAAAAATGGTATATTTATTTATAGACAATGAATATGTCCCTTTTGAGATTGAAAGAATACGTTTTACTCCTAAATGCGGAATAATAAAGTTTACCGGTATTGATACTTTAAATGATATTTTAGGGTATAAAAATAAACTTCTTTTCGTAGATGAATCAACCGCAAGAGAGCATTTAGAAGAAGACGAATTTCTTATAGATGAGTTAGTCGGTTTAGAGGTTTATGATGAAGATAATAAATTAGGTGCAGTTGTTGGTGTTTCAAATAACGGTGCAAGTGATTTGTTATCTGTAAAAGTAAAAGACGGCAGCGTACACTTAGTTCCTTTTGTTAAGGCGATTGTACTGTCGGTTGATATAAATAATCGGAGAATTCAGGTAAATAATATTGAAGGGTTGCTTTCATGAGATTTGATGTATTAACACTTTTTCCTGAACTTATTGAATCTCACATGAGTTACAGTATTATGAAACGAGCTTCTGAAAGCGGAATAATAGACGTTATAACTCATAATCCCAGAGATTATACGCTGGATAAGCATAAAAAAGTAGATGATACTCCATACGGGGGCGGTGCAGGTATGGTTTTAATGCCTCAACCTTATGTTGATTGTTATGAGGCTGTTGATAAAATTGAAAATAGTATTACACTTATGATGACTCCACAAGGAGAGCCTTTTACAGATTCTCTTTCAAATGAACTGGTTAATTATAATCAGATTGTAATACTTTGTGGCCATTATGAGGGCTTTGATGAAAGAATAAGAGATATTATTAAACCGCGAGAAATATCATTAGGAGATTTTGTTTTAACGGGCGGAGAATTACCTGCATTATGTTTAATAGACAGTATATCCAGAAAAATTGAAGGAACATTGGGTAAAATTGAATCAGCCGAAGAGGATAGTTTTTCAGACGGATTATTAGAGTATCCGCAATATACAAAACCCAGAGAATATAAAGGGTTATGTGTCCCCGATGTTCTTTTGAACGGAAACCATAAGCTTATAGAAGAGTATCGAATGGAACAAAAGATTCTTAGAACAAAGAAAAAACGCCCTGATTTATACAAAAAATGGAAAAAACAAAATCAATAGAAAAACTTGATAGTTTCAAGTGTATCAATATATTTGAAAGATTTTAAATATATGTTAAAATGTTATTATGATGAGATCTGTTAAAGAAGTATCAGTAGAATCAAAGATACTTAAGCGATTACAAAACAGCCCTAAGTGTTTGGAACTTGTTAATTATTTATTCCATGATGCAGAACTTCAAGAGATGCAGGATTATGCAAATAATGTATCAATCAAACGGCTTGGGTATAATGATCATGGCCCTGTTCATATGAGACAGGTTACTGCAAATGCAATAAAAATGTTAAATATATTGCATGAAGCAGGTATTCAAACTTCTATTGAATCAGAAGAAATCGGAACTTTTGAAGATAGTATGTGCGCTGTTATATTGGCAGGCTTGATGCACGATTTGGGAATGATGATAGGACGTGAAGGACATGAGCAAATGTCCGTAATACTGGCAAAACCTATTATAGAACGAGCTGTAATGCATCTTTTCCCTGAAAATTTACATAGAAGAACAATAATTAAGTCTGTTGCTATTGAATCTATTATTGGTCATATGGCATCAAGAAAAATCCATTCTATTGAGGCAGGTATTATATTAATAGCTGACGGCTGTGATATGACAAAAGGCAGAGCGAGAATTCCTCTTGCATTGAATACAACGCCTAAAGTCGGTGATATCCATAAATATTCTGCTAATGCAATAGATCGTATAAGTATTCACAGAGGAGAAAACAAGCCGATTAGAATAGATATACAGATGTCTGCAGAAGTTGGTTTTTTCCAAATAGAAGAGGTTCTTATTACAAAAATAAATATGAGCCCTTCAAAAAAATTTGTTGAATTGTATGCCGGTATAGAAGGCGAAGAACCTAAATGTTATATGGAATAAAAATAGGGAAGTCTTATGACAACCCTTTTTTTATAAGAGAATTATTTAAGGGGAAAATAAATGCAAATAACGAAGTCAGAACGACCTCATATATCATTTTTTGGTTGTACTAATAGCGGGAAATCCTCACTGGTTAATGCCATTACAAACCAAAGTCTTGCTGTAGTATCCGAGATTAAAGGTACAACTACTGATCCGGTTGAAAAATCAATGGAGATTCTGCCGCTCGGCCCTGTTGTTATCATAGACACTGCCGGAATAGATGATGATGGACAGTTAGGTGAGTTAAGAATTGAAAAAACGAAGCGAGTTCTGGATAAAACAGATATTGCTGTTCTTGTAATTGATTCAACAATCGGCTTGCAAGATGAAGATAATAAGCTTATTTCGTATTTTAAAGAACGAGAAATTCCTTATGTAGTTGCATATAATAAAATCGATTTACTTTCTTTAAAACCGTTAAATAATGATATTTTAGTATCTGCTAAAACAGGAGAAGGTGTAAATGAACTCAGAGAAAATCTCGGACGTATAATCAATAATAATAAACAAGAAAAATATATTATTCGTGACAGACTTAGTAAAGGTGACGTTGTGGTACTTGTTATTCCTATTGATGAATCAGCTCCAAAAGGAAGAATAATTTTACCT
>Ga0247611_10011714_pt1 | contig 10074 bp, 20 predicted proteins | sample 177DNAGHGhighgp2_FD_192422 | JGI IMG/M metagenome (GOLD analysis project Ga0247611, IMG submission 192422) | Sheep rumen microbial communities from Palmerston North, Manawatu-Wanganui, New Zealand - 1770 DNA GHGhigh gp2 | ecosystem: Host-associated > Mammals > Digestive system > Stomach > Rumen... | reverse complement strand
TGGCATAGGCTATGATGACGAGGATTTCGATGACGGTGAAGTTCATCAGGAAGTTGACCTTAAAGGTTTCATTGGTTACAAAAAGATAAACAATGAAACACTGAAACTTGAATTCAACGATGGCGAGATTATCCGTGTGAATGTTGATTCAAGCAAGATGGCAAGCGTAATCGCAAAGATTTCAAACCGTGACTTACGCAAGACACGGCTCCGCGTAAAGTGCTATTAAGAAAGCAGATTGGTGGCTAATTAAATGTTAGCCACCTTTTTTAATATTATTCAGGGTAAGAAATTAAAAAGGTTATAATATAAAGATACAAGGTGATTTAGTTCCTTAACTTGCCACCTTAAAACAAAGTGCTAAAAGAGGAGAAATGCTTATGTTCAGAGTTTTGGAAAACTTTAAGGTTGTGAACCCTAAGAAATTGGAAGAACCAATTGAGGGTCTGTCAGTTGGTGAGTCTAAACGCAATTCACCTATTTCGGTTATTCGTGGTTATACATTAACTATTGATTACGGAACAAAGGAAAATTACGAAAAGAACTTTACAGTTTTGAATGACAAAATGACAGAAGTTCTTGGTAAACTTGGTGTTACTGTCGCATACGACAAACTTGACATTAAAGTTGTTCTGCTTGACGAACCGAAAGAACCAAAGCCAATCATTTCGGAAGAGCCTATGACTTGGCGAAAATGGCACGAAGAAAGAATTAAAAACAGAAAATAAAATGTAGCAAGCCCACATAATGTGTGGGCTTTTTTATTACTAATTATTATTATGATTAGACTTACAGAAGATATTAAAAAAGACCTTGACAGATGGGACAAATTAGGCTACATTATTATTTCTGCTTCAATTTCTACGACTGAAACATTACCAAAGTTAGACGCAGACGGTAATGAAGTTGATGGCGAAGTTGAAACAGACGAGAATGGTGAGCCTATTCGTTATCTTACAGACCAATACATTGCTTCGGCAGAAGTAATTCACGGTGATGGTAAAGGCTTGGATAATGGCGAACGCACAAACAAACTTAAAGACGAAATCAAGAAAAGTGGATTCAGTTTTAAGCAAGTTTGGGGTGTTTACGAGGGTGATAGCGAAAAGTCATTTATGATTTTCCCTATGAAAGCAAAAGACGGAGAAATCGAACTTGTAGATTTTGACGAACTTGTAGACTTCGGAAAGAAGTTAGTTGGTGATTTCACACAGTATTCAGTTCATATTCATAAGCCTAACACTGGAAGTGGTGAAGTAACCAACGATAACTACAAAGGTGAACACGATGACTTGTTCAATAATACAAGACCCTCAACAAAGTCAGATGAATACTTGACTTCTACTGTTAATCCAAAGAAACCATCTTCATTAGACCACAGTTTTTCTACTGATTTCGTAGACGGTGGGACACACCACAAGTTAAAGACTGACCATTTATTTGACAATTCCGATTTTGAAAGTATCTATCGAGAAGGTTTCTTGGGAAGAAATCAAGGTGGGGCATTTCAGATTGCAAAGAAAAGGTCAGATAGGGAAGAATGGAAAAGCGTAGACAAGAATGGCGATGCTAGTCAAGAAGCAACACCAGCCACATACGATACAAGGGAAGAGGCAACAAAAGTTCTTAAAAGACTTCAAGACAAATTCCCAAATGCAGAATTCAAGATTGTAACAAGCAACAACGAATTCCACGACTAAAAATAGAAAGGTGGCTTTTTGCCACCTTTTTTTATTCAAAATCGGAATTTACTTTGAAATAATCCTTATAATTTCCCCAAAGACAGTTGAAATCATCATCTGCTATACTTGGATATTTATAGTAGTCTATGTTCTTTGGAAAATCAGATTGTTTTCCTTTTTCAAGTTTAACGGCTTTGAAGTCAGGCTCACCGTTTTCGTTATAGAACTTGCAGATAACATAAGGCACACGCTTGGTAAGGGGCAGACCATCTTCATAAGACGGAAGTACGCCATTGAATTCCTTCCAATTTGATTTTGACATAAAATCAGTAACACCTAATTTTTCTTTAAGTGCATTTATTTTTTTAACCTTGTAATTTAGAATGTGAACACTTACATACCTATCATATGTTTCTTTGCTTACTGTCTTAATCTTGCCTTCAAACCACGCTTGTCTTAACCAATTAAGTGGATTCTTTAAGTTGTAGGTCTTTGTCTGTGAAAAGTGACTGACAGTATTTTTTTCTTTATCCCACCAAACAAAATGACTGCCAAAACCAGTTATTTTTTTAGGCAAGAAAATAATCTTGGTGTTTTTCGGATTTTTTATTTTAACCGAGAGAGCTGTAAAAAGACAGTTTGAGTAAAATTTTTCTTTTACCATATTTTTTATATTATAACCTTGGTAAATTTTACCCTGAAATATCGCTTTACGGGGTAAAAGTCCGGCAAGGTTATAATTTTTTTTATAGAAAAGGAGAAATCTATGGAAGTTTTTCACAAAAAAGTCGGTTTGTTGCGTAAGAACCTTTCTTCCGTAATGGAAAAAGGTCTGAACAAAATGGACGCAAAAGGCTATCCATTCGTGCTTACAACCTACAACAAAGTTTCTAGGGATGTCATAATGAACGGTTTTAAGAATAAAGCCGAAACATTGGGCTACCTTGAAACATTGGGCTACAGTGGAAACCAACTCACAAGGTCATTCCGTGCCGCATCAAGCAAGATTATCAAGAATGATGTCTATATTGACCACCATTGTATTGGCTTTGATTTCTAAGTTTTGTAACCTTGCAGGGTAATTATCTTGTAAGGTTATAATTTTAAAAGCGTAAGGAGATAGAACAATGACAAAAATAGAGTTTGAAGATTGGAAAGCCAATAACCGTAATGATTTTGTGGCTTTGAAAAACCTTGCAAGTGACGAAGGTCATGAGGAACTTTTTGACGACCTTATTTCAAGTGATGAGGTTGACGACTTTGTTCGTAACCGTCTTGAAAGTTGTGGTTGGCAAGGAGTTGCGCACTGTATCAGTGACATTATCGACCACATGGGCGATAGTTACTTTGAGGTTGACGGCTATGGAAATCTTACAACTTGCGACAGTTGGGATTCCTATGCAGACGAACTTGAAAGCGAAATGGACTTTGACGAACTGACTTGTGACGAATGTGGCGAAAGTGCAGATGCCGTTTACGGACTTGAGGAATGGTGCGAGGAACTTGACCTTTCAGACGACTTCCGTGAAAAACTTGTCAAGTTCTTAAGAGTCAGTTCAAATTGGAGCCGTTACTACGACTACTGTGAAAGTTGTTTCGGAAAAGTAAAGGAACTTGTTGACAAGTGGGACGGTGAGCAAGACCCAGACGAACTTGAAGAGTCCCTTAAAGAGGATGACTAAAAGATAATCGGCAACTTCGGTTGCCGTTCTGTTTATATCCAGGGTAAACAGTACATAAGGTTATAATTTTTTCTAGGAAAGGAGATAACTATGAAAAACCTCACTACGGAAGAAATGATGCAGAACAAGGCAAGTGAACTTGGAAAGTGCGGAACAATGACCGTTGAAAAAGACGGAAAGAAGTATTTCTTGGTCGGAACTTGCTTGGCTTTTGAAGATGAACTTTGTGACAAGGTTCGTGACGCTTATGACACGCTTGCAGAAATCTTTGGTGTGAAACTTGACGAAGACGACTTGGAAAATTATGTTTCCGAAGTCCGTGACGAAGTCCTTGTCCGTTTTGAAAAAATGACAAACGGTGAGATTATTTTCGGAAGTCACGAATATTAACCAGGGTAAATCTGCCTTATGGTTATAATCTGTAAGGCATAAGGAGATAACGCTATGAATGATTTGAATTCGGTTATTGTCGAAGGCGAGATGGGCAGTGTACCCAATGATGACGGGAAGTGCTATGTTATCGTAACACGCATTTCCAAAGATGGACTTGGCAGAGTTGAAACAACAAGGAATCATTTCTTTGTTGTTCTCAAAGGCGGACTTGCAGAGGCATATACCGACAAGTTCAAAAGGGGTCGCAAGGTTCGTATCGTAGGCAGACTGCAGAACGACAAGCGTGGTCGTGCAGAAATCTTTGCAGAACACATTGAGTTCAAGCCAGTCTTTGATTCAGAAAACGCTTAAAGAAATAACCTTGTTCCAGGGTAAAACTTGGGCAAGGTTATAATTTTTTTATCTGTAAGGAGATTAAGACAATGAAAAAATCAGACGCAATCAAGGCTTTTATTTCTTGTTCTGAAAGTGGCTTTAACGACTACTATGAAATGCAACAAGCGTGGTCTTTTTTTACTGACGGACTTTGCCGAGACGGACAGATTACCACAAGACAGTTTGACACTTGGGACAATCCTACAACAGTAGAAAAGTTCAAGGCTTGGCACAAGAGAAACTTTGGAACGGAACACAAATAACAATTATGCCTCGCAGGGTAGAAACCTTGCAAGGTTATAATTTATATAGCATAAGGAGATAAATAACTATGGGTGCTTGTGGTATCAGTAAGTGTGTAGACTTGGCTAAGGAGTTTATGACTTCCTCAGAAATCCGTTCTTGGTCACACAGTGACGACAGTTACAGTGGTGATTGGAACACTTGTGCAAGTATTCGCAAGGTGCATAAGGTTTTCGACAAGTTCACAGAGTCAAACTACAAAAAGTTTCAGACAATGAAAAAGTATCAGAAAATGGTCGATGACAGATTTGACGCAATGAGCAAATGGTCTAGCGAAGTTTTCGACTTGGGTGTAGTTGGCTATGAAGTTTGGTCTGTAAAAAAGGCAAAGGCTATGAATGTCAAAAAGCCGATTTATCAGACACGCTTTGTTATCTATGGATACGATAACGATATGCGTAAAAAGGAACTTGGTGTCGAAAACACACAGACACTTGCCGACAAGAAAGCAAAAAAGTACACTATCGACAGTGGAAATGATGCTTGGTGGGAAAAGACAAAAGTTCTTGTCAGTGGTTCGGAAGATAGGGCGAAGTTCAGTCTTGTCATTAAGAAGTCAAAGTCTAAGCCAAAGACTGTAAAAAGTGACACAGTGGTTCGTGAAATCCACAAATACTATGTAATCGGTATGGCGGCAGAATAACGCTAAAACCTTGCAGGGTAAATGCCTTGCAAGGTTATAATCTTTAAAGTATAAGGAGATAACACAATGGAAAAATTTGGTGTAGAAGAATTCAAAAGCCACCCTTTTATGGACGATTACAAGGAGCCTCTCTACTGCATTGGTTTCAATCGTGTAGACGAGTGTGAAGCCCTTTGTGACGAAGATATGGCTTTTGGTGCAAACCTTTCACTTGAAGATTACATTAACAAAATCGGTGACATTGTAGGTGGTGACCCTCATCAGACATTTACCTATAACTATACGACCGATTACGGACACGACTTGACCGACACCTATTTCAAGAACAAGGGTGATGCAGAAGAATTTGCAAAATACCTTAACAGTTTGGTAGCGTAAAAAAGAATAGCCTTGTTCCAGGGTAAGACTTGGGCAAGGTTATAATTCTGTTGGTGTAAGGAGATTAAAACAATGGAAAAAACAATCCCTGGTGTATTTGAAGAGCCTATGTCAAGCCAGTGTGATTCAGTCGCTTGGTATGGAATCGGTCTTGATGATGACTTCCTTTTTGACCTCGCGAAAAAGTTCGTGAAGGAAGGCACACACAACGACCTTATTCAAGGCTTGGTAGAAGATACCGACAGTGAAAGCGTTCAAGATATGCTTGAAAACGGTTTCATTGATTCTGAAAGTGGTCGTATTTTTGCACAAGGTCTTGCAGGAGAATATCATTTGGACGCAGACAATTTTTTTACTGCAAGTGACGAAAACTACTATCTGATTGGTGTTCGTTTGCGCCTTGCAGACGGCATTGGCGACCTTAACGAAATCAACGCTAAACTGCCAAACATTGAAAAACTTTCAGATGAAGTTGGCGTTAAATACGGTTTCTATCACGGTATTGCTTGGACTGACTTCTAACCTAACACAAGCCTTGCAAAAACGCAAGGCTTTTTTTATTCAGGGTAAGGGTCTGGCAAGGTTATAATCTTTAGGGCATAGGAGATTAAAACTATGGTAAAGACAATCGAAAAAGGTTTCTTCAAGGATTACTTTATTGACTTGATTGAGCCTATGGTAGAGGACACGGATAACGGCAAGGCTTGTGTTTTTTACGGACAAGCCTATGACAGTCTTTATGTATGGGCAGGGTTAATCAAGGACTCAAAAGAAATCAACAAGTGGCTTGATGATTATGAGGGAAGTTTTACAACCTATGTTTACTTTTACGAAAATGGCAAAGTAGAAATGGTTATCGAATACCCTTATGACTATGACGGTGACGATGGTGCAGACCTTGTGTTTGAATTGAACGGTGACGGTGTTGCCGAAATGAAATCCATTATGGGTTCAGAAATCTCTTTTGACGAAGATTAAATCAGAAAAGACCTTGCAGGGTAAATTCCTTGCAAGGTTATAATCTTTATGTTGTAAGGAGATTAAACCTATGGAAAAGAAATTGGAATTCGGTGGGAATGTAGCAACCGTAAACGGTAGGGCAAAATCATTCAAAAGAATGTTTCCACTTTGCATTGACTACTCAACCGAAACATACTACGAAACAAAAAAGACTTACAAGCACGAAGAGGACGGTCTTAACTTTGAGTACAAGTATGTCGTTCGTGTCGAAGATTTGTATGAACTTACAGGGGATGACGATTATAAAGGAAAGGTAGCAATCGACCTTTATCTTATTCCGTCTGAAAGTTCTATGAATGAAACCGTTCGTGCTCGTGTAAGACAGTCTTGTGGCTTGGATAACGATGACGACTTGGCTTTGTCGGACATTATTTCATACGGACTTGGTGCTTGCCTTTTGACAGAAATCGTTCCTAATTGCCGTTATATGGACGGCACAAAAGTAAAAGGCAAGTTGACTGCAATCGCAAACCTTTTGGATATGGTTGATTCAATGCGTGGGTTCTATTTAGACCGTGCTTGGAATCAGATTGGAACAAACGGTTGGGATGTTCTGAATGAAATGGTAAACGGCAAGGACTACATTAAAGCAAGTTTTGAAAGGCTTGGTGCATAAATTATAGGGTGGCAAAAAAGCCACCCTTTTTTTATTTATCGGGGTAAGAAACTTATAAGGTTATAAATTATAAAACATAGGGAGATAAAACAATGAAAGATGTTATAAAATATACACATTTCGGAAGGGAAATAGAACTTCCTATTTGTGAAGTAAAACGATTTGAAAAGAAACACAATGACTTTGGTAGCAGCCTTCATTTGACTTATGCAGACGGTACAGAGTTAAATGCAAGTGGCAATCACGATTTCATTGAAGTTCTTTACACGACTGCAGTTGCAATCAGTAATTCATATGTGCTTGGTTACAAGCACGGTTATGGTAAGGCAACAGAAGATGAACTGTGTCACCTTAGAAAATGGTCTCGGTAAATAAAAGGGGTTAATCTATGATTCGCATTAAGGTAATTGATTGGAGAGGGAATGTCTACAAAGTTAAAGTAATGGCAATCCCTAATGTTGGCGAGGATTTTCAAATCGGTATTGGGGAGGACAAGCGTGTGCGTGGTATTGTTGCCAATGTCGAAAGAACTATCGGCAAAGACAGTGATAACATTGAAGTTTACCTTGACCTTAACGAACTGAATGACGGTTCTTCCTTTGAAGGGGTAGATTGGTGGTAAAATAAAAGCCTTGCCACAGGGTAACACTTGGGCAAGGTTATAATAAAATGTACATAAGGAGATACACTATGCAAACATTTGTTATTGGTATTTGGGACGATGATGAATACGATAAACTTTCGTACTATTCAGACATTTCTATCACAGTGCCGAAAGGAACTGACTTTGAAAAAGTCAAAAAGGCTTTAATGGATGCAAGGGACGATGACGACATTGACGCAGATTCTGTTGACGAAGTTTGCGACTATGTTTGCGAAAAGAACGGTTGGAAATGGTCTTGGTTCGATAACAAACGGGCTTGGGCTTGGAACTTTGCCGAAAACGAAACACTGGGCGACTAAGATAAATAACCTTGTTCCAGGGTAGCACTTGGGCAAGGTTATAATAACATGGTATAACATAAGATAAAGGGGGACTTAAACAATGATTAAAGAAATGAACGCTATGGAAGAGCTTAAGGACATTATGCTTGATGGCGACAAGTTTGAAAACAACGACTTCTATCCGAATGTCAATGTTTCTGACGGCTCAAGTTATGATGGCTTTATCAACTTCACAGACGGCTTTGTAACTATTTCTGCAAATTACACACCACATTGGGACTCTGACTTGACATTCAAGGGTGGCAATAATGAAGAGCAGAAAAATCGTGCTAAAAACGCACAGTTGATTTTGGACAATTTGCTTTCGCCAGCTCTGAATGATTTCTATGATTGGAACATCAAGGGAAAAGACGATAACGAATGGTTCAAGGAATTTCCGACATTTGACGATTTCAAGAAGTGGTACGATAAATATACACCGTATCAGAATGACCCCACACCGTCTTTGTTTGACGAAAATGAAAAGTTTGCACTTGACCCTAAGCACGATAAACTTTGGGACGAGTTCAACGAATTTGACCACGACTACTACTCGGATACTCCAGCCTTTATCGGAGTTCAGTTGAAGTTGTATGACAATGACAACCGTAGAAACGATTTGGGCAATGGCAAACACCTTGCACGGCTTGAGTCTTATTTCAACGATGATTTGTCCTATGGTCGTGAAAGTGTCGGTAGTTGGGCAAGGCTTATGGGTATGGTTTCTGCAGATGGTTCTGACATTGGCAATCATTACATTTACTTGGATGAGTTTGGCTATGATACCTTTGACGAACTGAAAAACAAGTTAAAAGAAAAAATCGGCAAGGCATACGATAGTCTTGGATTGGTTTGGTAAAAAGAACGGCTTGCAAGTTGGAAACGGCTTGCGAGCCTTTTGTATTTATACAGGGTAAAGGTCTGGCAAGGTTATAATCTTTAAGGCATAAAAGGGGGCTATTCTATGACAAAGTTTAAAGATTCAGAATACGCTAAAAAGCACTGGCCATATTTTTGTACGGCGGTAGATACAGTGCTTGTGCTTGTACCATTAAAGACTCCTAGAGGTCGTTGGTCAAAATACTATGGCACACTTAAAATGTCTGAAAGCCGAAAAGGTAAAAAGGAAAGACTTGACCGTTTTATGAACGACTATATGCACGAGGTCTTTGCCAAAGAATTGGAGCGTGGATATACAATCAGTGAGCCATTGGACTACAACGAGAATTGGACTGACGACTAAAAGTTTCCTTATCCAGGGTAAAGGTCTGGCAAGGTTATAATGTTATTAGTATAGGAGATAAAACAATGACAGTTAGAGTAACATTTCGTAGCGAAGTTTACATTGATGCAAGTTCAGTAGCCGAGGCAAAAGAAAAGTTTGAGGCAATGGAACTGTATTCTGAAAAGGCTAAAAAGGAAATGTCGGCAGATTACATTGAAGTTGATTCAATCGAAGATGGCGACACCTATGATGACCTTACAGAAGAATGGGACAACGCTTACTAGGGGTTTGGTATGAAAAGAACGGCTAAACTGAACGGCTTAAAGGCTTGGTGGAATAAGTGGGCGAAGGAACAATTCAAGACCCACCTTTCTGCAGAAGAACTGAAAGAAGAATGTCTTTCAGAATTCGAAAATACGGGGAGTGTTGAAATGCGAGCCTATCAGTGCAAGTTAGGTCGCACAATGAACTTCGTTGGAAAGTAGGGGATTTGGACTATGAAAAAAGACGAGAATAAACTTATCTTTTATGGTAAGAAAGAAATCGGAAAACTTGTTTACAATGGGGAAACCTATTGGAGCCTGGAACTGATTATTGACGGTGCTTACAATTTTTTTGCCGAAGAAGCATTGCTTGATGCCATTGAAAAGAACAACGAATGTGGTTGTGGATTAGACAATGAAATTGTTTTTTATCCGACACGCAATCAGTTGACGGATATGTTCAACTTTGCCATTGCAGACGATTATGACGGCTTGAAAGATTTTCTGTGG
>Ga0247611_10011713_pt1 | contig 10074 bp, 10 predicted proteins | sample 177DNAGHGhighgp2_FD_192422 | JGI IMG/M metagenome (GOLD analysis project Ga0247611, IMG submission 192422) | Sheep rumen microbial communities from Palmerston North, Manawatu-Wanganui, New Zealand - 1770 DNA GHGhigh gp2 | ecosystem: Host-associated > Mammals > Digestive system > Stomach > Rumen... | reverse complement strand
AATTAAAACTAATCTCCCCTTTTTTTCACTTCTTCCAAAAGTATCAACGCTATAATCTGTTAGTAGTTTACTCTCTCTCCCACTATTAAGCCATTCTTCTCTTTTATTTTCCAGTTCTAAAATATTATCTTTTCTATTATTTTCCATTTTTAAAACCTCTATTTCTCTTAATGATACTTAACGCAGTTTTATAAGCTACTACATAAGTTGATTCTATACCATACACATCTCCATTAAATCCCCCACAGAAATATAATTTATCAACATATTTTTCATTTTTACGTGAAAGCATTCTAGGTAATAAATTATCCAATCCAGTATATCTATAACCATATATAGTACCCTCTGGAGCATCTAATTTCATAGATATATCATAAGGTGTCCTTAATTCAATCTCTTCGATAAACTCTTTAATATGAATTCCAAGTGTTTCTTCAAACGTTTCTATTAACTTAGAAGCCATATCATTTAATGATTTAACATAATTATCTACATTTATATAATTTCCAAAACAATCATCAAAATATATTGCATTTAAGACCAGTTCACAAGTTCCTTTAGCACTAACTTCACTATTCATATTACTCAAACAATTTACTATCATATTTTGATGATCGCCTGTCATATGATTAAATTCTAAATCAGTATCTAAAGTTTCATATATCAAATAAGTACTCTTATCAATTCCTAAATACTTAGCACTTCTATTAAGACCTAAATAAATTGAAAACGGTCTTCCTCCCAACTCTCTTTTACTCAACCCTTTATTTACGATTGGTGGTAATTCACTATTATCTATTAATTTTCTATAAACTGTATCCTGATTTAAATCAGCAATTACATAATCTGCATAATAAATCTTTCCTTCAAGTGTTCTAACTCCCTTAACAGAACCATCTTCAGTAATAATTCTCACTACTTGATGATTAAATCTAATTTCTCCACCCAATTCTAAGAACTTATTATATAACGAAAGTGAAATATCATAATTACCTAGTTTAGGTACCTTTATTCCATAATTAATAAAATTATAAATAAAAGAAGCATAATGACTAAATGATAAATCTCCCTCTGGACTACCTAAATAAATCCATAATGAATTAATAATTTCTTGAGCTTCCAATGGCATTTCAATTTGATCTAAAATCTTACTTACTGTACTATTCCCAATATCATAAAAATTTGTATACTTTTTTTCAATCAAACTATAATCAACATTTGCATTATCATTTATATAATTTAAAGCTTCATCACATTCCTCAGCTAACTCAAAAAACTTATTTAAAGAATCACTACTTCCCGGAACCATTTTTTCTACTTCTTTAACATAATTATCAATACCACCATGTACTATAAATGTTTGTATACTCTCATCATCAGAAGTAGTACATATTTGAATTTCATTATTAACACTAACAAATTCTGGTTTCTCTATCTCTAATTCTTCAAATATTTTATTTATACTTATATTATTTGTTTCTTCACTATCTATATAAAGAGATTGAAATGAAGGTTCAAAAGAAAATCTTCCTTTTCTAATTGGAGAACATATTCCACCAACATTATTCTGTTGTTCCAAAACAAGTACTTTATATCCTTGTTTCTGTAACATAATAGAAGCTACCAATCCCCCATTACCAGCTCCCACAACTATACAATCATATTTCTTCATATAATCCCTCTATTCTTTTCTTATTATATCATTTAAAAAAGAGTATTTCTACTCTCTAATTAAACAACCTTTTAAGACATTTTCTACTAAAAACAATTAAATATCCTATCTCTACTAATATAAAGAAAACTATAATAACAATATATGTTAATAAATAAATATCTTTCCTAATATATGGTGAATAAAATAATACTAAACCAGATATAAATAAAAATATTATTATAAAACTAGGAATTATATTAACTAATCTTGTTTCCAATCTTTCAATATCTATACAAGGATATTTCAAATCAATTATTAAAGATAATAAACTAATAAAAATCAAAAAACATAATGGCATTATCAAACTAATAACTCTTTCAAATACTTCCAATGGAACAATATATCTAACAATCAAATAATTTATCATTATAATTGGCATTCCTAAGAGTACATTAACAAGTATCTTACTAAAAAACAATTTAAACTTACTAATAGGCAAACTCATCATATACTTTAAATTATCCTTTTCTAAACTAATACTAGTTAAAGATACCATAATAAGTCCAACATTAGCACTAAAAACAATAGGTACAAAGAAATTAAAATACTTCATATAATTTGAATAATCAAAACTTCTAATATACAAAGATAACATACATATACCAAAACAAAATACATAAGGTAATATAACCATCTTATTCCTTATACTCTTATTTAAAAATATTTGTTTAAATTCCTTATTTAACAAACTAAATATTTTTAATTTCTTACCATATTTATAATTAGTATTAACTCTCTTCTTCTTTTCCTTCTCATCAAAACTTAATTTATCATAACTACCAGCTAATACAATAAAATATAAATAAACAAAAATAATCGATAATAATACATATATTCCCAAAGCCAAATAATTAAGTTCTAAACTATTCTTAAAGAATAATGCTAAAGGATAAATAATACTTAATCTATTAAAAATTGTTTTTATAATCATTTCCATACTTTGTAAACCAGTTATATCTTTGGTATATAAATATAACAAGAATACAATTCCTACTATACTAACTATCTTAACTAAACCATATAATATTTTTCCTATTTTCTTTCTTAAATAATACCCTCCAATAATTAATACTGTTGTAAGAATAATAGGTATCAAAGGTACCATTAATAAATCAATTAAGAATACTAAACCAAATGTTTCATCAACACTTTTAATCTGCATATAAGAAATCAATATCGATAACATAACTATTCCTACATACAATAAATCTTTTAAATAAACAAAAAACAACTTACTAAACAAAATTTGATTATTACTAATAGGCATTACTGCCAATAATTCTCTATCTTTATTAAATAAAACTTGTTCCTTAATCGGTTTAAAATTAATAAACAAACATAGTATAGTAGAAAAAATCATTCCTATCCCAAATACATAATTAAAATCATCAATTATCAAAGAACCACATAATTTATAAATAGCATAACCATATATCAAAGCTATCACAGCTGTTATAACAAGTCTTGTTTGTGCTTCACTCTTTACCCCTTTATTATCAGTTACCATTATTTTATTCAAATCCAATGTATCAAGTAAATAAACATATATAATTTTAAAAATTTTAAGCATTATCAGTTAACTCCATAAAAACATCTTCTAATGACTTATCTTTAATTATGTCTTTCATATTTCCACTAACAACTATCTTACCATCTTTTATAATTGCTAGTTTATTACATATCTTTTCTGCTACATCAAGAACATGTGTTGAAAAGAAAATAATTTTCTTTTCTTCTGCTAGTTTTTTAAATATTTTTTTTAAAGTAACTGATGATTTCGGATCAAGACCAACAAATGGTTCATCAAATATATACAATTTAGGATCATGTACCAAAGCTGCTATAATTGCTATCTTTTGTTTCATACCATGTGAATAACTACTTAGTAAATCACCCAAATCATCATATATTTCCAATTCTTTAGCATATTTATTAATCTTTTCTTCCCTTTTCTTTTCTGATACTTCATACATATCAGCAATAAAATTCAAATATTGAATACCAGTTAGGTGTTCATATAAAGTAGGATTATCTGGAACATATGCAATATTCTGCTTATACTTTAATGGTTTCTTTTTAATATCTATATCATCCAAAGTAATCTTTCCACTAAGAGGTTCTGTAATACCTACTATTGATTTAATAGTTGTTGTTTTACCAGCACCATTCTGACCAACAAAAGCAAAAACATCACCTTCCATAACTTCCATATTAAGATTAGTAACAACAGGACTACCTTTAATATATTCATAACTATAATTACTTAACTTTAACACTAAAAATCACCCTTATCTATTACTTTTTGAATCTCCTTTAATCTATTATACATCATTTTTGCATTTTCTTTTTGTTTACTATGCCATGGTCCTAAAATAATATTACTAAAAACAAATCTTAACTGAACAAACTTCTGTTCATTAGAAATAAAACTTAATTTAACATAATTAATATAACCAATCTTATACACACTAATATATTTAATCTTATCTAATGGAATATCATACACTTTCCTTGATTTATTTCCTAAGAAATTTAAACAATTAACAAATATCATCTTATCATTAAGACCTATTCCCATTTTTCTACTAGTCATAATCAAAGTAAGCAAAAAAACATAAATTATATATATTCCAAAAGCCACCTGTAATTTTAAACTGCCTGAAAACAATATAAGAAAAACAACAAATATCGAAATAATCCCCTTTAAATAACCTTTTACATTATTTGCAAAAACAATTAAATCTAACTTCGAAGGACTATCTCTTTTTACTATATTACAAAATCTATCAAAAGAAAAAAACATTATTTCTCCTCCAAATCACTAATATACTTAGATAAACTTAAATTATCATCATCCTCAATTACTTTAAATTTACTCTTCCCTTTATCTAATATCGGTTCTCTTAGTATCTGCCCATCATTAGTAATAAGTAATATATCTCCATCAGCAACACCAACACTCAACTCATAATCAATATTAGTAATATTTTCAAGTAATGATTTATTATTATTTCTCTTAACCTTATAAAACTTTTTAATATCATTATTCCTTATAGCTTCTATAACAGCATAAGTATGCTTACAAAAACCATTATACTCACAATTACATATCATAACCGTAAAATCATCATTAATCTCTTCAATTAATACAACATGTGGTTTTGTACCTTCAACAAGTGCAACATATTTCTTATCTATCTTATCTAAAAATAAAACTCTATCCTGTTCATAATACTTTTTCCCACGATTAATAATAATAGGCTTAAAATACTTACTTACACTCTCGTCATCAAACATATCTATTCTTACAGGTTTCTTAGAATTATAAGCTTCTTCTAAATTATCTAACTTTCCAAACATTTCATTTAAGAACACTTCCATATTACGTGGCAAATAAGAAAAAATAATCACTAATATATCAGCTAGAAAATTCCATTCCTTTGGTAAAAAGCGATCAAAATTATAATTAATCATTCCATTCCTAGAATTAATATATAATTCTACCCTATCTCCCCAAATATCTTCATCAAAACAATCTAACTGTTCTGCCTTCATACTATCAACAATATTAGTTAATTTCGTTGCTAAATATTTAGTAACAATCTGCATATTTATATATTGTTCAAACTTTTTAACATCTACATAATTTAAATCAATCCAAACAATCTTAAAAGCGGACATACTCTTAACATAATCAAATCGTACCAAAATATTATTTCCATTATAACCATTCAAATAAAGACTCACCACATTTTCATGTGTTTGCTTATTTAAATAATTAATAATCTTATCTAAAACACTTTTCTTTTTCATATAATCACAACTTCTATACCTATTTTACCATAAATATCAAATAAATTATATATCCCCATAATAATAACGCTAATATATTACAAATATGAAAATAAACCTTCTTTGTTTTATGCCTAAATATTCCCATTCCTAAACAAGCACCAATTACTCCACCCATAAAAATAAGAATAAATAAAGTTCTCTCACTAATTCTTTTCTTATGATTTTTAGCCAAGTTCTTATCAACAAAAAACATCACAAAACTAACTACATTAATAAAAATCAAATAATAATTAAGATATATCATATCTAACACCATCCCCATTATATCAAAAAAAGTACACTAGTTACTTCTAATGTACTTTCTCTTTTTCTTTTTCTTAGGTAATAATCCACTCTTCAAAATCATAAATACTATTAAAACAACAGTAAACATAACTAAAGAGCTAAAAAATAATACTTTCAAAACCAAACCATTATCTTTCTTATCTCCATTAATTATTACCGAAATAGTTCCCATCTTTGCTTTAGCAACTATACCATAATAACTTAAATGGTTTGTATCAAATACAATATAATTATTTTCTACCTTTGCATTAAGATATTCTTTAATATTACCATCATCATCAACATATATAACTTGATAATCCTCATAATTATCTAAATCACTAATATTCATCTTAATTGTAAAACGTCCGCTCTTAATAGACTTATTATTAAATGAATCTACTATATTAACATCATACATACTTACTAAATAATTATTATTCAAATCAGAAGTTACTTTATCAGCAATATCATTATCTTTAACATCATCTACACTAAGTTCATACTTAGCATCAACTTTATCTTTAGATATTAATATAACATCACCAGTAGTTAGTTCATTATATGGTTCCTTATACTCTACAATACCATATCCATTTATAGCAGATACCTTAAGTTTACTAACAATATTCTTTTGTAACCAAGAATTATTTATAGCTACAGGACTCATCTTACTATAATCATTTACTTGGATTAACCCAAAGTTATTTACATCAAACTCTTTAGGTAGTTTATTAGTTTTAATAAGATCTTCATAATCATCTTCAAATTGTTCTAATGATCCTTCATATTTATCTTTCGTTGAAGTAACAATTACTTTCCCATTATAACTATAATTATATATTGGCTTACCATCTACATACTTCTTAACATATGATATTTCTCTAAACTTTAATACACCTTTTCCTTTAACCTCAATCTTATTACCATTACTATTATGAAAATAAGTTATTTGATTATTACCAGTTATATTAAAAGTTAAATCATATCCCTCATTACTTATATAAAAACCAGTATAATTATTAAAATTAATTACAGAATTAGTACCAGAATAATAAATACTATCATTTTTAGTACCAAATGCTTTTCCCTTACATATATATTTTTCTTTGCCCGTTCCAGATGTTTCTTTAATTGTCATCAATACTTTGCAATCATTTATTTCCAAAGCTTTTACATCAGCTAAAAAACAAAATAAAGCTATGATAATCAATAAAAAATATCTTTTTTTCATATCCTATTTTCACTACTTTCTTTTTTTAGACAACGTATCTATTATATCACTATAATGTAAAAAAAAAAGAAAAATTATTCATCCTTCTTTCTTAAAAATCATCAATCCCCGTTAGAATAAGCGATTCTAAGGACATCTTCATCCTCTAAAATTTCTGTTGTAAAATGTTGTACTTTACTCTTCATTTTAGCTATTTCCAAAATAGATTCATCATCTGGTTGGTACTTATATAATATTGTTTTAAAAGAACTCAATACCTTTTCAAACTTCCTTACATCCTCTGTCTTTATTTGACCTTTAATATATTTATTAGTAATTTCAAAATGCTCTTTTTCTACTAAAACAAATTCTCTTCTAATCTTCTCTAAATCATTATTTAACATAGTATTCAAATAGTTAATTAAACTAATCTGTTCATTACAAGATCTAATAATATTATGAATTATTTCATTATCACCAGGAACAATTTCATCTTTCAAAATAGTTAACTCTTTTAAGATATCCTTTAACTTATCATATGATTCATATTTTTTATTCAACATATCATCATATATAGAATTAATTCTACTAAGTAATTTTAAATAATATTCAACATTAACATCCATAACATCACCTAAACAATGATATAACTACCAAAATACATAAAGCCATAAAAAGCAATGAACCAACAACACCTATAATAGTATCCTTCTTAGAAGGAAAAAAATATACTTCTTCTGGATTATTTGGATTAACACTTAAATTAATCGTTGACCCAATTTTCGGAATAAAACGTTTAAAATACTTAGGATAAGGTACTTCATATTCTTCATTATGAACTTTATATTGATATAAAGGCATATAATATTCTCTATTCGAATTAGGTTCCTTAATCAAATCTATAACAATTCCCTCTATCGTTAACGAATAAACCTTTCTTAAAGCTTTATTTGAAAAATAATTAACAATTACACTAATAAACAAAACAGAAGCAATACTTATACTTACCAAAAAAGTAATAGCTTTAGGTAGTATCAAAACATTTCTTTTATATAAGAAATAAGTAATTAAAATATTAAGTCCAATAGTAAAAATAACAAAACCAAATTTTTTCTTTTGTAATAAATAAAGAATACCTACTAAAACTGCTCCAAAACTATATATAATTAATATCTTTTTCAAATCACTTTGAAATATAAAAGTAAGTACTGCCAACGCTATAAATACAACATAAGATATATAATCAATTATCTTTTCTTTTGTCATTTTTTGCCCTCTTTTCTATAACTGGAACTGGATCATATCCACTTTTTCCAAACGGATGACATCTTAAAATTCTCTTCATTCCTAAACCAATTCCCTTTAAAGAACCATACCTTAAAATTGCTTCCTTAGTGTATTCCGAACAAGTAGGATAAAATCTACATAAAGAATGAGAATGTAAAGGCATATTCTGATATATATTAATCATCCCTACAAGCTGTTTTTTCATAATCATCACATCTTTATTCTAACATTAATAACACTAAAAAAAAAGGATAACTATTATCCTTTACTACATATTATATAAATCACTTTCAGTTATTTGTTCTACTCCATCTCCACTTAATACATAAGCTGGTACATCTTTAAAACGATCCTGATTATCATTAGATTTCTTCTTGAATACTAAATCTAATTTTTCCTTTATTTGATCTCTATTAAATGGTTTAGCAATATAATCAACAAACCCTTCACCCAAATATCTTTCTTTTGCTCCTGCTACTGCATCCGCAGTTAAAGCAATAACTGGTGTTTTAAAGCCATCAATTTCTTGCAAATTCTTTAAAGCAGTTTCCCCACTCATAACCGGCATCATTATATCCATAAGAATTAAGTCATAATTATTTCCACTTATAACCTTACTAATACATTCTTCACCATTTTCACATTCATCAATATCTAAATTAAAATCTTGTAATGCTTTTTTAGCAACCTTAATATTTAATTTATTATCATCAACAATTAATACTTTCTTACCCTCATAATTAGTAGGACTTACATAATCACTAGTATTAACAGATACTGAATCAAGTGGCTTACTCATTTTACTAATCTTTTGTGGTATTTGTAACACAAATATAGAACCTTGACCATACTGACTTTGAACATTTATCTTACCATTCATCATTTGAACTAATGCTTTAGTAATAGCAAGGCCTAATCCTGTACCTTCAGTCGTAGTATTCTTTTCGACATCCAATCTTTCAAACTTATCAAATAGTTTAGTAATATTCTCTGCTTTAATACCTCTACCTGTATCTTGTACAGTTATTATCAAATTACATGTATCATTCTGATTAATACACTTAACATTTAAAACAATACTACCCTTTTCAGTATACTTAATTGCATTAGTTAATAAATTATTAATAACCTCTTTAACATGAACCTTATCTCCAATAAGTTCATACGGAATATCTGGAGCTATACTCATACTAAAATTAATAGGTTTATCTCCAATACGTGTAGCAGTAACCTTACACATTCCCACAACTTCTTCTTTAAAATTATAGGGAATATTAACAATCTCCATTTTTTCACTTTCAATTTTACTAATATCAAGAATATTACCTACAATCTCAAGCAATGTTTTAGATGCATTTCTAATATCCTCTGTATCCTCTACTACCTCTTTAGGCACTTGCCCACTATACGAAGCAATATCTTCTGATAACCCAACTATAGCATTTAAAGGCGTTCTAATCTCATGAGACATACTTGATAAGAAATCACTCTTAGCTCTATTAGCTTTTTCTGCTTGTTCCTTAGCCATTTCCATTTGTTCTAATAATTTAACATCAGGATTTTCGATAGTAAAATACATAACATAATTTAAGAATGTTAAAATAATAGAAATAATAACCAAATATGGATTTAACAAAAATAAAAACAATACAACAATAATCAAGCAAATCATCATAACAAGGGGAATATGTCTTTTATCTAAATTTTTAAAATTAAATAAAAGTAAAAAAATTGAATTAAC
>Ga0247611_10011710_pt1 | contig 10074 bp, 9 predicted proteins | sample 177DNAGHGhighgp2_FD_192422 | JGI IMG/M metagenome (GOLD analysis project Ga0247611, IMG submission 192422) | Sheep rumen microbial communities from Palmerston North, Manawatu-Wanganui, New Zealand - 1770 DNA GHGhigh gp2 | ecosystem: Host-associated > Mammals > Digestive system > Stomach > Rumen ... | reverse complement strand
GAATATGGCCCCCTGCCGCGTTCCGTTTTGCGGCAGGGGGCCTTTCCTTTGTGTTCAGCGGACGGTGCGCGTATCAAACGCCTCGCGCAGACCGTCTGCAACCAGATTGCAGGCGATCATGAGCAGCACCAGGATCACCATGCAGGGAAACAGCTTGTAGGGATGCAGCAGACAGTTTTCAAAGCCCTCGGAAATGAGCCTGCCGAGTGAGCAGCTGCCGAGCGGCAGGCCCAGGCCGACAAAGCTCAGGAAGGTTTCCAGAAAGATGGCGCCCGGAATAGAGACCATGATCTGGGTAATCAGGGTGCCTGTGATATTCGGCAGGATCTCCTTGAACAGGATAAATCCGTTTCCGGCGCCGAGGGTGCGCGCAGCCTGTACAAATTCCTGATCTTTCAGGCGCAGCACCTGTGTGCGCGCGATGATGCTCATCTCCATCCAGCCCGTGAGCATGAGCGCGAAGATGATCGTCCCGACCCCCGGCTTGAGCACCAGCATCAGAAGCGTCACGACCACAAGACTCGGGATGCTGCCCGCGATGTCTACGATCTGCTGCATCACGAGGTCGACCTTTCCGCCGAGATAGCCTGAGATCATGCCGTAATTAACGCCGATCACAAGGTCAATGAACCCGGCGGCCAGCGCGATCAGCACCGAGACGCGCAGGCCCTGGAAGCAGCGGGAAAAGAGATCGCGCCCCAGACTGTCGGTGCCGAAGGGGTAGTATTCATCCTGAAGGCCCAGCTCTTCATAGCGGTTGACCTTGATCTCCCCGGCGGTGCCGGAGAGTGTTTCCTCACCCGAGAGGATGCCGGGAATGCGGGGTGCCATGTTTGCCCGCTCCAGATTCTGCTCTGCGTAATTGTGACCGCTCAGATAGGGCCCTACAAGGCTCATGATGAGCAGCAGGCAGAGAAGCACCAGCCCGAACACATTGCTCCCGCGGGCAAAGAAGCGCTTGACGCCGGTCTTGAAAAAGCTGTCGCCGGAATAGCTGTGGTCGATCTCGAGGGAATCCTCCGTTCGTACATGGAACTGAAAATCGGTATTCATTTATTTTCCCCCCAATCTGACGCGCGGGTCAATGATCCCGTAGAGAATATCCAGGATGAGGCGGGCGATCACATAGATCCCCGCATATAAAAAGCCCAGCGTAATGACAACATTGTAATCGTTTGCAGTGATCGCGCTCGAGAGCAGAAAGCCGATGCCCGGGATGGCAAAGATCTGCTCCGTCACAAGCGAGCCTGTCAAAAGCCCGACCAGCAGCATGGTCATGACCGTGATGACCGGCATCATGGAGTTGCGGATCACATAGCGAAACAGCAGTGTCATATTGGAAAGCCCCTGGCTGCGGGCAAACATCACATAGTCGGATTTCATGACCGAGACAGCCTCGTCCCGCGTAAAGCGGGCGATGACCGCCATGACCGCGACGCTCAGGGAAAGCACCGGCATGATGCCGGATACGACGGGATTGCGGAAATCATAGAGCAGCGGAAGCCACTTGAACTTGAAGCCCCCGTAGTAGCTCAGGGCGATGGCGAAGATGTACGACGGGACGGAGATGCCGATGACGGAGACGATCATGCAGAAGATATCCGCCGCCCTCCCCTGGTGAAACGCTGCGAGAAAGCCGATGGCAAGGCCGAAGACGCTCCCCAGCAGCATGGCGCACACGCCGATGCGCATGGAGATGGGCAGGCGCGATTTGATCATCGTCAAAACCGGCGTATTGACCGAAAGATTATAGCTCACGCCGAAGTCGCCCTTGAGCATGTTTCTCAGATACAGGAAGAAGCGGACCATCACGGGCTTGTCCAGACCGTAGGCCTTGGCAAGAGCAGCCTTCTGCGCCTCGGACAGCTTGTCGTTATTGAAGGGGGAACCGGGCATCAGCTCCATCAGCAAAAACAGGACGAGCACGATCACAAAGAGCGTTACAAGCGACAGCATGAATTTCTTGAAAATGTATTTTTTCATCATCATCATGCCTCCTTTTCCGCAAACGGAAACAGCAGCTGCATGCCGCTGAAATGCGACTCCACACCCTGTACATTCCCGGCGATCAGATACGCGCCGCCCCGTGTATAGATGGGGATCGCGCCCAGATCCTGCATGAACAGATCCTCCGCCCGGTGAAGCAAATCAAAGCGCTTTTCGGGAACCAGCTCCAGCGCCGCATCGTGCAGGAGCCTGTCAAAGTCTTCGTTTTTATAATGAGCACTGTTAATGGGAGAGCTGCTTTCAAAAATGCCGAGGAAGGCGTTCGGGTCGGGATAATCCGCGCCCCAGGCCAGCAAATAGAGTTCAAACTCCCCTTTGGCCCTCAGATCGCTGAACTGCGCGGCCGAGACCAGACGTGTGTTGAGCGTAAAGCCCGGCAGCGTGCGCTCCCACTGATCCTTCAAAATCTCCACGAACTTCTGGTTGCCGCTTACGGAGAGAAATTCCAGCTCAAGTGTCTGGACTCCCAGCTCCTCCATGCCTTTTTTCCAGTATTCCGCGGCCCGCTCCGGGTCATAGGCGCAGGTATCTTTGTACCGTGCGGGATCGGCGGCAAAATCCTTGCCGTCGGCCTCCCGACACATCCCCGTCGGGACAACGCTTGTGCTCGTCGTATATCCCGCCCGGAGGAAGTCCTTCACAATGCTCTCCCGGTTGAGGGCAAAGCTGAGTGCCATGCGGATGTTCCGGTTCTGCCAGGCCTTGCAGCTTTTATAGTTGCCTCCTATAAAAGCGGTCATGCCGCCGGGAGTCTGGAGAAGACAGGGGTCGCCCTGGGACAGGACCGCGTATTCGCCGCTGGTCGTGATCACATCCTGGTCACCCGCCTGATAGCTCATCATCGCCTGCTGTGTATTGCTCACTTGGCGAATGGTGATGCCGCTGAGCTTCACAAGGTCCGCGTCTATGTAATTGGGATTTTTTACATAGTGTACCTGCACGGCCAGCGGTTCATAGCGGTCTACGATAAAGGGGCCGCTGGACAGCAGCGTCTCGGGACTTGTGGCGTAATCCCTGCCGCACGCGTCGGCAAAAGCGCGATTGTAGGGGGAGCACTGCTCCATGGCGAGCACATAAGGCAGATACGGGCAGGGCTGCTCCAGCTCGATGACGAGGGTCCGGTCGTCCGCCTCATAGGCGCCGAGCTTTTCCGGCTCCATCGTTCCGGCGTTGACCGCGTCCACGTTTTTCAATCGGCACAGATCCTGAAGGAGATAGATCGCGCTGCTTGCCGTGAGAGGATCGGCCATGCGGCGGAAGGCATCGACAAAATCCTGGGCGTCTATGGGGTCGCCGTTGGAATAACGGAGGCCTTCCCTGAGGCGGAAGGTGTAGGTGCAGCCGTCCTCAGAGATTTCAAAGCTTTCGGCCAGCTCCGGCACATAGCCCTTCTCCGGGTCAAGCCGGAAGAGCTTGCCGCACATCGGTGAGAGATACTGCGCCGATCCCCCGTCCACCTGCATTTGCGCGTCCATGGTGAGGGGATACAGCGAAAGCGCGACATTCAGCTCCTGCCCCTCGGGGGAATCCGTTCGGGCCGCACAGCCCGTCAGCAGCAGGCAGCACAGGAGCAGCAGAATCAGACATCTTTTCATTTCCCGAGCCCCCATTTCTCAAATTCCATGTCGGTACAGAGCACCTGATGGGTCTCGCTCCCATCAACTGTGTGCCAGGTCCCGTTCTCGTACACGATGCCGGAGGTCTCATAGTCGTAGCGCGTCTCCGGTCGGAGCTGAACGATGGGGTTCGGCGAGGGCTTGGAGGCCAGCAGGTTTCGGGTATAGGGATGGACCGGGTGGGAAAAGAGCTCGTCCGGTGTCCCCGTCTCCAGCAGAAAGCCCCTGTGCAGCACGCCGATTCTGTCGGACAGATAGCGTACCATGCTGAGGTCGTGGGAGATAAACAGGAAGGAGGTGCCGGTCTCCAGCTGGATCTGCCGGATGAGATTCACCACCTGGGCCTGGATGGACGCATCGAGCGCCGCGATGCACTCGTCGGCGATGATGAGGCGCGGGTTCATGATGAGTGCGCGGGCGATGCCCACACGCTGGCGCTGGCCGCCGGAAAACTGAGAGGGATAGCGCTCCCCCTGATCACGGGAAAGGCCCACCCGCTCGAGCATCGCGCCGATGCGCTCGGAGCGCTCCTGCGGCGTTTTGCAGAGCTTATGGATATCCAGCCCCGCGCCGACAATATCGCTTACCTTTTTGCGCGGATTGAGGGAGGCCATGGGATCCTGGAAGATCATCTGGATCTCGCGCACATTCTGGCCCGGCTTCAAAACCTCGTTGCCGAAGCGGATCGTCCCGGAACTTGGCTTGTTGAGGCCGATGATGCACTTTCCGATGGTGGATTTGCCGGAGCCGGATTCGCCGACAAGGCCGTAGGTCTCCCCCTCGTTGATATGGAAGCTGATTTTGCGCACGACGGTGTTCTGCCCGAAACGCATCGTCAGATCCTGCACATCCAGCAGTATTTTCTTTTCATCTGACATAGTCCGCAGCCTCCTTTCTCATTTTCTGAATACGCGCCTCAAGCGCCTCGGGTCTCGGCACCCTGGGCGCGCGCTCGTCCAGCAGCCAGGTCGCGGCGGCATGGGTCTCGGAGATTTTGAACATGGGCGGCTCTTCCTTGAAGTCGATCTCCAGAGCGTAGGGATTGCGCGGAGCAAAGGCGTCTCCCACAGGCTCCTTTGTCAAAACCGGCGGCGTGCCGGGAATGGAATAGAGGGTGTCGCCGCTTTCCGTGTCCGGGATGGCCGACAGCAATCCCCAGGTGTAGGGGTGCCGCGGGTCATAGAACACGTCGATGATGGTGCCGGTCTCGATGATCTTCCCGGCGTACATGACGTTCACATAGTCTGCCACGCGGGCCACCACGCCCAGATCGTGGGTGATGTAAATGACGGACAGGCCGCGCTTTTCCTGCAGGCTCACGATCAGCTCGAGGATGTGATCCTGTATCGTCACATCCAGCGCCGTTGTCGGCTCGTCGCAGATCAGAAGGTTCGGATTGCAGGAGAGCGCAATCGCGATCACAATACGCTGACGCATGCCGCCGGAAAACTCGTGCGGATACTGGCGCATCCGGCGCTCAGGCTCCGTGATGCCCACTTCGGCAAGCAGGTTCAGCGCCCGGTCCCAGGCCTCCTTGCGGCTGACGGTCTCATGCGCCCGGATGGCGGCAACGAGCTGCGCGCCGATGGTCATGGTAGGATTGAGGGAGGTCATCGGGTCCTGAAAGACCATGGCGATGCTCCTGCCGCGGATATTCTTCCGGACCCACGCGGGGTCGGCTGTCAGAAGATTCACCGGCTCTGCGCCCGGCTCCGGCCGGTACAGGATACTGCCGCCGTTTATTTTCGCGTTATCCGCCAGGATACCCATGGCGGCCTTCATCGTCACGGATTTTCCGGACCCGGATTCGCCCACAAGGGCCACCGTCTCTCCCCTGCGCAGGATCAAATTTACGCCGCGGATGGCGTGTACTGTCTCTCCGGCGGAGCGGAAGCTGATATCCAGATTCTTGACCTCCAGAACGATCTCAGCCGTATCGGCCATGTCGTATACCCCCTCTGTATGAAGTCTGCCGCTGTCTGTGCATTGTTAAGCGTTTTTTATATAGGTAAAAGCGATTCAGCAGCCTGAATTGTAATATGTATTATATTCATTTTTGACCCATTATTCAAGCGCTTTCCGTTTTCTTGCCGCTGGCTCGGTATCAGCCTACGGTTTTATTCACTGCTGGTATACCGTTTTGACCTCCCGTTTGACGCTCCCTTCTTATATGGGGTAAGCCGCGTTCATTCCGCATATGTTTTTACGAAGGAGGGATGAACCATGCAGAGCAACCATATTCTGCGTCGGCACGGCGCAGTATTGCAGGCACTAATGATGTTGGCGGCAGTCGGGCTGATCTTCTGGGCAGTGAACACACCCGCGGTGGTTGGAGTTTCGGCATCGAAGCGGGAGCTTCCCGTCTACTGTGTGCAGCAGGATGAAAAAATCGTTGCCCTGAGCTTTGACGCAGCCTGGGGCAACGAAGATACAAAGACACTCATTGATATTCTGGATCAATACGGTGTGAATACCACATTCTTCGTTGTCGGTGACTGGGTTGATAAATACCCCGAATCCGTCCAGGCTCTTGCAGAAGCAGGCAACGAGGTCATGAACCACTCCTCCAGCCATGCACACTTCTCCGCGCTCAGTACGAATGAGATTACATCAGACATCTCCGCCTGCAACGATAAGATCGAAGCCATCACCGGTGTGCGCCCAACCCTGTTCCGCTGTCCTTACGGGGAGTACGACGATCACGTGATCAAGGCGGTCAATTCTCTCGGCATGACCGCTGTCCAGTGGGATGTGGAGCTGAGTGAAACAAATGAAACTCAAGTAATACCAACGGGCTGCTGGATTTGAGTCGGCTCAGCAAGGCAAGAAATCGGGACCTCTGCCAGGCTTGTTTTTGAGGAAAACAGCCGCGGCAGAGGTCCCGTTTTATTGCAGTTGTTGAAGAGTTGCTTTCCAGAAAATGGGCTGCGTTTCGCTTGGAAAGATTTTCAACAAAATACCTTGGGAACGTTCTGCATGTATTCGTCCATCATGCTTTACCATTTTTCTATTCTGCAGCTGTGATGCTTGAATTCGGGATGGTCAGGAGGCACTTCCCGGTTATAGTTGATGCCGATCACAAGGATGTTTCCCTTATAGTGTTCAAACCTGTCAAGATATTTCTGCCGCCTGATTTGATCCATGGCGATATCCGCACTGTGTCCGTATTTCAACTCGATCAGCAGGGCGGGCTTTTCAGCATACTGAGGCGCCGGCAGATAGACTACATCCGCATAGCCCTTGCCGGTGTCCAGTTCAAGTATCGTCGTGTAATACTTCCTGGCAGCATAAAAGGCCAGTTGGATTCCATAGCTCAGGGCAGCTTCATCGTTGTAGGTCTTGTTTCCGGCCTGATTATGCGCGTCCTCGACCAGCTCCGCCACCTTTTCTTCATCGCCGCTCCATGTGGCCTCCAGAAGCTCCTGCGAAGTCTCAAAGGATTTGAAGGTGCTGACCCACTCCTTGCCCTTCGTGGAGGTCTTAAATTCATCCAGGATCTCACGGTTGGGTATGAAGACCTCGCTTCGTTCATCGTCAAAGCCGAGATAGCCCAGGTGGATCAGGAGCGACAGTACGTCATCCCGGCCTGTAAACGTGGTCATGTCATTCTCGTAGGTTGAAGTGTCGATAGCCAGCCGTCCGCCGTCCATGAGCAGCGCTACCGCTTCCTTCAGGCCGTCATAGTCCTTGCGGATATATTCCGCCAGAGCTTCATAGGTTTCGGTTTTATTCCAATAGTCCTTGATAACGCCAGTGGTCATGGATTCCACGACCGAGAGCGGGCTGTAGATAGAAAATTTGTGACCCTTGTATTTTCCTTCCCGGTACTCCTCACGCTTTTCAGGCGGAATACGGTCACTTACAAGATAGCCGTCATACCAGTTGGATATATCGCCAAAGTCCATATCGTATTTTATGGAGAGTTCTTTTACTTCCTCTTCCGTAAAACCGGTGTATGGTGCAAGCTGGCGGGGGGCCATCATGGAGTATTCCGTGAACATATTCAAGGCCGAGTGCTGGCCGTACTTTTTGATCGGCAGGATGCCGGTCATGTACGCAAGGGCTACATGTCTGTTATCCTTCAACAAATCCCGCAGATAATCCAGGTATTCCGTCTGACCTTCTTTATCATCCGGGCGTTCTCTGAAAATCGCGTCCCATTCATCTATGACGATAACTACCTGTCTGTCTATCGTTGAATAAACATCATCGATCGTCTGGATCAGGTCATTTTCACTCATGATGTCAGCATCCGGGTAAGCTCTCTTGTAGTCTCTGATCACCAGCTTCTGCATATTGGAGAGCGCTTCGCTTACCGTTATCCGCGTCTTAAAGAACCTCGTCATCACGAGGTGGATTACATCAAATTTCCCAAGAAATTTGTCCCACCCGGATTCATCAGCCAGCTTTCGTTTTTCAAACAAGTCACGGCTGTCCGCACATCTGTCATAATAGGCGCAGAGCATATCCGCGGCAATTGTCTTGCCGAATCTGCGCGGACGGGAAACGCTGACAAAGCGCTGTTGTGTATTTACAACGCTGTTTATATACTGTATCATTTCTGTTTTATCTACAAAGATTTCAGAATTTACAGCCATCTGATAAGCCGCTTTACCCGGATTCAAATAGGTCCCCATCTGAAACGCCTCCGTGTGTCCGTTCTTTTGATGCGATTATAATTGCTTTCCCGCTTCATTTCAAGAGAAATCAGGCTTGAGTATTCGTTAATGAAGACCGGCCGAATGGGCGAAGACTGTCGCCTTTCTTGCTTGTGCGCTTTTTGTTTCACAACCCGAACAGGAAATCATCCAGATCCTGCAAGGCTTCCCGCAGTTCGGGATCCTTTTCCCTTTCGATCGCGCGCTCAAGGAAGACAGCGTCGTCATCTGTTCCGACGGCGCTCATATCATACGATAATTCAAGTAAATAGGAAAGCCTTTTGCTTTTTGCCGATTTATGGCTCATGCAGTATCTTTCTATAATGATTCGGGATAGTTCGTTCATTCTCAAACAAACTCCTTCACTATATCATTTTTCCCAGCGTATCGTGAATTGAAGCCACAGCTATCTGCCTTATGCCTCATTATACACGTTGGTGATGGAAATACGCAAGAGGATATGGAATCATAATGCCCTTGTGCAGAGGCTCCCGCGGCACAGCAGCACCGACATCACGCGGAGACATATCGGGATTGAGCAAGGGGCGGGTCGAGCGAACCATAGAGGATCATGCAGAACTCATGTAGTTTTTTCGCCAAAACCGTACTTCTGCCGGTGGTGCTTCATATATTCTTCCCTCTTGGGATCGACAATTCTGAGTTTCATGGATTTGTCGATTCCAAGTTCTTTTTGCTGCTGTTCTGAAAACCTGTCTGCGATCAGGATCGATCCGTCTTCGGAAAAAGAGATGAGTCCCAAATCGAACAGATTATGAAGATTGGGTGTCAGAAGCAATCCGTTATAGGGGCTGATACATTCAGCGTTTCTGGAGCAATCCTTCCAGCTCTTGATATGGGCCGCCTCTAAAATATCAGCCAGAGAGCATCCGGTGATGGCGCAGCAGCCATCCCAATACGCGACTGTCTTTTCCCTAAACTCGGTTTGATTCAGTCTTACCTTCACTGAGGATAGGCGCTCCTGCTTCCCGGAGGTATCTGAAATCAATTCTGTATTGAAAATGAGATTGTATATGCTCTTATGCTGGCTGATCGTCCAGGCAAAGGAATGTGCGTCCAGCGTGTTGATGTGACCGGCGTGGTTGGAGTAAACAGTAGCAAGTTCTTTTACAGCTTCATTGTAGGCACAATAGTTTTCGTATGTAAAGGATTTGAAGCACTTCGTATTCATCCCCAGAAGGGAAAAAGCTTCGCTGAACTTGCGCGGTCTGCACGGGAAATAAGTATCCCGGTCTTTTAGGAAGAACAGGTATGAGAGCGTGTCATATCTTCTGCCGAAGAACTTTACCAGTCTTTCAAGATTGGCAGCATCATCGTCCTGTTTGAAGAAATCAAAGATAACTGTCCCGGCTGCTGCTGGGTCTGACTCAGCCTTTTCTTTAAAAGTCATTTTTTGGTTTCGAAACACCAAATTGTTTTCCGGGAGATCCATGGCTTTGATAGCTCGTTTGGTGATTTCACCTGATGCAATCATAGCTTTTTTCCAGTGCTTTGTGTCCAAAATTCCGTTGGCTCTTAAGTGCAACCTGAGTTTATATCCCTCTGTATAGTCCATATAGCCGTTTGAGAAAGATACTCTTCTTCCTCTTTGCTCAGGTTGGGCTGAAACGACTTCAAGAAATTTATCTATGATCGCTTCCACGTGGGAGGTATCGTTAATATATTGATAGACCATTTTCCCTGCCTCTCCAATCTTTTATCTTGTGTTTGACATTTTCGGATCAATGCTTGATAATAGGAGCATCAATTGTTCTCTTAACCGTGACAGCTGACGC
>Ga0247611_10011709_pt1 | contig 10074 bp, 1 predicted proteins | sample 177DNAGHGhighgp2_FD_192422 | JGI IMG/M metagenome (GOLD analysis project Ga0247611, IMG submission 192422) | Sheep rumen microbial communities from Palmerston North, Manawatu-Wanganui, New Zealand - 1770 DNA GHGhigh gp2 | ecosystem: Host-associated > Mammals > Digestive system > Stomach > Rumen ... | reverse complement strand
TTGAATAAAATAAATTCTTGGTAAAATAAGAAATTTTTATATTTTAAAAAAAGTTATAATTTATAATATTGTAATCTATCATCTATTGAAATATTAATTTATTAAAAAATGGAAGAAAGAGATGAAATTGAAAATAATGGGGAAGATTTATTACAAAAAGAAGATTATGTTAATGATAATTTAAATTATATAAATAACATCAATCATTTAAATTCCCAAGGAAATAAATTACTTTCAATAGATTCACTGATCGAAGTAAAAGATGAAAATAAATTAAGATCTATGAATTCACTTCTAAAAGGAATATATGATGATTACGATAATACTTCATCATTCTTATCTACAGAAGAAGAAGATGTAGAAGCTAATACAGCAAAGGCAAGAGTAATATATAATATAAAAGATTACACTTTGATATTTTTCTTATTAATATCTTCTTCACTTAATTTTAGTATTTTGTATTTCCCCTATATTATCTTTTCATTTTTGTTATCACTGTCTAAAGCTTCATACAATAAAAGAATTTATAAATTCAAAAAATTATCAGAATTGATAATATTAATATATTCTTTCTTGTTGTTAATCTTCAAAATAGTTATAATAATATTAATAAAAAAAGATAATGATTGGACAAAAGAAGAAAAAAATAAAAATATATTGATTAATTTAGGAATTAAACTATTAATAGATACTGAATCCATTTTTAATTTAATATCATCTTTCATAGGGGAATGCATTGTAATAATAATATCATTAATATCTTTAATTGTTAGTAATTCATTCCTTGATTATGATTTGAACGATAATCCTAGCAGTAAAATAACAACAAGAAAATTATTCAATTTGCTTTTCAAGCATTTAATAATTAATTATTTTATTCTCTTAGGCCTCTCTTTTTTTAATACATCTATTGCTCCTTTGGCCTATCTTGTCATAATGAGCATTTTATTAATTTTTGTATCTATTCACTCAGAGCTAAAATTAATTTCTTTTTGTTATAAAATTATAAGTATTATTATCTATGCTGTAGTCATCATACAAATATTTCTTATTAATCTGATGAACATATATCATTTTATAGATGTTCTCAAGCCTGGAGAAGGAAATAAGTACTCTAGATTTACCATAATAGGCATAAAATATATGAATAACAATAGCAATGATTATTCGGATATCTTCATCCAGTGGCTGAGTTACTTTTTTTTGGTACTATCTATGATATCTTTATCACATAGTAATAATAAATTATCTTTTGATTTAATTTATTCAGGAATAAGTAGAAATTTAAGAGAAAAAGAAGAAGAAATCATGGAAGAAGCATATAAATATGAGTCATACAATATTTTTTTTAAAATTCTAATCCAAATCAAAAATTATTTCGTAAGTCCTAATTTCGTACTGCATATATGCAGACTATTGGCAATTGAATATCTTTATTATTTTAGGAATTTCTTCGGGATAATTGTATTTATATGGTTATTTTTTTCTTTTTTGTTTTTATATCCACATTCAAATCAGGTCTTGACATATATTTTATTATGTAATCTTTTAGTCGGATTTATTTGTTTTCATATCGCCAATGTAGATGGACTCATTGAGAATATAGATGATATAGAAGATAAGCTTAAAATAAAGGCTTATCATGTTTTTTTTTATAGAATACCAAGTGATGGTGGGAGTCAGAATGAAGGAAAATATTACGAAAAGAATTATTATATATTTTATATTTCCTTGAATTTGTTTTATTTTTTTTTATCTTTATTTTTTTTCTCTTTATATGAAAGCCAAGAAAAAAAAATTATTAAAGAAAAAATCGAATCAAATAAAAAATATAAAGAAGATTATCAAGAGAATATAGACTTAGGAGAAAATCTTATTGAGAAACAAGATAAAGATGCTGGAATAATTACTTCAGAAAACAAAGAAGAAGATAATATAAATACTGATAGCAATGATAATAATATTGAAAATAAAAATACTGATGATATAAATACTGACAGTAATAAAACTGATGATAAAAATAATACTGATAATATAAATACTGATGATAGTAATAATGAAGAAGAAAACAAAAAAAGAAGAGCAACTGAACAAATATTGAATAAAGAAAATGATGATGATATACCTGATGATAAAAATAATAAACAAGATAAAGAATTATTAAAAAAATTAACTTTTATAAATATAATAACAAAAGCTTTTTTTTCTCATATTGACAAAATATCTTTAGTAGTAATGTATTTTGTGGCAATTTATTCTGTAAATATCATTCATTCAATTTTGGTTATTATTTTTATGATTCAACTTTTATTTCCAGGGGCAATTGGAATTATTTCTATTTATTTAATAATAATTACTCAATTATTGTTTTTGTCAGAATTTGTTTTTGAAATATTGAGACATTATTTCAATAGTTATTTTGATGAAAAATTGATTAGATTAATAATGGGTAATGAAGAAAAAAAAGATAATAAAATTGAATCAGAAAATAATTATATTGAAGTTTTTATTTATGCCATTGTTTACTGCTTTTATTTTCAATATAAATTATATAATAACGACTTTTATCAGACTATTGTTTCAAATGATAATTTAAATTTATCAAAATATATTGAAATTAAATTTGCTTCATATCCAATTATAAGAAAAACATTAGATTATATCGGTAAAATAATAATAGAAATATATATATGGACATTGATATCTTTATTTATTTTCTTTGATAGTTATTTTGAGATAAGTATCTTATTTGAAATTAAATTAATACTATTTTTAATCATTGTATTTCAGTTTTTAATATCAATTCAAAAATCTGAAAGCCATCATATATCACTGATATTAAATTGGATATTTTTAATATATTGCTCATTAAATACTATTTTAGTATATGGATACCAAATTATTTGTTTGGATTATTTTGATATCAAAGAATCTGATAATTATTTAAGAGAAAATTTACCTAGTATTGGTTTTTCAATTTATATTAATAAAGAGAAAGACAAAGAAAATAATCCATATAATGACATATTTATTTTATATTATAAATTTATGCCTCATTTTGTTTGTAATTTTATATCTGTTTTGTACATATGGGAAATGAAAAGAATTTCATTAAATTCAAATAAGATTGATAAAATAGAAAATAAAATTTTAGATAAGGATAAAGATGAAAATAAAAAAAAGAAAAATGATAATGGAGAAGAAAATGATGAAGATGAAATAACCGCAAGCGAACAATATGAAAAAAATAAGAATGAAATGAACTTTTTAAGTCTGACTTATTCTATTTATAATATAATATTAATTCTTACTAAATTTTATTGGCTATTTCTATTTTTATCCATATGTATTATATTTACAAGTTATGATCTTTCTTTTATAATGACTTCATACATATTAATCTTTGGTATTACCTTTGTAAGAATGTTTTACCAAATAATAACAAAATTATCAAACTTTATCAGCAAAAAATCCTTTTTTATATCAAGACTTTTAAGATATAATTTGATTGAGCAAAATAGACATGTTATTCAAAATAAATATTATAGAAGTTTAGCTTTTAAATACTTACTTTGTATGAGCTTCTTTTCATATTTATTATTTTATACATTTGGAATTTTCTATTTATTCCAAAATGGTTGTAATAAAGATCAATATGGAGGATGTGATACAAGACATCAAAAAATGATTGAAAAGGAAGGTGATGGTTTAACAGAAGAATTTGTGCAATCATTAGCTTATTTAATAGGATTTTATGTAAATCCTACGGAAGATGCAGTTGTAAAAGAAGGATGGTATCATCTATTTTTTGCAATATTAATTTGCTTTGATGTATATGTTCAAAAAATTGAGCATTATTTCAATAAAAAAGTTGAAGAAAATAGGAAAAGATTTAAACATTTGGCAAATGAAAATACTAAATTAAAGCCTTTGACTTATGGTGAAGATAATATTTTGATGAATATAGGCTATGAAGTTAAAAAAGTGCAAGAAAATATGGAAAATGAAAAAATGATGGATCAAGTTATACAAACAAGTAAAAGTAAAACTATAAAAGAAAAAGGTAAAGATAATGAAGAGGTTGAAGATATAAAGAAGAGACTAAGAGCTTCAAGAAAGAAAAAGGAAATAATGGCTGAAGAGCCATTATTACAATTCAATATTGATACAAAAGATAAACAAGAAGAAGAAAGAATTGGTAGTAAATTAATAGAAGATTTTTTGAAAATATTTGATAAAGCAGCAAATTCAATAGAAGTTAAATTATCTTCCACAAATAGCAAATATCAAATAATAAAAATATTAAAAAAGATATTTGAGGAAATAATCATATTTTTATTAATATGTATAGCCATATCAAAAATGAATATTTGGTCCTTTATTTATATGACAATTTCCTTAAGATTAATAGTTACTGAAAAGACAATGATGAAATATTATAGATTATATTGTTTTATGATTGTCTCTATATTGAATCAATCTATAATTTTTGTTTCTAATATAAATAAAAACACTGATCCATATCCAGACGAAGAAGAATTAGAGATAATGAACAGAAAATTTAATATTCCTTGGTACAAAAAAAAATATAATTTAGACGAAAAATATGGATTTTTTTATGGATTAGGGGTGTCGCACTCCCAAATAAATTTAATATGGATGGAATTCATCGAAGTTATCATAATTTATATCTATTTGGACTATTTCTCTTATAGTATTTATCAAGAGTCCAACACTATCGGAAGATCAAAAGACAAAACTAATAAAATAAATTATTATAATCTATATTTAAACAAAGAAATTAGAAATATAGGCAAAAAGTTGCCTCCTAATGAATATGAAAAGCATAGAATATGTATGAAATATAATTTTGATATTGATATTTTGAAGTATGATAAGTTTATTTATTATATGAAGCATGGAAAAATTAAATCAGATAATAAAAATATTATTGATGATAAAAGCAAAAAAAATGCTTTAGAGGCAATACCTGAGGTACCTGAACAAAATTTAATTAATGAAGATGACAAAGGAAAAATAGAAAAAATAGAAAATGAAGAAGAAGAATCAAATTCTATAAAAGCATTAGAGAATATAGGTGATGAAAAAAATAAAATGATAAGTCCTTTATTAAATGCACTATCAAGATCAAAACAATTAACTTCACACACAAATTTAATGGAAAAATCAAAAAATAAAACAAAAGATAACAAATGTATGTCTTTATTTAAAGATTTTATTTATTTATCATTTCACAATGTTATTTTAATTATAATCATAATAATATCAATGATGATTTCAGGTTTTATTTCAATATTTTATATTGCTTTTTCATTATATTTTTTAATAACAAGTACTTCAATCTACTTAGGAAGTAAATATTATTATCCAAGAGCTATTAAAAAATTATTAAGAATAACTATATTATTAGATATAACTATACAAATTTTGTATCAAGCTCCTTTTTTCAGCGATTCAACAAATGAAGTATTAGAAAATATAGGCTTAAATAAAATATTAACATTTAAAAAAGATGATATTACTCAAGAAATGGAGGTTGAATTATCTTTTGAGTATCTGATTTTAGTTCTTGCTAAAGCATTTACATATTTATTCATGAGTTTTCAAATATTGGTATACTCTTCACAAAGCTTCCAAGAATATTATCTATCATATATTATTTCAAAAAATGATATTTTAAGAAGAATATCATTAATGAATGTATTTAAATTTAATAATGAAAGAATTGAAGTTATGAATAATTCAATAAATTTAAGGAATGATATGTCTCAATCAATGGATATATTAAAAAGTAAATTAGAATTATGGAATACTAATTTAATGATGGCAAAGGGTGATGTGAAGAATACTAAAAAAGAAGATAATAAAAATAATGAAGACTCAAAGAAAAACGATATAGGAATAAGTTTGATTAATATGTTAAATAATGTAAAAAATGAAACAAAAGAAGAAAAAAAAGAAGAAGAAAAAAAAGAGGAAGACAAAAAAGATGAAGAAAAAGAGAAAGAAGAAAAAGAGAAAGAAGAAAAAGAAAAAGAAGAAAAAGAAAAAGAAGAAAAAGAAAAAGAAGAAAAAGAAAAAGAAGAAAAAGAAAAAGAAGAAAAAGAGAAAAAAGAGAAAGAAGAAAAAGAAAAACAGGAAAGAGAAAAAGAAAAAGAAGCGAGTATAAATATAAGCAAAGGCTTTTTCGGATCATTGGGACTCCCAATATATCCAATAGTAAAAAAAGAAGAAGAAAATGAAGAGGAAGATGAAGAAGAGGAAAATAAAAATAAACCCTTACCAGAAAAAGAGGTATACGATAAAATTAAAGGTTGGATTTTAGGAGGCTTTTTAATTAAATTTCAATTAATGTTGCATAAATACGCTTCAAATTATACTACTATAGAAAAGAACGAAATAGATTTATATGAAAAAGACATTATTCAAGGGAAAACAAAAATAACATCCTTTATCGAAAATATGGTCGATATGCAGTTGAACACATTGGATTTATCTAATTTCACTTCTGCCGAAATGAAAGAAGTGAAAACATATTTTGATGGAACACGAGCAAAGAAATTAGCAGAATTAAAAAAAGATAGAGAAAAAAAGAAAGTATTTCAAAATGTGGGGAAAAAATTAATATTTTTGAATAAATTAAATAAAGATATGAAAAATAATAATGAGGATAAATTTGAAAATTTAGATATAATAAAAAAAAGAGCTGATACTTTTAGGATAAAAAATAAAGGAGTTTTAGCTGAAGTAAAAAAACAGAAGGAAAAAGATCAAAAAAAAATGATCGATTTAAATCAGCCTAAATTTAAAAAATTAGATAAATTTATTTCTGGAAAATTATTTATAAAATATTTATCTAAATCTTATATAATTCAAAGCATATTAAAAACTATATTATCTTTTTGCTCAAATAATTTCCATTGGCTATGCTATTTAATGATGATTATAAATCATATGATGTCATCATCATTACTTACTATTTTATATCCTTTATCTATTTTCTGTTATGCTATTTTAGAGTATCCACGTCCAAAAAAGTTTTATTGGACATTCTGTTTAATATATACAGTTATTTTGCTTTCTATTAAATTTATAGTTAATTTAAAAATATTCAAAAATACATCACTTAAAGAAACTTTGGATGATTTATATGATTATAAAGTTGGATTTAAAGTATATGAATCAAATTTCAGTTCAGAATTTTTTATGTATATATTATATGATGCTTTGGTTTTGACATTTTTATTGATTAATGATTATTTATTAGTTTCTAAAGGAATATGGAATAAAAGAGAGCAAGAAATAGAAAATATTTATCAAGCCATGGAAAGAGTTGCAAAAACAAAAGATTTAGAATTTAATACTTCTGAAGAAATAAAAAAATTTAATTCTAAATATTTGAATCCATATAAATTAGATAAAATAGAAATAAGTGAAAAAGAAACATTCAGATTTAGTAAGTATTTAAATGTTGATGATTATAATAAAAGATCAAAATCAGTATATAAAAATATTAGAAATAGTAAAAAAGGAATAAGCTTAAAGAAATCAAAATTAAAAACATCAGTAGGATTATTAAAAGGAAAATCATTAGATGATAATAATATATCTTATAATAGAAAAGAGAAAACATCAATAAGGAAAGATGAATCAAAAGAAAAGAAAAAGAAAGAAGACAAAAAGGAAGGAGAGAATAAAAATGAAGAATTTGAGGAAGAAATTAAATATGATGAATCAAAAAGGAAATATTTCGAGAAATTATTTCCAACAGCAAGAAATGAAAAACCAGGAAGTGAATATTATGCATCATATGCAATATCAATGCTATTTATCATCATAATCATTTTATTATTTTATACAAGAATGGTTCAAGATAAAACTTATGGTAATGTTGAAATAGATACAAAGCAATTTAGTGGGGAAATGGTAATTGCTTTATTAATTCATGTATTTATTTTAGTATATGATAGAATACTATATATTAGTCAAAATAGAAATAATTTAAAATATGAATATTATTTATATGATAAAGAAACCCAAAACCCATTAACTGATGATGAATTTAATAAAATAAAGAAGGATATTGAAAAAGAATATCCAGATATGAAAAAAGACAAATTTAAAATCCCTCCTGATTATGCTGATAAGAAACTTAAAGAAAGATATAACATAATAATAATTCAATATGAAGAAAAAAATTTACCTTTAATACAGAAATATATTTTGCATTTATCAGTAGTTATTTTTGGGCATATATTCATATTTTTCTATTGCCCATTTAAAGGTAATTGGAATATGTGTACTCAATTAACTTGTTCAAATACTAATTTGGAAGGGGAAGAATCTCAATCAAATGATTTCTTGAAGAATTTTGCTTTAATTTTAGTTTATATTTTTTATGTAGTTTATTTGACAAGTTCAGGACTTCAAGTAAAATATGGCTTTTATGACATGAAGAGAAAATCAATGTTAAAATCAGGGAACAGTTCAATAAATGGGACTATTTACACAAGTTATAAAGCAATTCCATTTTTATATGAAATTAAATTAGCAATAGATTGGACTTTTACTAAAACATGTTTAGACCTATTTCAATGGAATAAATTTGAAAGTGTCTACGATATAGTTTATTGCACCTATTGTGCAATGACAGCAAAAAATCAACAATTAGTTGGACAAAAAGTAGGAAAAGTTTTAAAAATATGTATGGGTGGGTTACTATCATTCGCACTAGTTTTTATATTAGTTGCACCATTAATGCTTTTTAGTTCTTTAAATCCAACTAATCAATTGAATAATTTAACAGGAGCAACATTAAGAGTAGATTTAGGATTTTTTTATAAAAATGGTGCAATAAAAAATTATACTTTATTTGAAAATTCAAAACCTGAAAGTATAGAAGATATCTTTAAAAGTAATGATTGGATTAATTATAATTATACTAATTCATCAAAAACTAAAAATTTCCCAAAAGGCCAAATTCAATCTGTTCAATTTTTTAATGAAAGTGACAAAAATTGGGATTTGGCAAGGCCACACATTGAAAATTTGCGTGATTTGATAATTAATAGGAGGACAGTGAATGATTTGGAATATATTGGATTAATTTTAGATTATAATTTCGATAGGCCTCTACCTGCTGAATCAATGAAAATCTCAAAAAGATATAGTACAACTATATATTACTATAGCAATCATACTAAAGAACAAGATGAGACTTTAGACAAAATAGGAGATGCATTAAAATACTGCAAAGATGTTGAAGTTGTATTCCCTAGTATTTATTCTCCTCCCATAAGACTTTCAGCAACTATTAAACCAAAAAGATTACAAGATCCAAAATTTTTCCCTAATTTAGATATCGTAGTGGGATTTGTCGGTTGCAGAAATGAGTCAATAAATCAAACAAATCATACAAATGACTTCATATATGAAGAATTATTTAAAGATGAAGTTGTATATAATAAAAAGCCAAGTTATCTTGAGTCTTATTTTACTGTGAAAAAAATATTAAGATTTAAAGATCCAAATGAGACTGAAATAGATGGAATTAAATTTCATGTTTTTAGTGATAAAGTATCTACAACTACATCTGGAAAAAACATTTTGACTTTTTATCTTTCTTTTGTTTTATTAGTAGGGACATATGTTAGAAATTTCTTCGCTGGACAACCTGAAAAAATAATGCTAACCGAAATGCCCCACTCAGAAGAAATTATAAACTTATGCGAAGGAATCAAAGTCTCTAGATATAGTTTTGATTTTGAACAAGAAGAAAAGTTATATTATATTCTTATTGAATTAATGAGATCTCCGGATTATCTGAGGACGCTAACGCAATCTAGTACTGAACAGTTTAAACAGAGACAAGAATTAACAAGAGTATATAAAACTTCTGATGACATTTAAAAGTATTGATTGATATATAATAATTTAAATTTTAGGCATAAAATGTTTATTGATATATTTACTTAAATAAAATATTAATATATTATAGTATAATGAGCTTAACTTTATTAAATTTCAATATTTTGGGGATTGGGGATTGGGGAT
>Ga0247611_10011708_pt1 | contig 10075 bp, 7 predicted proteins | sample 177DNAGHGhighgp2_FD_192422 | JGI IMG/M metagenome (GOLD analysis project Ga0247611, IMG submission 192422) | Sheep rumen microbial communities from Palmerston North, Manawatu-Wanganui, New Zealand - 1770 DNA GHGhigh gp2 | ecosystem: Host-associated > Mammals > Digestive system > Stomach > Rumen ... | reverse complement strand
GTAACATGGGTTCGAGTCCCGTACGGGTCACCAAAATAAAAGCAGTCCGCCATCGGCGGGCTGCTTTTATTTTGATTTCTTCGTTCCCGCGGGACTCGAAGGGCGCGGGAGTGAATGACATGCCGGTGGCGTCCGGCCGTCCTCTTCGCTTGATCGGCGATCGCTTCCACCCCGCCTGATAATTCACATTTCTTAAGCCTGTTATCCCTTGCGCGATGCGGGAAAACCATATATACTGATATAATCAAGGACTGTTTTTTCACAGAAAGAGAGAAAACACATGAAAAAACTTCGCTGTTTCCTGTGCCTGCTGCTGTGTCTCGCGGTGCTTGCGCCGCTCGGAGGAGCGGCCCTGGCCGCCGATCCCGCGCCCTTCCTTCTCACGGTCCGTGCCGCGGACGGCGGGGAGAGAGAGGTGCGCGCCTATGAGGAGAGCTATCCGGGAAACGTTTACCTCTCCCTTGCCGACCTCTCCCAGGCGATGAGCGGCTCGCACGGGCAGTTTCGCTTTGAATATATCGGTTCAGACAATTATTTTACGATCATGACCGGCAAAGCCCCCGCAGCCCCGCTAGACCGGGGCGCGGCCGGCTCGCGCGGCAGCGTGGTCTATCTCGACTATACCCGCAGCCGTCTTTACTGCGACGGCATCGAGCGGCGCTATTATACCTACCGTGAGGGAAACCGGGATCTCTATATGAGCCTGACGGATATCCAGCTCCTGCTGGACATGACGGCCTCATGGGACGACAGTGGCGTTCTTGTCCTCGACCCCGACCTGCCCTTCGCACCGGAGCTTAAAGATCTGGAGGAGGCAGGATATTTCGACGCGATCGGCGCCATCGTCCTCGGCGACGCTGACACGGGGGAGATCCTCTATTACAAGGACGGCCGGCGCGCGCTGCCGATCGCGAGCCTTTCAAAGCTGATGACCTATCTGCTGCTGTGTGAGGCCGCCGAGCGCGGCGAGATCAGCTTTTCCTCCGGCGTCATCATCACCGAGGAATCGGATCGCATCGCCCGCAGCGCCGACGGCATGATCAACATGACCGCCGGCACCACCGTCCCCTTTACCGAACTGCTTGCGGGCATGCTCCTCGCCTCCAGCAACGAAGCGGCGGCCTCCCTTGCCGCTTATGCGGCGGGATCGAGCAAGGCGTTCGTTCAGCAAATGAACGAACGCGCCCGCGAGCTCGGCTGGACGACAGCACGCTTCTACACGCCGCACGGCCTGCCTCTCTATGCCGGCGGCGCGATCCCGGCCAAGCGGCAGAACGAGATGAGCGCAATGGAGCTTTTCAAGCTCTGCGCCTATCTGCTGAAAAACGAGAGCCAGATCACGGACATCACCTCGCTCCAGTATGCCAATCTTCCCACCCTGAAGTATTCCACCTCCAACACCAACACGCTTGTTTACAACATCCCCGGCGTCACGGGACTGAAGACCGGCAGCACCGACCGCGCCGGCTCCTGCGTCGCCGTGTCGCTGCCGATCACCCGGGACGGCGAGACGCACAACATCGTTCTCATCCTCCTGGGAGCCGAGACGCCGGCGCTGCGCGGCCAGGCAGGCGAGATCCTGCTGCGCTGGGCGCAGGACCACTATGCCGCGGCGGGCTTCCGCCGTGCCGCGTGAAGAGTCGATCGTAAGGAAAGGAACAACGCATGAACGAGGATTTCATCCGCTTTGACAACGTGAAAAAGGTCTACCGCACGGGCGAGGTAGAGCTGACGGCGCTTCATGACGTCAGCTTTTCCGTCGCGCGCGGGGAGATCTGCGTGATCGTCGGCGAATCCGGCGCGGGCAAGACCACGCTTTTGAACATCCTCGGCGGCATGGACTGTCTCACGGAGGGAAAGATCTTCGTCGACGGCGAGGAGATCTCCGCCTTTGACGAGCGGCGTCTCACGGAATACCGCCGCCATGACGTCGGCTTTGTCTTTCAGTTTTATAACCTCATCCCCAATCTCACGGCGCTCGAGAACGTCGAGCTCGCCGCGCGTCTGGGGCGCGACGCGCTCCCGGCCGCCCAGGTGCTCGACCAGGTCGGTCTGCACGAGCGGGAGGAGAATTTTCCCGCCCAGCTCTCCGGCGGCGAGCAGCAGCGTGTGGCGATCGCCCGCGCGCTTGCCAAAAACCCCAAGCTCCTCCTCTGCGACGAGCCGACGGGCGCGCTCGATTACGAGACGGGCAAGCACATCTTGAAGCTGCTGCAGGACTGCTGCCGCGAAAAGGGAATGACCGTCGTCATCATCACACACAACAAGGCGCTCTGCGCCATGGCCGACCGGGTCGTGCGCGTCAAAAGCGGCACGATCGTGTCCGCCGAAAAACAGAGCGTCGTAACGCCGGTGGAAGAACTGGAGTGGTAGGATGAACAGGGAACTGCTCAAAATGCTGCTGCGGAGCATCCGGCAAAGTCTGGGCCGCTATCTCTCCATTCTGGGGATCATTGCGCTCGGCGTTGGCTTCTTCGCGGGTCTGAAAAGCTCATACCCGGCGATGCAGTCTACCGCCGGGCGCTATTTTCATGACCGGAAATTCCACGATTTTCAGCTTCTCTCTTCCCTCGGCTTTACGGATGAAGACCGCGCCGCCTTTTCAACGCTCGCAGGCGTCGAGGCGGCGGAGGGCGCCCGCTTTGCCGACGTATATCTGACGCAGAGCGGCAAGGAGAGCGTCTCCCACGTCATGAGCCTGACGCAGACGGTCGACGTGCCGGAGCTGACGGCCGGCCGCCTGCCGCGAAACGCCGGAGAGTGCGTCGCCGACAGCCGCTTCTGGAGCGAGAAGGATCTCGGCGCGACGCTCGCGCTCGCGCCAGACAACGACGAAGACACGCTCTCGCTCTTCAAACGCGGGAGCTTCAAGATCGTGGGGCTTGCGCGCTCGCCCCGCTATATCAGCTCCGACCGCGGCGACACCACGCTCGGCGCGGGGCGGATCGACAGCTTTCTCTATGTTCTGCCCGAGACCTTTGATACCGACGTCTGGCATGAGATCCTCCTCTGGTGCAATCTCGGCGGCGCGCTGTATTCGGAGGAATACGACGATGCCCACAAGCGCATGGAGAGCAGCGTCAAGGAGCTGCAAAACCGGCTTGGCGCCGCGCGCCGCCGCGCTCTGCGCGCCGAGGCGGACGAAGAGCTTGCCGACGGCAGGAAAGAGCTTGACGAGGCCTGGGAGGAGTATCGCGCCGAAAAGAAGAACACCGAGCAGGAGCTTGCCAACGCAATGCAAAAGCTCGTGGACGGCCGTGCGGAGCTCGACGCGGGGCAGGCAGAGCTTGACCGCGGACTCGCCGCCCTGAACGCCGGCATGGCGCAGATCCCCGGCGCGCGTCGCGAGATCGAGGAAAACCGCGCCCTCCTGGAGGGAAAACGCGGCGAGCTTGAGGAGGGCCGCGCGCAGCTGGAGGCCGGATACGCCGCCCTTGCCGCCGCAGAGGCGGAGCTTGCCGTCGGCGCGGCGGAGTTCGAGACCTACAAGGCGGCGAGCATGGCGCCGACGCTGCAGCGCATCACGGTCATCCAGCGCGAGATCGCCGCGCTGCAAAACGCGATCGCCGCCGCCGAAGCGCTCCCGGACGGGGAGGAGGCGGCTGCGCCGCTGCGCTCCCAACTTGGCGAAAGACAGGCGGAGCTTGCCGCAGCCCAGGCGGAGCTCTCCGAAATCGAGGCGGGCTTTGCTCCGCAGGAGGCCGAGCTTGCCGCCGGGAAGGAGCAGATCGCCGCCGGCCTTGCCGAGCTTGATGCCTCCTCGGCCGAGCTGGAAGCCGGCGCGCGGGAACTGGACGCTGCCGAGGCGCAGCTCGACGCCGCCGAGGCGCAGCTGAACGCCGCCGAGGCGGCCTACCCCGACCGCCTGCGCGAGATCGAGGAGGGGCAGCAAAAGCTCCGCGACGCCGAGATCGAACTGGAGATCGGGCTGGGAGAATACCATAACGGCGTGCGCGAGGCCGAGGAGGGCTTCCGCGAGGCGGAGGAGAAGCTCCATGACGCGGAGGAAGTGCTTGCCGACGCCGCAGCCGAGGCCGACGAGCGGCTGAAGCTGCAGCTTTATACGATCGGCCGCGAGACGAACCCCGGCTATCTCACCTTTGACAACGACACCCGCATCATCGATGCGCTCTCCGACGTCTTCCCGCTGTTCTTCGTGCTGGTGGCGGCGCTGGTGTGCATCACAACGATGACGCGCATGGTCGGCGAGGAGCGCACGCTCATCGGCACGATGAAGGCGATGGGCTATTCCTCTTTCGCAACGATGAGCAAGTATCTGCTCTATGCCTCCTCCGCCGCGCTCATCGGCTGCGTGATCGGCTTTTTTGCCGGCACGGTGCTGATCCCGTATCTTGTCTGGTTTGCCTACGGCATCCTGTACGATTATGCAAAGCTTGACTTCTTCTTCAGTCCGCTGATGGCGGCGCTCTGCCTGCTCGTCACGGTGCCCGGCGCGCTGCTGGTGACCTACCTCGTCTGCCGCCGCGAGGGGCGCGAACGCCCGGCGGAGCTCATCCGCCCGAAAGCGCCGAAAAAGGGGAAGAAGATCCTGCTCGAGCGCGTCACGTTCCTGTGGCGGCGTCTGCCGTTCCACTCCCGGCTCAGCCTGCGCAACGCCTTCCGCTTTCCGACGCGTGTGGCGATGCTGTTGCTCGGCATCGGCGGCTGCACGGCGCTGCTCCTCGCAGGCCTGGGGGCGCGCGATTCGATCGCGCACATCAGCTCATACCAGTATGACGAAATCATGCTCTATGATCTCGAGGTCAATCTGGATACGGACGAAGCTGCGGCCGCCGAGACGGCCCTGCTCTGGGAGGGGGAGACCGAGCGCTGCGCCCTGACGCGCCAGGAGACGGTCACGGTCGAAAACGGCGGAAGAAAAAAAGAGACCCGCCTGATCGCGGCCGCGCCCGGCGCGCTCGAGGGGCTCATTGATCTGCACGATAAAAGCGGCGCGATTGCCTGGCCGCAGGCGGGCGAGGCCGTCATCACCGAGAAGATTGCCGAGTCGACCGGTCTTGCGGTCGGCGATCGCTTTTCGCTCACACGCGACGGCGGCGAGGTGCTGACGCTCACGGTCACGGGCGTGTGTGAAAACTATTTGCGCCACTTCGTATTCACCGCCTCCGACCCGGTCGGGGAGGGGGAGGAGAACACGGCGCTGCTGCTTGCCGCACCGGAAACCGATCCCGCAGCCCTCGGCGCGTCGCTGCGCGCCGGGAAAGGGGTCAGCTATGTCTCTGAGACACGGCAGGAGCGCGAGACGATGGAAAACTCGATGCGCAGCATGGATCTTCTGATCGCGCTGATCGTCGTCTGCTCCGGGGCGCTGGCGTTTATCACGCTTTATAATCTGACGAACATCAACCTGATGGAGCGCACGCGCGAGATCGCCACGGTCAAGGTGCTGGGCTTTTACCGGCGCGAGACCGCGGCCTATGTCCTGCGCGAGAACGTGACGCTCTCCGTCCTCGGCGCGGCGCTTGGGCTCGTCCTCGGCAAGGGACTGCACGCGATCATCATCCGCGTGCTCGTGGTGGAGTATATGAGCTTTTCCAATCGCGTCTCGCCGTGGAGCTACGTTCTGGCTTATGCCGTGACGATCGTCTTCACGCTGCTGACGAACGCCTTTATGCGCCGCCGTCTCGACACGGTCGATATGGCCGAGTCGCTCAAATCCGTCGAATGAAAGGAGAATCACGATGACAAAAAAGCTTTTTGTCCAGGCGATCACAAAATATCTCGCCGGCGTCGTGCTGCTGGGGCTGCTGCTCTTTCTCCCGGCCGGGACGCTGCGCTATCCGAACGGCTGGCTGCTGATGGGGCTTCTGTTCATCCCGATGTTCATTGCCGGGGTCGTGATGATGCTGCACAATCCCGCGCTGCTTGAAAAGCGGCTCAACGCCAAAGAGCGGGAGGGCGAGCAGAAGGAGATCATCTGGCAGAGCGGCGTGATGTTCATCATCGCGTTCATCCTTGCGGGGCTGAACTTCCGCTTCGGCTGGCTCAAGCTGCCCGGCTGGGTCGTTCACGCCGCGGCTGTTTTGTTCCTGCTGGCCTATCTCATGTGGGCCGAGGTGCTGCGCGAAAACGCCTTTCTCTCCCGCACGATCGAGGTGCAGCAAGGGCAGATCGTGGTCGACAGCGGCCTGTACGGCGTCGTGCGCCATCCGATGTACGCCGCCTCGCTCGTGCTGTTCCTCTCCATGCCGCTTGTGCTGGGGTCGATCTTCTCCTTTCTTGTGATGCTTGCCTACCCACCGCTCATCATCCGCCGCATCCGCGGCGAGGAGCGGCTTCTGAAAAAAGAACTCCCCGGCTATGAGGAGTATTGCGGACGCGTGAGATACCGCCTTGTCCCCTTTGTCTGGTAAGAGGGGACAAAGAAAAAAGCTGCTGCATGAATCATGCAGCAGCTTTTTTATGGTATTAGAAGGGATAATCAGTCGAGCTTGGGACCGGCGGCGACGAGCGCCTTGCCCGCCTCGTTGGTCTCATACTTGACAAAGTTCTTGATGAAGCGGCCGGCGAGATCCTTTGCCTTCTCTTCCCAGACGGAGGGATCGGCATAGGTGTCGCGCGGGTCAAGGATCTTCGGATCGACGCCGGGCAGCTCGGTCGGCACTTCGAAATCGAAGAAGGGGATCTTCTTGGTCGGTGCGCTGTTGATCGAGCCGTCAAGGATCGCGTCGATGATGCCGCGGGTGTCCTTGATGGAGATACGCTTGCCGCTGCCGTTCCAGCCGGTGTTGACGAGATAGGCCTTCGCGCCGCTCATCTTCATGCGCTTGACCAGCTCATGGGCATACTTGGTCGGGTGCAGCTCCAGGAAGGCCTGGCCGAAGCAGGCGGAGAAGGTGGGCGTGGGCTCGGTGATGCCGCGCTCGGTGCCCGCGAGCTTGGCGGTGAAGCCGGAGAGGAAGTAATACTGGGTCTGCTCCGGCGTCAGGATGCTGACGGGGGGCAGCACGCCGAACGCGTCGGCCGAGAGGAAGATCACGTTCTTGGCCGCAGGGCCGGAGGAGACGGGACGTACGCGCTTGACGATCTTCTCGATGTGCTCGATCGGGTAGCTCACGCGGGTGTTCTCGGTCACGCTCTTGTCGGCAAAGTCGATCTTTCCGTTTGCGTCGACGGTGACGTTCTCCAGCAGCGCGTCGCGGTGGATGGCGTTGTAGATGTCGGGCTCGGAGTCCTTGTCGAGGTTGATGACCTTGGCATAGCAGCCGCCCTCAAAGTTGAACACGCCCTCGTCGTCCCAGCCGTGCTCGTCGTCGCCGATCAGCAGACGCTTCGGGTCGGTGGACAGCGTGGTCTTGCCCGTGCCGGACAGACCAAAGAAGATCGCGGTGTTCTCGCCGTTCTTGTCGGTGTTGGCCGAGCAGTGCATCGCGGCGATGCCCTTGAGCGGGAGATAATAGTTCATCATCGAGAACATGCCCTTCTTCATCTCGCCGCCGTACCAGGTGTTGATGATGACCTGCTCGCGGCTGGTGATATTGAAGGCCACGCAGGTCTCGGAGTTGAGACCCAGCTCCTTATAGTTCTCGACCTTCGCCTTCGAGGCGGTGTAGACGATGAAGTCGGGCTCAAAGTTCTTCAGCTCTTCCTCGGTGGGCTTGATGAACATGTTGCGCACAAAGTGAGCCTGCCAGGCGACCTCCATGATGAAGCGGATCGCCATGCGGGTATCGGCGTTGGCGCCGCAGAAGGCGTCGACGACAAACAAACGCTTGCCGGAGAGCTCCTTGACGGCGAGATCCTTGACGTTCGCCCATACTTCCTCGCTCATGGGATGGTTGTCGTTCTTATATTCGGGGGTGGTCCACCACACGGTGTCGCGGGAATTCTCGTCTACAACGATATACTTGTCCTTGGGGGAGCGGCCGGTGTAAATGCCGGTCATGACGTTGACGGCGTCGAGCTCGGTGAGCTTGCCGACTTCATAGCCCTCAAGACCGCTCTTCATTTCTTCCTCGAACAGAAGCTCGTAGGAGGGGTTGTAAACGATCTCGCTTGCGCCGGTGATCCCGTATTTGGTCAGATCCAGTGCCATATACAATACCTCTTTCATGAAAAATGTGAGATGCTTGGGAATGATGCGCGGTATCTCATAAATCGAGTATAACACACGGTTTTGGGAATTGCTATCATAAAGATGCGGATTTGAAAAAATTTTAACAAATTATTCTCCCCGCAGCACGCGCCAGGCTGTGATCAGGGCCTCCGTGCCGCACGCGGCGTTGGCCGGCGAGGTCGAGGGCAGGCGCACAGCCTCAATCCCGGTGAGCGGGAGGAGATGCTTTCGATAAAGCTCAAAGGCCTTGGCGCCGTTCGTATAGATCGCGCGGATCGGCGCCGCGGCGAGGATCGGTCGGGGATCGTTCGGCTCGACATTTCGGATCGTGCTGTCGGCCGAGCGGCGGATGTCGCACGCGCCCACGACGTCCCACAGCGCGACTCTTCCGACGAGCAGCAGCGCCTTCTTTTCTTCAACACTCTGCGGCACGGGAGCGTCGAACACGGCGGCCATCACCTGCCAGAAGCGGTTGCGCGGATGGCTGTAATAAAAATTCTCCTCGCGGGATTTCACGCTTGGCAGCGTGCCGAGCACGAGCACGCGCGATCGCTTGTCATAGATCGGCGCGAAGCCGTGCACGACGTGTTCCCAGCCGTCCTGACGGGTTTCCACTATGGTCGCCTCCTTCTCCTTCTTCTGCCTAATCGTGCCGCTTTTCGGCCGAAAAGTCAAGGATAAATGGACAAAATATTAACGATTGTCCGCGCGCCTTGAAAAGCGATCCCCGGAGCGGTATAATACAATCTACCAAATCAGGAAATCAGGAATCTGTCATGGACATTCTGAAATATATCTTTATTTGTGTAGGCGGCTATCTGCTCGGCTCGGTCAGCATTTCGATCATCCTCTCGCGGGCCTTCGGCGTGGATATCCGCAAAAAGGGAAGCGGCAACGCCGGGGCGACCAACATGGCGCGCTCGTTCGGCCTGCTTGCCGGCTTTGCGACGCTGGCGGGCGATTTTCTCAAGGCGATCATCGTCATGTATGTCGGCTGGCGCCTATGCGGCGATTGGGGGCTGATGGCGGGCGGCATGGCCTGCACGACCGGCCACTGTTTCCCGCTTTTCTATGACTTCCGCGGCGGCAAGGGGATCTCCGTCGGCGCGGCGATCGGCTTGATGATCGACTGGCGCGTGTTCGTCGGGATCATCGCGGTTTTCCTGATCGCTGCCTTCCTGTCGAAAAAGGCGTCGTTCGGCTCGCTGTGCGCGGCCGTCGCGATCGTGGCCCTTGCGCTGGTCTTTGCCGTCCCGCTGCCGAAGCTGCTCCTTGCGATCTACGCCGCCGTGCTCGCGGTCTTCCAGCACCGCGCCAATATCAAGCGCCTGTCCGAGGGCACGGAGCCGGACTTCAAGGCGGCCGACAGCAAATAGTTTTCAGCTTTCGGTTTTCAGACTTTCTTTTTTTGACACAGCGCCGGAGAGGAAACGCGTTTCCTCTCCGGTTTTCTTGCTTGCAATCCTGAGAGCGTAATGCTATCATCGAACTGTTGAAAAAACCTTTTTTTTTCTCGAAGAAGGAGACCTCATCCACCGCTGACGCGGTCCTCCTTCCCCGCAAGCGGGGAAGGCTAAAAGGAAGGAAACCTCATCCGTCGGACAGAGTCCGACACCTTCCCCGCAGGCGGGGAAGGCTATAAGGAAGGAGATTTGATATGAACGAAGAACTGCGCAGAGAGATCGACCGCTTTGCCGCGGAAAACGAACAGGCGATCTTTGCCGATATCGCAAAACTTGTCTCCGTCAACAGCGAAAACATGCCCGCCCTGCCAGGCAAGCCCTTCGGCGAGGGCCCGGCCAGGGCTCTCGCCGCCGCGCTGGAGATCGCGCGCGGCATGGGGCTGCAGACGGAAAACTGCGAGGGCATGATCGGTTATGCCCAACTCGGCGAGGGCGGACGCGACTGCCGCGACTATCTCGCCACGATCACCCATCTCGACGTCGTCCCGGTGGGCGAAGGCTGGACGGCCGACCCCTTTGCCATGCGTGAGCGCGA
>Ga0247611_10011707_pt1 | contig 10076 bp, 7 predicted proteins | sample 177DNAGHGhighgp2_FD_192422 | JGI IMG/M metagenome (GOLD analysis project Ga0247611, IMG submission 192422) | Sheep rumen microbial communities from Palmerston North, Manawatu-Wanganui, New Zealand - 1770 DNA GHGhigh gp2 | ecosystem: Host-associated > Mammals > Digestive system > Stomach > Rumen ... | reverse complement strand
TTGGTGTCAAAGAGGCAAATCATTCCGTTTTTGAGACGGACAATGAAGTCCACATAGAAACAACGCTGTCGATTGCCACTGTCGGTATAAGGTATGGCGAAATGTTGCTTGCCTTCGTCCCCATTCTTGTACCACCAGTCGACACATTCTGTCTGCTTGTCAATCCAGCGGGCGAAGTCGCGTTCAGTTTTAGATGAGTTGCGTTGCTCAAAGTAAGGCAGTAGCGCGTGGTTGAAAATATCGTCAGCTGAAGCCACCACCGCTGAATTATAAATGCGTGTGGCGGGTATCTCGAATCGGCTTACCATATACTCCTTTGGTGCATTAGGCTTTGTTTTTTGCACATTGCCATACCTCAGCAGCGCACATCGTATCAATTCTTCCATAAAGGACCTGTTGGTGGCAGCCAATATCACCTTGGGTGCCTCCGTCTCAAATATCCAGAAATAACGCTCCAGCATTTCAAGCAATGCACTTCGCAGCACGGGTGTACTATCGTACTTGGCATAATTACCCACATGGCTGCGGCAGAAAAGGGTTAGCAGTGCATCTAGTTCGGATGCATTTCGTGCCAGTCGTGCCTTTCGCACAATCTCCACCTCGCCACCGTCGCCTGTCAGTTGGGTGTCACGTGGTATCTCCACAAAGATTCTCGACACATCGAGCTGCAATCCCGCCTTGCGAGCATTTTCTCTATTAGCGGCAATGACAGGGTCAGTCCCTGGTTCAGGTTTGGTCTCGTTGTCATCGGGCAAAGGTAGTGGCAGTTGTTGGAGTTTCAGCAGGTCTTCCAGCGTGGCGAACAAGGCGCGTTTGAATCCGCTACCCAAACGGTTTCTCTGTTCACGACGATCCATAAATACACTGCGTAACTCTATATTTGTCAGCCCTTCGCGTCTATTGGCATACACCGAGCTGATATAGTTCATATCGTCGCCCACCACACTGATGATGTCGGCACTAAGATTGGTGTACACATAGCCGTAGTTCAGCCGTTCATCATTATAGAAATGCTGTTGCGGCATACGCAAAATGCGCCCTACTGTCTGTGTGGTGAAAGTCATGCTTTTCAACTCACGGAAGATGAGCAACACTGCCGCCCTCGGGCAGTCCCATCCCAAGGCAATGGCCTGCTTGAAGAGCAACACTTTTGTCAAATCGTTGTTTTGAACTATATTGGCAAGGTTGGGGCTTTTCTCTTTGCTCAGCCACACTGCCAGTCCGCCATTCTCTTCGCTTATGTCTATGTCGGGTGTGGCGAGATACTGTTTCACCTCGTCGGCTATCGAGCTTTCCTCTCGGCTTAGGCTCTCACTGGTATCATTAGGCAGTTGCACCAGCAACAACGGGTTGATGTCGTATTCCTTCAACCGTTCGGCCAGTTCGTCGCGTTTTTGCAATGCCCGCTTTAACAACCGTTGGTTTATCGTCAGGTCGCTCTGCTCTCGGTCGCTCTTGATATCGGGATTCAGCTGCACACCTTTCTTTATCATCTCCTCGTCCACCACTTCTTGTCGTTGCACCACCACAGTATCACAGCCTCCTGTTATAGGCGTTGCACTGACGCGCAGTTCAATGTCGGGATTGATATTAGACAGCACTTTTTCGCTCTTCACGGCATTGCGCCCGCCGAACATGTGTTCCTCGTCAATGATGACCACCACAGGGATGTTGTGTTCTATCCTTGTGCGTCGCAGTAGTTCGTATAGGGTGCGGTTCTGCTCGTTGTCGCGTATCAGCACAGCGTTGTCCTTATTGATACTCTCCCAGTTGAGGAACAATACCTCGCCGTCGCGCAAACCTTCTAGATGCTCACACTCATCGAACATCACGGGGCGCAGGCTGCGTGTCTCGCTGAAGAAACTACGCATCGAGCGGTAGCTCTGCTGATGTAGTTTGTTAGGTGCTATCCACACCCACGCCACGCGGCTGGTAACGCACTCGCCGCTCTCTTTCAACTCGCGTTGCAGCTCATCCATCATTGCACTCACCATCACCGTCTTGCCGCTCCCCGTGGGTGCTTTGAACACTAGTTTGTTCCGCCGCCCACCGAAGTTAAGCAACCTCACCACGCGCTCCTTCAGCTCGTGTACCGCCATCCGTTGGTAGTTTTTCAGTTCTAACATGGCTATAAGATAGGTTTTTTCTTGATTTCGGCTGTTCCCTCTTTTAATTTGAGTGGACATAAATCGGATACACCGAGATGTTTTTTGCCAAATTGGTCAAAGATTTCAAAATGGTCACGATGAAGGGTGTCAAGGTACCAGTAATAATGAGTATTTTGTTCTAAATATACTTGAGCACCTCTTGTGTGTTTGAAATTGTCTCTTACAAGTTTAAACCCAGGATTACCAGAAAGGGTTGCATAAGCGTCCGCTATTTCGCGGCAAAAAGACAAAAGCTCTGCAGCCTTTCTAAAACAGAGCAGATGTATCCATTCGTCTGGATAATCAGCATTATCTTTACAATCAAGGAAAAACGTCATTTGCCTCTTTGGATATTCCTTCTCCGTCAAGACAACCCAACAATCGCCATCTAAGGAATGTTCAACACAATATCGATAGATATCCTCTCTTCTATCGATAGATGGACCTTCTAAGTTCCATTCAAAACACATGATTCTTCCGTCTATTTGTACACCCTTCTCAAGCTCCCCAATATCCTTCCAATTCCGGATATTAGTATTCGAATTATTGTATGCCACCTTTGGAAGCCAAATCTTAAAATATGACCTCCGATTTTCTCTTAATTCTCGTACAATAGCCTTAATGCTATCAGTAAATTCTGGAACACATATATTAACCATCTCCTATTCCCCCAATAGATAGTCTATATCTTTTTCAATTCTATCAAAGAATCCAATTGGCTGGAAATTAACTTTCCCATCCTCCAAAACCTTTACTTCTTCATATTGTACCGAATGATTCTCATCCTGTCCACTGAAATAGTAGATGGAGACATTCTCTCGGTCTATTCCTCGACCTTCTTTCTCAAAACGCTTGCAATTCACCAACACACCGTTGATGATATGGTCGCTATGTGTTTCAACAACCACTTGAATACCTCGCTGAGCAACCAGACACATTAGTTCTGCCAATTTGGCTTGGCCGTCAGGGTGAAGATGTGCCTCAGGGTTCTCTATCATAATAAGTGCACCAGGTTGTGCAGAGAGTAATGCTGTCACCACAGACAACGAATAACTTACACCAAAGCCAACATTCTCAGCACGAAGTCCTTCAATGGATTTCTTGCCTTCTGTACCTTTTGTTCCATAAAAAATACTAAATCCTGTCTTGTCAGGCTTTGGTTGAACATCAATTGTTATTCCCTTGCTAATTAAACCTTCCCAATAGGTAACTTGGTCAAGTAATGCAACGGGTTCTCCTTCTATTCCCGTAGCAATGTAATTAAATGTCGGTTCATGTCCATATTCACTTAAGAAATTACCTAATGCTTCACCCTGCCCATTCACAATAGATATCTGCCGTTCATCGTTAACCTCAAATGAATAAATCTTGAAATCACTTTTTCCTCCTATGCGTAACGCACTGAGATACTGAAAATCCCTATTAAAAAGTGATTCCTTTGACAGGGATTCACTATCTACTGAGGGGGAGACAATTGGGAGGAAGGATTCAACCAACGCATTTTCCACATCAAAGTCAAAATCATACTGTTGTTTTTCCGTACAGACACCTATTGACAAGATAGGCTTGTCGGAAAATTTGTAGAGTACATCATCCCCGATACCAAGTGAAACAATTGGACTCGGACTAGACAAATCAAGCCCTTTGTCAAGTCTATGATTTTTATATGTTTGCCTCAATAATAGTAAGGCTTGCAAAACACTTGATTTACCAATGTTGTTTACACCAGAAATCAAGGTAAGAGGTTTGAAATCAAGGCAGGTATCGCGATGCGACTTAAAGTTCTTTAGGTGCAATTTCCTTATCATCGGTTATCATTATTGTTTTATTGTTTAACGTCATCTGTATTATTTGTTCCATATAAGAGAACCTTAATCTTACGGCATTTCTGTCGCCAGTTCCTCCAGAGAAGGAATTCCAATAGGTTTGATTACCCTTCATCGCAGTTATCATGTTGGTGACCAGAAGATTTTTGCTTTTTAATAATTGTCTGCGCTCGTCAGAATCCAATTTTGCAAGCATAACCCCTATCACTTCAAAATAGGCTTTATTCAAAGGTGTTCGTCTAGCATTCTTTTCCCGTCTTCTACGAAAAGCCCAATTCCCAAATAAGTCATAAGCCAATTTCATAGATTCTTTGAAATCATTTTCCATGGTGGATCTTTGAGTCTCATCCCATTTGTCTCTTAACGTTTCCATCGCCTCGTTGATAAATCTTTCAAGATCGGGCTTGTAATTTTCCCATCCGAGTACATAAAATGCTGCAAAACGCGACGCAAAGTCCATATCAGTTTTACGTTTGGTTTCCACTTTTTTTTCAGTGGCCTTTAAAAATTCTCGACTTTTTGCCATTCTTTTTATTGTCTCAATTGCAGGCCCTGAAAAGATAGCGTTACGTATTTCTTGATTCGTGAGAGGTATTCCACCAGTATTCAACCTCTTAAAAAGCACATACTTAACCATATCTGGAACACCCTTTGCAAGGATATTCACGGTGATTGGCAACATTCGGACATCCCGTTTAGTGGGGAAATCAAAATCTTTATAACGTTTGCCATTAAATTCATTTGACAAGAATTCTAAATCAGATAATGTTAATGTATTATCAACACAGAAATTGCGTAAAGCACAACATCTTTGCAAACCATCAATAATGTTCCATTGCCGTTTATTAACCTCTTCAAAATAGAATGCAGGTAAACGCAAACCCAGCAATACCGATTCTATTAACCGACTTTGCTGAGTTTCTGACCACAAGTTTTCTTCACGCTGATACTCTGTCCCAAAGTTTATCCATCCTTCTTTAATCATATCAATCAAGTCACCAAGATTCATTGGAGGATTTGATAGTGAGATGTCCGATGGGGAAAAGGGATTGGTTATAGTTTCGTGAGACGAAATATCCTCCTCCTCTCCGAATTGGTCCTGCTTGTTTATTTGTTCGTCGTAGAATTCTTCAATATTATTGTTTTCTGACATGGTATTGTGTTTGTTATGTAGAGAACTATCATTTTCATTTATATTATTTCTCTGTCGGCATCCTCCGGGGATTCTTCGGCGGTGTTTTGGCGAACCTTCTTCTTTGGGAGGACGGTTTTGTAGGCTTGGTAGATGGCTTCGGGGAGGGCGCAGAGGTCAACGCGGTCGAGGACAGGGGCGAAGTCATCGTCCCAGGCGTAGGCTCCGGGGCTGAAAACATACACCTTAATCTTTTGCGCGCACGCAGGAAATACATCTTTAGATGTATTTCCAGGAGATAGTAGCCATTCAACGATATCGGGTATCGCCTCTTCGTTATAGACGACTATCATGCCTCTATTGCCCTTGGTGAAGATGCGGGTATCTCGGGGCGACACGTTCAAATTCACCTTTTCGGCCGCTATTTCATCGTAAATGTTCTCCTTAATGCAGAGGAGGTCGGTGCTGGCATTCACTAGGGCGCGCATGTTGCGGTTGGTGCGTTGGCGGGGGAGAAGATGGGTGCGGTAGTAGCGGAGGTTGTTTTGCTTCAAGCCCTCCACCTCTTGACCTTTGGGAGTGGTGTAGCCGTTGATGACGCGCTTGTTGCGCTCGTAGGTGACATCACGGCAGATATTGTTCTCGTTGTTGGTCACCAGAATGCACTGCCTCTTGCCCCCATCCTCCTGATTCAGCTGCATGACGGCATGAAGTGTAGTGCCGCTGCCGGCAAAGAAGTCGAGGACAGTAGAATCTATGCCTCTTGGCGTAGCAATTCCAATAATATATTTTATCAATGAGACAGGTTTGGGAAAACCGAAAGCTTTCTCTCCAAATATCTCTGTAATGTCCTTGGTACCGTCCTGTGTCATACCTACTGTTCTGGGCAGATCGGTACTTGTTGTAACCATACCATACAAGTCACCTGCTTTCTTTTCGTCATCCTTTTTCCAATAGCGTAATACTGGACGTTTTATGTTCAAGAAATCGTAATCACCAGGATAAACAATCCTGTGTTGTTCTTCGTAGTAAGGTAATGTATCTGAAGTAATAGCCCAAGTTCTCAACTTCGATGCCGGATATTTTTCACCAGTCTTAGGATTGACAATAGTGAAGAAACTCATTGGGCGTTCTTCTGCAGTGGTTTGTTTTGTCATATCATGAACTCGCCAGGGCATATCAGGAAAATCGGGGGTTGTGTAATACTTGCGGGTTTCCTTTTCAATTCCAGCTTGAAACATCTCTTTGCAATAACATACAATCCATTCGTAATCTTGAGACAAGCCATGAGGGACATCCGCTTTTGCAGTCCTTTTCCTCCAAGGAATAGTTGCTAAATAGTTCTTTTCATCAAACACCTCATCGCAGAGAAGTTTGAGGTTGGCTTGTTCGTTGTCGTCGATGGAGATAAAGATAACCCCGCGGTCGGATAGGAGATGTTTGGCGATGCGGAGGCGTTTGCTCATAAAGGAGAGCCATTTGCTGTGGCGGTAGCTGTCCTCGCTGTCGACAAAGCTGTCGTTGTAGACGAAGTCCTTGTTGCCCGTGTTGTAGGGCGGGTCGATATAGATGACGTCAATTTTGCCTTCGTGGGTATAGGAGAGGGTGGTGAGGGCTTCGAGGTTGTCACCCTCAATCAAGATATGGTTAGGAGCATTTTCACCTCCGTTGGTAAGTGCAAGAGATTTGTCTTCCGCTAAGACAGGAAGATTGTCGCGCAGGGCCTCTTCGGTATTCTCAACCTTCTCTTCCCACACCAAACCATACTTTTTGCTCGAGTTCAATAGTTCCAACAAGGTGCTCTTTTCGTCATTATTGAGCCCTTCTAGTTCGCGTATGCGTTTTGCCAATTCCTCTTTATCAATACGTTGAGGCATATAGAAAAGGTTGTTTTTGTAATATAGTACTTATTAGTAATTAATTTGCAAATATACAAATAATATTTTTAATAGTATGTTTTTAGGGTTTTTATTTTGAGGAAGAAACACTCCCTTGTTCTGGTAAGTGACGTCGTCGGAGGGTTACTGTTCGGTCATTTTATCAAGGCGTTTCTTGATGGTATTTGCTAGTCCGCGGAGCTCCTTTCGGTTGCCGTTTTTAACCAGTGATGCAATCCTGTTCTTGTCTAAATGGGTAAGTTGTTCAGTTAATTTGTTGTAGTATGAAGATGGTTTGTTGCTCAGTTTCTTGGTGTAGCACAGCACACCGAGGAGGTTGAGCAGAGGGGCGATGTTGGTACCATCGGGGCGATTGGGGTGCATGAGCGGTGTTTGTCCGTCGGCCTTAATGGCAGCCCACAGATTGTCGTCGTTGGGCTTGAAGATGTCGGTTATCCAGTGGGTGTCTATCGTCATGAATCCGGCCAAGCCCTTGTAGCAGTTGATGATTTTCAGTCTTTCTTCGGTTGTGTAGTTGTCGGGTTCTTTTGGTGGGGTAGGGGTGTCTGTTTGCTGTGTTTCGTTTTCTGGCTGAGATGTTGTTTTCTCGCGGAATTCTGGCGGAATTGGGTCTTCGTCGTGCAGCAGACAGTAGAGAGCCTGTAGGTAGTAGAATTCTTCAATTTTATCGAATATCTCAGTTCTCTCGTCATCGGCTATGTATTGTGATGCGGCAAGTGGAAAGCGGTCAACCAATGCGTATTTAAATCGTGTGTCAGTGTCATATACTTTATTATAGAAATATTTGCCGAAGTGGTTTGCTTTCAGCTTGTCGATATTCTCGTTTTTCAACATTAGTTTCTTGTCTTCCCAATCAGAAGACTTACAGCGGTCCTTTTCTTCGTTGTAATCTTGTTTGGCGTGTTGCACTGCTGAAAAGAAAGAAGAAGGAATAAAACAGGTACAATAATTATTTAAATTGAATATTATATTATTCATACAATCATCTAATATTTTGGCAAGTGTCCACGTGACATCAAATAAAGTGTCGTAGGGTTGGTTGATACCCAGCCATTCTAAAAATGGTTTTTGTCTGTCAGCAGATGGTATGCTAAGAAGAACATTATCACCGATTATCGTTTTTTTTTGAATAATATCCCATGCATGGGAGTAGATGGCAGCTTCGTTTAGACAAAAACCCCAAGAAGTCATATTTAAATATTTCTCCGCTTCTGTCGCCAAATTAGAGGCAGTAAGATTTAGGTAACAGTATTTGATAAAATCCAAAGTTTGGGTGTGTTCATCTTCGTGTGCGTGCTTATATGATATTAAGTAATTATCATAATCGGCTATTTCTTGACAGATGTGAAGAAGTTCCAAGGGGGTGACGTCACAATTATAGTCCCCAATATCTTCAACTATTGCATTAGGGGCGTTAGGATCGATAATAATCTGTTTCATGCTGCAAAGATACGCATTTTTTTCCACATAGTAGTGTGTTTTTTTGAAATTGGGACGGTGCGTGGGAAAACAGTGCGAAAAAAGAGGGTGCAGAGCGGTGTCTGCACTCTGCACTTTTTATCGTATATTTCTGAACATCAATGGGTGCAGTGCTTGGTGCAGATTTTTTCAGGTGCAAGTTATTGCACTGCAACGGATAAATTTTGGCTTTGTGGAATTGATTATACTTTTGCAACCGCAAACGTCAAGAATGGCGTGTGTCGCCTCAGGGAGCGGTTTCCTTGAACATTAAACAATATCAAAATGAACACAAAAATTGTAAAAATCATTGCACAGACTGAAACGACTTATGTGCAGTCGAGAAAGAACGAGAATGGCCAGGTGGCTAAGTGTTACATCCGTCTGCGGGAACTGGGCGGGGAACATGAGGATGAGTATCTGTGCGCGTTGTATGGCGGACTTGCTGAACGTAGGTTCGAGCCGGGCAAACTGGTGGCGGCAAGCCTCCGCTTCTCTACCCACGAGACTAACGGTACCAGGTATCAGGACATCGTGGCTTACGAAATCGTTCAAATCAATTAAAGAGATATTAATAACATGAATTATCGTGTAATTATCATTAATTAGTGGCAATTGTTGGTAATTCTTGTTTAAGTAAAAGATTAACATGAACCTACATTGCTTCGCAATGAGTAATTAAGGAGATATTAATAACATGAATTATCGTGTAATTATCATTAATTAGTGGCAATTGATAGTAATTCGTGTTTGATTAGAAGTAACATTAAATTATTAACTTGAGTTGAGGTGAGGAGGATGTTCTCGAGTAAATGGCCAAAGAATCTAAACTTCTTCTCGCAAAACTCTTAAAAATCATGAAAAAAAATAGATATAATAGAAATAATAGAGATGATAGAAATAATAGTAGATTTGAGAAAACTGTCACTTTGGATGGGATGATGACTTTCGGTGAGACGGACGATGGACTTCGTGTCCTTGATTTTGCGGCCACGGAGGCTGCGGAGTTGGAACCTTTCACCGCTACATGCAAGGTGCAAGGGATGAGGGACGGCAACGTGTATATCACCGAGAAGCCTAAACGGCTGCGCAACAAGCCCCTTTTCCGCGAGGATAACTGCTCGCTGACGTTGGGCAGGGACGGTAGGTATTACTTCGCGTTCTCGCTGCCTGCTGAGCTGGTGAAGGAGCTGCCCGACAGACTGGTGCATCAGTCGTTGGCTATTGCACAGAAGGTGGAACGTCACATCCTTGGAGGAAAGGAGGAGAAGAGATGATTTATCGTATCCAATGCAAGGGGAGGAGCAAGTATGCCTGCCGCGTGAAGGACCGTGAGGAGTTGCTGTCGCTGCGTAATGCGCCGGAGAACCTCGCTCACCTCGAGAAGGCCCGTCAGGGCGACCCGTCGGAGAAAATGAAGCTCGTCCAGTTTGCCTATAACCTGGGCTATGCGGAGGGTCCCCTGAAGGGGTGCAAGAGCGCGGGCAGCCAGTTTTTCCACGACGTGGACTGCTACGACGCAGCGGAGTCGGAGGCCACGAAGGTGCAGATTCTCGCCAAGAAGGAGGAGATAGGCTTGCTGATGCTGGAACGCTCGGTGAGCGGGGGCTGGCAC
>Ga0247611_10011706_pt1 | contig 10076 bp, 10 predicted proteins | sample 177DNAGHGhighgp2_FD_192422 | JGI IMG/M metagenome (GOLD analysis project Ga0247611, IMG submission 192422) | Sheep rumen microbial communities from Palmerston North, Manawatu-Wanganui, New Zealand - 1770 DNA GHGhigh gp2 | ecosystem: Host-associated > Mammals > Digestive system > Stomach > Rumen... | reverse complement strand
TGGATCCCTCTTGCGTTGTCCACCTTTCCAACCACACATGGCGCGAACGTATTTCTGATCGCTTTTGCCGTATGGTTCCCGGTGACCTTGATGACCAGCAGCGGTATCCAGAGTATCAGCAATGTCAACTTCGAGGTATCCAGAACGCTTGGCGCATCCACACTGTATCAGATCATCCATGTGGCGATCCCGGCCGCGATGCCCAGCATCTTCCTCGGCGTGTTCTACGGAACCGTCTCGTCTTTCGCAACCTTGATGGCGGTCGAGATGAATGGTAATTCCAGCGGGATCGGCTGGTATATCAACTGGCAGAAATCCGTCATGCTGTATGACGGTGTGTACGCAGGACTGATCATCATTGCCCTGATCTGTTCGCTGTCGCTGACATTGCTTTTCAAAGTGCGTGACCGCGTATTGACCTGGCAGAAAGGAGTCATCAAATGGTAGGCGAGATCAGCATCAAAGATGTATACAAGAAGTTTCCCAATACCGATCCGACCAAAGACGATATTGTTGCACTGAACGGATTTTCACTCGATATAAAACCCGGCTCGTTCGTGAGTCTCATCGGTCCGTCCGGCTGTGGTAAATCCACACTGCTCCGTATCATCGGAGGACTCGATAAAGCAACGAAAGGAGAACTGTATCTCGACGGCAAGGAGATCCGTAAACCGGGAAGCGATCGTGGATTTGCATTCCAGGGAAGCAACCTTTTCCCGTGGCTGACCGTGGAGAAAAATATCGCATTCGGACTGAAAGCCAGACATATCTATAAAGAGCAGAAAGAGGCCGTGCAGGAGTTTATCAAGCTGGTCGGACTCGAAGGATTCGAGAAGTCGTATCCGCATCAGCTGTCCGGTGGTATGCAGCAGAGAACATCTCTTGCCAGAGCGCTGGTAGGACATCCGTCCGTCCTGCTTCTGGATGAGCCTCTGGGCGCGCTGGATGCATTCACGCGAATGAATCTTCAGGATGAGATCATCAACCTCTGGAAAAAACACAACATGACGATGGTGATGGTCACGCACGATGTGGATGAAGCGATCTACATGTCAGATCAAGTGGTCGTCATGTCCGCAAGACCTTCGAAGGTCGAAGCGATCATCGACATCAATCTCCCCCGTCCGAGAGCCCGTGCCCAGGACACGTTCCAGGAATACCGGACCAAGATCCTGAATGTACTGAATCTCGGCGGTAAGGTCGACGAAGTCGAATACTATCTATAAAAAACGAGGTATTTTATATGAAAAACAGAACTTTTTTCGCACTTGCTTTCGTCCTTCTCGGACTCTTTACGATTCTGGCGCCGACAGTGCTTCTTCCGGTGTGCGAAAGTGAGAAAAAGATGGCCTGCTACTATACGGCGCAGGCGGAGATCGGAATCGGTATCCTGATCGCAGTTTTAGGTGTCGTATATTTCTTTCTGAAGAAGGAAAGCACGAGACTGGGCATCGCGATCGCCGAGTTCTTCACGTCCGGTCTTGTCCTGGCATTTCCGTTGAAACTAACCGGTCTTTGCAAGATGAGCGATATGGCTTGCCGGGTGAAGACTTATCCGGCTCTGATCGTCGTAGCGATATTGCTTATTGTCGTATCCATCATCGACATTTTCTTCCTGGCAAGAAGTGAGAAACAAGAATGAGTCCGAAAAGAAAAAATAACCTTATAAAAGACATAAGGAGACACACGTTTTATAACGTGTGCCTTCTTGCTACTGTCGTGCTTCTTTCCGTGATGCTCCTTGCGGGCACGGTCGTCAGTATCAGCCTCAAGAAGGGGCTCGGCAATATGCACCGCCGCCTGGGCGCGGACATCATGCTCGTGCCGGAAGGTTCGAAAGAAAAAGCAGAGAATATGCTCCTGGAAGGAAGCCGGAGTTCTTTCTATTTCGATTCCGATGTATATGAGAAAGTGAAAGCGATCGACGGGATCTCGGAAGTGACATCCCAGTGCTTCCTCAAGTCTCTTTCCGCAGACTGCTGCAGCAGCGAAGTACAGATCGTATTCTTCGATCCGGAAAGTGATTTTGTAGTGGCGCCATGGATCGAGAATGAGTACAAGAAAAACCTTTCCGGAGACGCGGTCGTAGTAGGAAGTGACATCGCAAGTGAAGAAGGTACGATCCGGTTATTCGGGCAGGTGTATCCTGTCGTATCGCAGATGGCCAGGACCGGTACCGCGCTGGACAGTTCCGTATATTTTGCAGCGGATGCCAAGACGGAACTTCTGAAAAATGCGCAGGAGAAGGGTTCATTCCTGACGGAAGACCAGAAAAAGAACGACGTGCTTTCCTCGATCTTCATTAATGTGGATAAGAGTCATACCGTGGAGGAAGTGATCCACGCCGCACATACACGGATCGGAGATATTTTTGACGTGGTATATCCGAAGAAACTCCATGCTTCACTTTCCGAAAGTCTTTCGAAGATCACGGGAGTCGTCAACGTGATCTCTCTGTCTCTCGGTGCGATTCTGGTTGCGATCCTTCTGATCATCAACAGCGTCATCATGCGCTCCAGAAAGCAGGAAGTGGCATTACTGCGGATCCTGGGATATACGAAGACAAAACTGATCCGCAAGCTGATCACGGAAACAGGTGCGATCAGCCTGGCAGGCGCTCTCTGCGGATGTGCGCTCAGCGCCCTGATCGTCATCCCTTTCGGGCGGTATATCGGACAGTCTCTGAATATGCCTTACCTCGGTCCCGGCATACTCGTTACGCTTGCGGAGTTTCTCGCTGTGATTCTTGGCGTGCTGCTGATCGTATTTATTTCTTCGATCTTTTTCATCGTGCATACGACCAATATCGAGCCGTATCTCGCACTTCGGAAGGAGGAGTAGGAAGATGCTGACCGCACAGAAGATAAGTAAAAGCTATAAGCAGAATAGAAGAAAGATCCTCGACTCATTTGAGATCTCGATAGATGAGGGTGAGTTCGTCGCCGTCATGGGAGAATCCGGCAGCGGCAAAAGCACTTTGCTTGCGGTGCTGTCCGGGATCCTGTCTCCGGATGAAGGGCAAGTTCTTTTCGAGGGAAAAGATCTCTATACATTATCCGACAAGGAGCTGGTGAAGATCCATCGTGATGCGATCGGCTATGTGCCGCAGAGCAATTTCTTTCTGAAAAACTATACGATCCTGGAAAATATAGTGAAGCCTTTTCTGACGCAAAAAAACGATGACGAGGTGCTCCTTACCGAGAAGGCGAAGACGCACCTGGAACAGCTCGGAATCGCGGAACTGGCCGACCGTTTTCCGAATGAACTTTCCGGAGGAGAGTTAAAACGTGCCGCACTGGCCAGAGCATTGCTGACGGCGCCGTCCCTTCTGATCGCGGATGAGCCGACGACGGGTCTGGATACGGAGACAGGAAGGATCATACTTTCGTATCTTCGCGATTATGTAGAAAAAGGGAATGCGGTACTGGTCGCCACGCACGATGAGCATGTAAAAATCTATGCCAACCGTGTGATCGATATCCGCAAACCGCTGGTATAAGGTAGCTTGTGCGTTATAACTGAAATTTATCACAGACGATAATTATTAACGATTTTTCAAACCGCAGAAGTCATGGTACGATTATCTCAGCTTCAAGAGAGAAGCGGAAAAACTGACAAGGGGAGGTCATGAACATGAAGAATATGATGGATCGAAACAGTATGCAGATGTGTGGCATGTGTTGTATGTGTTCGACATGTTTGGAAGCCGAATAATAAGAAAACCTTTTGTTGAGAACCACTTTTTTCTACGGTTGTTGCCAGAAGGGTAGCAGCTGATTTTTTTACCTTAGGAGGAACACAAAATGAGTGAGATTAAGCAAAGTGCATTGGAATTGATCGGTAATACGCCGCTTCTTAAGTTGAATGCGTATTCGAAGAAAAGAGAGATCACAGAAGCAACCGTGCTGGCGAAGCTGGAGTACCTCAATCCGGCCGGATCCGTAAAGGACAGAATCGCACTGGCCATGATCGAGGATGCGGAGAAGAAAGGCCTTCTGAAGCCGGGCGCAACGATCATCGAGCCGACTTCCGGAAACACAGGTATCGGACTTGCCGCGGTTGCTACTGCCAAAGGATATAAAGCCATCCTGACACTGCCGGATACGATGAGTGTCGAGAGAAGAAATCTTCTGAAGGCTTACGGTGCAGAACTTGTTCTGACCGAAGGCGCGAAGGGCATGAAGGGTGCCATCGCCAAGGCGGAGGAATTAAATAAAGAGATCGAAGGATCCATTATCCTCGGTCAGTTCGTAAATCCTGCCAACCCGCAGGTCCACAGAGAGACAACAGGACCGGAGATCTGGAAGCAGACAGACGGTAAAGTAGATATTTTCGTAGCCGGCGTCGGTACAGGCGGAACCATCACAGGTGTCGGCGAGTACCTGAAGTCCCAGAATCCGAACGTCAAGGTCGTAGCCGTTGAGCCGGCAACCAGTGCCGTTCTTTCTACAGGCAAGCCGGGCGCACATAAGATCCAGGGCATCGGCGCCGGTTTCGTGCCGGATGTTCTGAATACCAAAGTATATGACGAAGTTCTCGCCATCGAGAATGAAGATGCTTTTGCAGAAGGAAAAGCATTCGCTACTTCTGAAGGCATTCTGGTCGGTATCTCTTCCGGCGCGGCGCTGAAAGCAGCCGAGATCCTGGCGAAGAGACCGGAAAATAAGGGTAAAGTGATCGTTGCACTTCTGCCTGACTCCGGTGACCGTTACCTCTCCACTCCGCTGTTCAAAGACTGAGCAGTGAAGGGAGCAGATGAGTAACACATACCAAGATCTGCAGAACTCCCATCCATGCTTCGGCGGTCATAAGAATAATGCAGGAAGGATCCATCTTCCTGTCAGTCCGGGATGCAATATAGCATGCCGCTTCTGTGACCGCGCCATCAACGACGTCGAACAACGGCCGGGAGTGACGGCAAAGATCTTAAATCCTGCAGAATGCGAAGAGATCCTGCATAAAGCTTTGGAGATCTGTCCCGATATAAAAGTGGCCGGGATCGCCGGTCCGGGAGACACACTGGCTTCGGATTATGCGCTGGAAACTTTCAAGATCGTAAAAGAGAAATTTCCTCAGCTGATCAAGTGCATGAGCACCAACGGACTGCTTCTGAATGAAAGAGCGCAGGACGTGATCGATGTCGGAGTCGATTCCTTGACTGTCACTGTCAATGCGGTGGATCCGGAGATCGAGAGTAAGCTGAATGCATACATCCTATACCACGGTAAGAAGATCGAAGGCGTCGAAGGCGCCAGGATCCTGATTCGAAACCAGCTCGAAGGCATACGCAAAGTAGCACAGGCCGGGATCACCATCAAGGTCAATACCGTACTGGTTCCGGGGATCAACGATGAGCATATCGAGACCATCGCAAAAACGGTAAAAGAAGCCGGCGCCAAGATCTACAACATCATCCCGCTGATCCCGCAGCACGAGCTGAAAGATGTGAAAGCACCGACCTGCGCACAGATCGATGCGGCCAGGACAAAAGCATCGAAGTACATCGATGTGTTCCGGCACTGCCAGCACTGTCGGGCTGATGCAGTAGGTGTACCGGGCAAGTCGGAATTCGGTGATCAGATCTACCAGAAAAGACTGGGTATAAAGGAGACCTTCTCCCATGGCTGATAAGACATACCGGATCGCGGTGGCCAGCTCCGACGGGATCGTAGTGAATAACCATTTCGGAAGGGCACGCGCATTCTATATTTACGAAGTGAAAGATGAGGTTCTGAAACTTCTGGAAGTAAGAAATCTTCCCCCTGTCTGTGAGATGGGTGACCACGATGAAGCAAGACTTCAGAAGAATGTCGATGATCTATCTGACTGCACCCATCTTCTGGCAAGCCGGATCGGAAACGGCGCCAGGGCAGCACTAGAAAGTAAAGGCATCAGTTGTTTCGAGATCCCGGGAGTGATCACGGAGTCCATCGACAAACTGGTGAAATACGAGAAAGTAAACGAGTTATTTAATTGAAGGAAGGATAAAAAGCACATGAGCGAATTAAGACAGATTGCAATTTACGGTAAAGGAGGAATCGGAAAGTCCACCACAACACAGAATCTTACGGCCGGCCTCGTCGAGCATGGTAAGAAAGTTATGGTGGTAGGGTGTGACCCGAAAGCCGATTCCACACGACTTCTTCTCGGAGGTCTGGCACAGAAGACGGTTCTCGATACGATCCGTGAAGAGGGCGAAGACATCTCTCTCGACCGTATCATGAAGGAAGGCTACGGCGGAACCAAGTGCGTTGAGTCCGGTGGACCGGAACCGGGTGTCGGATGCGCAGGTCGTGGTATCATCACATCCATCAACATGTTGGAGAACTTAGGCGCCTATACCGATGATCTGGATTATGTTTTCTACGACGTGCTCGGTGACGTTGTCTGCGGTGGTTTCGCAATGCCGATCCGTGAAGGTAAGGCGAAGGAGATCTACATCGTGGCAAGTGGTGAGATGATGGCTCTGTATGCTGCCAACAATATCTCCAAAGGTATTCAGAGATATGCAAGAACAGGTGGCGTAAGACTTGGCGGTATCATCTGTAACTCCCGTAACGTGGACCGTGAGCTCGACCTGCTCCGTGCTTTTTCCAAAGAACTGGGCACTAAGCTTCTTTACTTCGTACCGAGAGACAATATTGTACAGCATGCCGAGATCAATAAGAAGACGGTCATCGAGTACAGACCGGATTCCAATCAGGCTCAGGAATACAGAAACCTGGCACAGGCCGTGATCGAGAACACAGATTTCGTGATCCCGACACCGATGACACAGGAAAGACTTGAGGAGATCCTCATGGAATACGGCATGATGGAACTGGCCGACGATTACAAGATCTGATCGATCGAGATCATACATCTCACAAAAAAAGAAATAACCGTGACAAATGCAGGAGGAAACAAACATGGGAAAGATTTATAATTCCATCACTGAACTGGTCGGACATACCCCGATCGTAGAATTCAAAAGACTTGAAGAAAAACTCGGCTTGAAGGGTCGTATCGCCGGTAAGCTGGAGTACTTTAATCCGGCAGGATCCCATAAGGACAGAATGGCGCTCGAGATCATCGAAGCAGCCGAAAAGCGCGGCGAGATCAGCCCGGACAAGACAACGCTTATCGAGTTCACATCCGGTAACACCGGCGTGGCAATGGCCGCTTTCGCAGCTGCGAAGGGATATAAGTTTAAGATCGGTCTGCAGAACGGTGTATCTATTGAAAGACTCAAGCTTCTCCAGGCATATCAGGCCGACATCGCTGAGGTTCCACAGGAACTGATCGCCGGTGTTTTCGAGAAAGGTATTGCTGCTTTTGCCGATGTGATCGAGTACATGGAGAAGGGTGTGGAGCATCCGTTCTCTACACGTCAGCTGGATAACCCGGACAACATCAATGCACACTATAAGCACACCGGTCCGGAGATCTGGGAAGATACAGACGGAAAGATCGATATCTTCGTCGGTGGTGTAGGCACCGGCGGATCCACTCACGGTGTCAGCCAGTATCTTAAGGAGAAGAATCCGAATGTTAAGGTAGTTATCACTCAGCCGGATCCGAACGATGTGGCGCATCCTATCGTAAAGGGTGTAGAAGACGGTGGTTTCCATGGTATTCATCAGGTACATAACGAGAACGGTATCACGCCAATGGCACCGACAAACTTCAGTGATGAGCTTACGGATGAATATTCGTTCATCACATATGCCGAGACACTTCGTGCTATCCATCTTCTTGCAAAATACGAAGGTATCTTCGTAGGCGCTTCCGCCGGTGCTTCTCTGGCTGTTGCCATCAAGCTTGCACAGAAGAAAGAAAACGCAGGCAAACTTATCGTACCGCTTCTGCCGGATAACGGTGAAAGATATCTGTCCGAGGATCTCCAGCAGATCCGTCCGGAAGTCGAAGAAAATCTCGCTTTCTAAGAAAAGGAAAAAGAACACATGGCTATTAATCTTTCTAATTCGAATGTCGCGACGAGAGAAAACCGTATCGGTTCGATCACCGGTTATGTCGGTACTCTTAAAGATCTTGCGACCCAGAGTGAATGTGGAACATTGAAGGGCTGTTCCCGCTGCTTCTCGCAGTCCAGTACATGTCTTTCTTCCTGCGCACTCGGACAGCTCTGCGGTATCCGTGATGTGGCCCTGATCCATCACGGTCCGGCAGGATGCTCCGTAGCCGCAGCCGGCGCGTACTACATGGCGAAAGTTATGTCGAAGAAACGTGGTGTGACCAGCGATACGATCTATGTCGGAACGGACATGAATGAGAATGACACGATCTTCGGATCGACCAATGCACTGCGCAATGTCATCCTCGAAGTCAACAAGAGATATTCCCCGAAAGCGATCTTCGTATCTTCTTCCTGTGCAACAGGTATCATCGGTGAGGATATCGACAGTATCGTTGACGAAGTCAGAGATGAAGTAGGTGTACCAATCGTTGCCGTTCACTGCGAAGGCTTTAAGTCCCGTATCTGGGCAACCGGATTCGACATTTCCGATCACGCGGTACTGCAGTCGATCGTGCAGCCTCCGAGAGAAGGCGTGAAAACGAATAAGATCAACTTCAAGAACTTCTTCGAGTCCGCCCGTCCGGAGATCATCGAGATGTTCAAGCAATTCGATCTGGATCCGGTCTTCCTGTACTGCAACTCCACCGTGGAAGAACTCTCCCATATTTCCGAATCTCTTGCCACAACATGCATCTGCGGAACACTGGGTAACTATCTCGGAAATGCTCTGGAAGAAAAGTATGGTGTTCCATATGTCAGATCGATCAACCAGTGCGGTATCGTAGGATTTGAGACATGGCTTCGTGAGATCGGTAAGGTCACAGGAAGATCTGAACCGATCGAGAAATACATCGAAGAGCAGCGTGCGATCTATCTACCGCAGATCGAAGAAGTGAAGAAGAAACTCGAAGGCAAGACAGCTGTCCTCGGCATGGGCCCGGGTTATACTTTCGAAGTATCCCGTGTACTCAATGAACTCGGTATCAAAGTCGTATGGGCACTGGCATGGCATTACGATAAGAAGTATGAGAATGGCGATGTACCGCCGTCCATGAAGTACCTTCTGGATAACGATATCGACTTTGAAGCAAGTGTTGCCGACCAGCAGAACTTCGAGGTCATGAACATCCTGCACAAGTATCAGCCGGATATGTATCTTTCCCGTCACCCGGGTTCTACCGTATGGGCGATCAAGAATGGTACACCTGCGATCTATGTAGCTGATGAATACATGATCTTCGGTTACAAGCACACATTGGAATTTGCCAAGACGATCCTTGATGCGATCAATAACAGAAGTTTCGAAGAGAATCTTGCAAAACGTACCAAGCTTCCTTATACAGACTGGTGGTACCAGCAGAATGTTGATAAGTTCCTGGAGGAAACGAAATAATGGCGAAGTTATTAGATAAGCAAAGATATAAATGCGCACTGGGCGCGATGCAGACTGTTCAGGCGATCGATCGGGCACTCCCGATCCTGCACTCCGGCCCTGGCTGCGCACAGAAACTTTCGGAATCCACAGGAAGCTCCGGATATTTCTCTCCGAATATCTTTCCTTGCACAAGTATCAACGAGAAAGATGTTGTATTCGGCGGTGTGAAGAAACTCAATTCCACGATCGAGAATGCACTGAAAGTGATCGACGCGGATCTGTATGTTGTTCTGACAGGATGTATTCCGGAGATCGTCGGGGACGATTCCGGTGAAGTAGTCTCTCGTTTCGAAGATGCGGAAAAGCCGGTCGTATATGCACCGACAGCAGGCTTTAAGGGAAACAACTATAAGGGACATGAACAGGTAGTCGATGCCATTGTGGATCAGTACCTGAAGAAGTCGGATAAGAAGCAGAAAGGCCTGATCAATATCTGGGCCGATGTTCCGTATCAGGATCTGTTCTGGCTCGGAAATCTCCGCCAGCTGGAGAAGCTGATCGCTGAACTCGGACTTACTCCGAACACGATCTTCGGCTATAAGCGTGGTATCGAAAACATCAACAAGATCCCGGAAGCAGAATTCAATCTTCTGGTTTCGCCATGGGTCGGACTAAATAACGTGA
>Ga0247611_10011705_pt1 | contig 10076 bp, 10 predicted proteins | sample 177DNAGHGhighgp2_FD_192422 | JGI IMG/M metagenome (GOLD analysis project Ga0247611, IMG submission 192422) | Sheep rumen microbial communities from Palmerston North, Manawatu-Wanganui, New Zealand - 1770 DNA GHGhigh gp2 | ecosystem: Host-associated > Mammals > Digestive system > Stomach > Rumen... | reverse complement strand
ACGCTTCTTCGGCCGAGTCGAAGGGGAGAAGGCCTATATCAGCCCCGATAAAGCCCACCATTTGGTGCGTGTTTTGCGTGCGAAAAAGGGCGACAAGATCGAAATTGCCGATACTGGCGAGCTTTATCTTTGCGAGATCAAGAGCCTTGATCCGCTTGATATCACTGTTCTCGAATCCTTATACAAACCAAAACCTCTTCCTTTCACGGTCGTTTTGGCGTTCGCTCTCCTTAAAGGCGGTCATGATGAGTTAGTCCTCCAAAAAGGAACGGAACTCGGAGTCAATGAATTCGCGCCATATATCTCTAGCCGCACAATTGTGAGACTCGATCAAAAAGATAAAGAAAAACGCCAATCACGCTTTGAGAAGATCGTTCTTTCTTCTTGCGAACAATGCAAACGCATCGATGTGCCGAAAGTCGACGAAATCTTATCTTTTGACAAGATGACCGATATGAAATTCGACCACGCTTTCTTCGCTTACGAAGGGCTTTCGCATGAGTCATTCAACCTTGCCGCTGAAGCCGCAAAGGTCAAAGAGGGCGAAAGAGTTTTGCTTATCGTCGGTCCTGAAGGCGGATTTGATGAGAAAGAAGTGAACCTTGCCACCAAAAAAGGCTTAACGCCTGTTTCCCTTGGTCAAAGAATCCTACGTGCTGAGACTGCCTCAATCTACATGGCCAGCGTCTTTTCGTTCTTAGGGGAGAGCAAAGAATGACCCTTTATCAGCTTTTGGCCGACAACCAGGCGCCAACTTCGTTCGACCACGGCGATGAGATGGCTTTCTATAACCGTTATTCCTACAAACTATCGGATAACGAGCCTTTTGCCTACCTTTCCAAGATGGTGGATTCCTTTGGAATCATCCGCGCAAACATCGTTCTCCGTGCCATCATGAACAAGGAAGAGATTGAGAAGGAATTCTTCGCCCATTCAAAGCTCTTAGAAAAGAATCCAGAACTCACTCCAATGAAGGAATTCATGGACAACGTTACCAGCACCTTGCCTTATCTCGAAGTTGGTGGGGAAAAGATCTATGTTCCGATTTTCCCGTCTTCCTTAGCGTCAATTTACACGAACTCCTACGAGAAACTTTCAGTCCCGCCATACAAGAAATTGCTCAAGGATTACGAGGCTGCACTCATTGATCCGTTTGACTACTATGGCCCAGCTTTATATGACTCGTATTTCACCAAACTCGTCATCATTCGTAAGACGGAAAAGTCGATGGCGGCTTATGATTACGACGCTGAGTGTATCTATTTCATCAATGAGGAAGGCAGGCTTGACGCTAAAATAGCTTTGTTCGATAAAGGCCTTACCAAACCTCTAAAGAACCATATGATTCCACGCATCCAGAAGGTCGTTGATGCGTATTACGAAAACGACAGGGATAAGATGCTAAATGTCCTTTTGAAGGAAAAGCTTATCTCTGACGCCCTAAGGAAAAAGGCCGACGAGAAAAAGAAATGAAGTTCTTTGTATTTTCGCTTGGCTGCAAAGTTAATTCCTACGAGAAAGACGCCATAAAAGAAGCCTTGATTGAAAGAGGCGACGAAGAGGTGTCTAAGCCTGAAGAGGCTTCTTTAATCGTTGTTAATACGTGTTCAGTCACTGCGACGAGCGATCAGAAATCCCGTCAGCACATCCGTAAATTCAGGAGGCTTTCCCCAAACGCGATTATCGCCGTTATGGGTTGCTATTCAGAAGGTCACTTGAGCGAAGCGGAGACTTTAGGCGCTGACATCATCATCGGAACCTCAAAAAGAGACAAGCTCCTTTCCTATATCGACGACTTCCAGAAAAACCATAAGAAGATAGTCGATGTCACTTATCTATCGAGAAAGAAAATCTACGAAGAATTGCCATCAAGCGCGTTTACCAATAACGCCAGAGCCTACCTCAAAATCCAGGACGGATGCGACAAATTCTGCTCATACTGCCTTATCCCGTTTGTGAGAGGCAACTCCCGTTCAAGAACCAAGGAAGACGCTTTAAGAGAAGCCAAAGCCTTAGTCGAGAAAGGATATCAAGAGCTTGTCCTTTCCGGCATTGAGGTCGGTTTCTACGGCTTGGACCTCTATGGCAAAGAATATGGTTTAGGGGAACTTGTTGAAGACATCATCAAAGAGAACCCAACCCTTAAGAGACTACGTTTATCTTCAATCGATATCAGCGAAATCTCCGATAAGCTTTTTGAAGATTTCAAGAACTACCCAGCGTTGATGCCTCATCTTCATTTGTCGCTCCAGTCTGGTTCAGACAGCGTATTAAAGAGGATGAAGCGCAACTATACGACGGCTGAATATTTTGAGAAAGTCCGCATGCTGCGTAGCATGTGTCCTGATATTGCCATCACAACCGACATTATCGCCGGTTTCCCAGAAGAGACCGAAGAGGAGTGGAAAGAGACCACGGATTTCGCTAGGAAATGTGCTTTCGCTGAGATCCATTGCTTTGCCTATTCCTCACGCAAAGGGACCGTTGCCGCCAAGATGAAACAGGTCGACAGCGCGACTAAAGACAGAAGATCCCACGAACTATTAGCTCTTTCTCGTGAACTAAGGAACGAGTATGAACATAAGTTCTACGGACAAGAGATGGAAGTCTTGTTTGAGGACTACGACGAGAAGAAGGGCTATGCTTACGGCCACACGAAGAACTACCTTCTCGTTAAGAAAAAGAGCGATCATTCGCTCCAGAAAACATTCGGCTTTGTTTTATATGATAAGAACAGCAAAGCCGACTAGCCTTTTCCTTCGATAATTGCCAATATTTTTTCATCAGTGTAACGAAATTCACATAAGGTATTATCGGCACTTTAGCGATTTATTATGACATTGACCAAAAATAATTTGACTAACGTAGGTTCTTCTTTATAATTATCCAAGTCCAACAAGGAGGATCGAAAAATGGCAGTCCCGCAGAGAAGAATTGGTAAAACCGCTAAAAGAAAAAGAAGAACTCATTTCAACCTTGCCGCCCCAGCTTTGGTTCAGTGCAGCCACTGTGGCTCAATGGTCAGACCTCACCACGTTTGCCCAGAATGTGGCTACTACGATGGTAAGGATATCCTTCACCTCAAAAAAGGCGAATAATCGATCTTGAGTTTAATGGGTGCTCTTAGTTGGGCGCCCTTTTTTATTACTTAAAAAAGCCTTAGAATTATAACCATGAAAGTTCTTTTGTATTTTGAAGGGCAAGAAGCCATCAAAACAAGCGGCATCGGCCGTGCTTTAAGCCATCAAATCAGAGCTCTTGAAAGCCAGGGCATCGAATACACCCTTAACCCAAAAGATGATTTCGACATCGCCCATATCAATACCCTTTGGGCCAAAAGCGGTGCCGTCTTAAAAAGATGCAAGAAAAAAGGCATCCCTGTCATCGTCCATGGCCATTCGACTTTTGAGGATTTTAGAAAGTCCTTCAAAGCCTGGCAGCTAGTCGCACCTTTTTATAATTCGCGCATCAGGCGTATGTACTCGCGCGCGGACCTTGTTATTACTCCAACGCCATATTCAAAAGGCCTTATTGAAGGCTATGGTTTCGTCAAAAAAGTCATCGATATTTCTAACGGAATCGATCTTCAGGAATATGCTGAAAACCTCGATGCCCAGAAGGCTTTTAGAGAGAAGTTTGGTATCAAAGAAGGCGAGAAATTCGTCATGGGCGTCGGTTTCCCATTCGAAAGAAAAGGAATCCAGGACTTCTTTGAAGTCGCCAGGTCTTTCCCTGATGTCAAATTCATCTGGTTTGGGGCTCTCCAGAAAATCCTCACCAACCATAAGGTCAAGGTTTGGGTCAAGAACCGCCCAGCTAACGCCATAATGGCCGGATACTGCAAAGGCGATCTCATCCATGGCGCATATCAGCAAGCCACATGCTTATTCTTCCCTTCTTTAGAAGAGACTGAGGGCATTGTTGTTTTAGAGGCTTTGGCCAGCCATTGCCCGCTTGTTGTCCGTAATATCGGAGTTTATGAGCCTTGGCTTAAAGACGGGGTGAACGCTCACATCGAAAAAGACAACAAAGGCTTTATTAAAACTATCGACTCATTACTCAAGAACGGCGAAGACAAGGCTATCCTTGATGAAGGCTATAAAGTAGTTGAGGCAAGGACCCTTGAGATCGTCGGAGGCAAATTAAAAGAGGCTTACAAGAGCCTCCTTAAATAGTTATTTGAGCCACGCTCTTTCTAGTAACGCGCAATAGCTTCTTCCTTTATCTGAGAGAGGCTTTTTTAGATTCTTGACCTCTTTCCATTCGGTCTTTACATTTTTCAAATAAGTTTTGCTAGCGCCGTATTTCTTATCGAGCGATAAATCGAATAGAAGCGACAAATAGGAACGGAATGTCGTCTTTTTGAAAGCCTCAATAAGGCTCTTATCCTGATTCTTCTCGAGGTAGCATCTGATGAGGGCGAAGACCCAAAGATGCCTTTCGGCGCGGTCGGTGCGGTGGACGCTCATCGCGCTCGTTGGAACGTTCTTGTAGTAATAGTAGAGAGGGTCTTTGATGCAGACGACCTTCTTGCAATAGGAGAGCATCGAGATGCAGAAAGCGACATCCTCAAACATATCCTTATGATCGGAGAGGAGGAGCAATGGGCGTTTTTCAATGATTTCTCGCTTCCACATTTTGGTCCATAAGAATCCACGGAAAGACATATCCCAGAGGAAGGCGGTGATGGTTTCTTTGGTGTTATATGTTTTGCTCGAAGAGAAGGAGAAAGTTTTCTCTTTTTCCTTTTCGTCGACCTGATAGAAAGAACAATTAACGCAGTCAGCGTCGGTGTTTCTCATGGTCTTTACGAGTGTAGAGAGACAATCTTTCCTTAGTTTATCGTCCGCATCCATGAAGTAGATGTAGTCGCCTTTGCTATCAAGGATGGCTTTCCAACGCGAAAGGGCTTGGCCCATGCGGTAAGGTTCAGTGTGAACTTTGATTTGGTCGGGGTATTTCTCGGCGAATTCTTTCGCAAAAGCTAAACTGCCATCGCCAGAATCGTCGATACCCATGATTAGTTCGGTTGGCTCTTCAAAATCCTGCTCAAGGAAGGAGGTAATGGCTCTTTCCAAAGTGTCCCTGTTTCTAAAGACAGGCATGATGACGGAAACGACTGGTTTGTTCATGCCGTAATGATAGCATATAAAACAGTCACTTAAGTGACTAAAAATTTGAAAAAGGTTGCAAAAGAACTAGACTTCGATAGAATAATGGAGCACGAAAGAGAGGTGAATCCGATCATGCCAGTCAAAACAGTTCTTCGCGAAGGCGAAAATCTCGATGAGGCCTTACGTCGTTTCAAGAGAAGCGTCAACAAGAGCGGCATTCTCCTCGAATCAAGAAAAAGAGAGTTCTATCTCAAAACCGGTCTTCGTAGAAAAATGAAGTCCGAAATGGCCCGCCGTAAAAAGTGGTAAAAATCATCCCTCAGCAAAATGAGGGTTTTTTTATTGCCAATTTATGAAAAAACGGATTTTTCCATCTATATAGAAAGTGATGGGAATATTTGTTTATCAGGGAGATGAGGAAGGCTGTGGCCTTGCCACCCTCAAAATGCTCCTCTTGGATCTAACCAAGAAAAAAGGCTATCGCTATTTGACTTCGGAGAAAGAGGCGGACATCTCCCTAGAGGATATTCGCCAAATCGCTTTCAAAGAAGGCGTCGACATCAAGTGGAAGCGGGCATCTTCCAAAGAAGAATTGCTCCTCGCCACGAGTTTTCCTTTGCTGATTCTGCTCGAAGGGAGTAGGAAAGGGCATCTCGTTTATCTAAAGAAAGCCACGAAGAAGAAATTCCTTGTCTATGACCCTGCCATTGGCAAGAAATGGGTGAAGAAGGAGGATTTCATTAAGAATTTCTCGTGCGTGTATGGCGAACCGGTTCTCTTCAGCGTGGAAAGCTGTCCTTACACCAAGCCAAAGATCTTCTCCAAGAAAGGATTCTTCCTCAGCTCATTTGCATCCTTGCTTGGAATCGGCTCACTTTATTTCGGCCTCTATTTATTAGGTAATGAGGATTCTTATATACTCGTTGCCATTTTCCTTTCTTTGTATGGTTTATTGAGTGTTGGCTCTAGGTTAATCAACGGAGTTTTCAGCAGAAGGTTCGATAAGCGGTGGCTCAAGTACGTTCCTTCGAACTCCAAGAAGAAACTCGCCAAAAACTACGAACGTTACTACGCTTTCAAAAGTTCGACATTCCCAGCCGTCATGACGATAGTTGAGGGTGTCAGCGTCGTATTCGGTTTGTCTTTCCTTTTCGGTCTCAACGATCCGTATTTCTACGTTTCTGCAGTTGGGTTAAGCCTTTATCTTGCTCTCGAAAGCGGCATTTTTAGGAAGAAGACCGTCAAAAAGAAAGAGTCGCTTGTCCTCGCCGAAGAGAATCTCCTCCAAGGCAAAGACAACATCAAAGAGCAGTTCAAGAAAATGAGCCAAATCAGCAATGAGGCTTTTCAGATTGGCGAAGGCACAACGTATGTCCAGATCATTTATATGGCGGTGGCGATTGGCCTATCTTTCATACCGTCGCTGATGAGCGATAACTTCTCGCTCAATTACTACCTTTTCCATTTCTTTGGTCTCTTAGGACTCGGTCAAGGCATCAGATCTCTGCTCAATTTCTTTGAGAACCGTTCCGAAAGAGCGAGAGCGTATGTCTATTTCTTAGAGAATTTCGTGAAAAAAGAAGACTCAAGATAATTTTATCTTGGGTCGTCATGTGCTAAAGTATTGCCGATATGGAAGTTGTATTTGATAACCCTTACGGAAAAGAATTCGATTGGCTTAACGAAAGATATAACGAAATCGCCAAAGCCGCTTTCTCTTACCTTGATGTGAAAGAGAACTATGAAGTTGATGTTTCCCTCGTCGACGATGAGACGATTCATCAGATAAATAGGGATTATAGGAACGTTGACCGTGTTACCGACGTCATCTCTTTCGCTTTCAACGACGACAAGAACCCAGCTGATCAGATCAATTCCTTAGAAGTGCAAAAGATGCTTGGAGAAATCCTCATCTGTTTGCCACAAGCCAAACGCCAGGCCGCTGAGATTGGAAATACCCTTGAGCGTGAACTATCGTTCCTTTTCACGCATGGTCTTCTCCATTTGCTCGGCTATGACCACATGACACCTGAAGACGAGGCCATAATGTTCCCTCTCCAAGAGAAGATCCTTAGCCTCGTAGGAGATAAAAAATGAAAGTCGGATTCGTATCCATTCTCGGTCTTCCAAACGTTGGGAAGAGCACCTTAATCAACGCTATTCTTTCGAAGAAAGTTTCGATCGTCACTTCAAAATCGCAGACAACCCGTGATGCCATCATGGGCGTCTATAACGAGAAGGACCTTCAGATTGTCTATATCGACACCCCAGGGCTTTTCCCTGGCGATGAAGCCCTTTACCAGATGATGGAGAAGAGCGCCCGCAGATCTATGTCAGGCGTTGATGTCATCCTTTACGTCATCGACTCCACCTCGAAGAATTACCAAAAAGATGAGGAGACCCTCGCCTCAATCAAGAGCGACGCTCCAATCATCCTTCTTTTCAATAAGATCGATGATGTGAGAGTTGAGCAGATGGAAGCGCTCCTTGCCCATTACAATGAGAAATATCCAACCTACGAGAAGATTCAGATCTCCGCTAAGACCAATTTTGGTTTGAAAGATATAAAAAATGCAGTGGTGGCTCATCTTTCCGAAGGACTTCCTTACTATCCGGAAGACGTTATCACCGACAAAGACAAGCCATTTATGGCCAAAGAAGCCATCAGAGAAGAGCTTCTCCGTTTCCTCAAAGATGAGATTCCTCATGAGTGTGCGGTTGAAGTCACCTCTTATGAAGAAAAAGACGGTGGTATCTTCATCAAGGCCACAATCGTTTCTGAGAAAGAAGGCCATAAGGCCATCATCATCGGAAAAGGCGGCGATATGATTAAGAAAATCTCCATGAGCGCACGTCACAATCTCGAGAAGATGTGGCGTTCCCATGTCACGCTCATCTGCCGCGTCGAATGCGTCCCAGGATGGAGAAACGATCCTCGCAAACTCCAGAAACTAGGATATGGCAGAAAAGACGATTAAGAACATCGAAGGTATTGTCCTTCGTTCAACCCCTTATAAAGAAAGTGACGCCATGGTCAATGTTTTGTCGCATGACGGTCTCTTTTCTTTTTTAGGTAGAGGAGTTCAGAAGAACATCAGCAAGAACTTCGCATCCTGCCAGCTTCTCTCCAAAGCCAAATTCTCTTTGGTTGAGCAAAAGAACGGTGGATACGCACTTTCTGAAAGTGAGATCATCTCCTTGCCTGATGGAAAAGGTGATCTAATGAGGCTCGCCATCTTCAGCTTCCTAAGCGAAGTCAGCATCAAGCTTATCGCTGAAGAAGAGGCAGGGCAGATCTATCCTTGGCTTAGCCAAACCATGGACTTGCTCAAAGAACCAGGAAAAGAAGCCTCTAGCGCACTTATCTATTTATGTCATTTGTTATCCGTCATCGGCTACGGTTTAGAGGTCAATGAATGCGTGACATGCGGCAAAAAGACCAATATCGTCGGTGTTTCCTTTAGGGATGGTGGATTCGTCTGCGGTGAATGCGCCTCACCATCCATGAAAATGACACCAAGGAACCTTAAGATCCTAAGATTCTGCTTCAAATGCGGATTAGAGGACGCTTTAAGGGTCAGCTTTGAGCAAAAGGAAAGCCTTTCTTTATTAAAGAACCTCATTGGCTACGTCGAAGATTTCACTGGCGTTAAAGTCAGAAGTCTTGAGGTGCTTTAAAAATTGCCCTAAAATCAAAATAGTTCACTTATAAAGGGTTGACTTTGATACTTGTCAAGCCCCATATTATTCAAGGCTCTCGTAGAGAGAATTTTTTATTCGAAAGGATCAATATGGCAAATAAAAACTCATTTGAGAAAATCACAACCCATCTTCAGCAGACCGGTTATGTTTTTCCAGGTTCACAGATATATGGAGGCTTATCCAACAGTTGGGACTACGGCCCATTAGGTGCCGAGCTCAAGAAGAACGTCCGTGAGGCATGGTGGAAGAGATTCGTTCAAGAATCCCCAACCAACGTCGGCATCGATGCTGGCATCCTTATGAATCCACGCGTTTGGGAAGCCACCGGTCACGTCACGACCTTCAACGATCCAATGGTCGACTGCAAGGCTTGCAAAGCCCGTCACCGTGCGGATGAACTTATCAAATCCGAATTCCCAGATGCCGACGTCGACAACATGACCTTCGAGCAAATGGACGAATTCATCAAAGAACACGACGTTAAGTGCCCAGTCTGCGGAAAAGCTGACTTCACGCCAATCCGTAAGTTCAACATGATGTTCAAGACCCACATCGGTGTTACCGATGACAGCAGCAGCGTCGTCTATCTCCGTCCAGAGACCGCTCAAGGCGTCTTCGTCAACTTCAAGAACGTCCAGCGCACCCAGAGAAAGAAGCTCCCATTCGGCATTTGCCAGACTGGCAAGAGCTTCCGTAACGAAATCACCCCAGGGAACTTCACTTTCCGTATCCGTGAGTTCGATCAGATGGAAATGGAATTCTTCTGCAAACCAGGAACTGACCTTGAATGGTTCGCTTACTGGAAGGATTACTGCCTAAAATTCGTCGAGAGCCTTGGACCGAAAGCCGAAAACCTTCGCTTCCGTGATCACGAGCCGGCCGAGCTTGCTTTCTATTCCAAAGCGACCACTGACGTCGAGTATGACTTCCCGGATCTCGGTTGGGGAGAAATCCTCGGTGTCGCCGACAGAACCGACTACGATTTGAAGCGTCACCAGGAATACAGCAAAGAGGATATGACCTACTTTGATCCTGAGACCAACGAGAAATACATCCCATACGTTATTGAGCCATCCATGGGTCTTGACCGACTCATGCTCATGGTCATGATGGATAGCTATGATGAGGAGACCTTAGAAGGCGGCGATGTTCGTACCGTCATGCACATCCTCCCAGCCCTTGCTCCTTATAAAGTCGCTGTTCTCCCATTATCCAAGAAGCTTGAGGATAAGGCCAAAGAGGTTCTTTCCGTCCTCAACA
>Ga0247611_10011703_pt1 | contig 10076 bp, 9 predicted proteins | sample 177DNAGHGhighgp2_FD_192422 | JGI IMG/M metagenome (GOLD analysis project Ga0247611, IMG submission 192422) | Sheep rumen microbial communities from Palmerston North, Manawatu-Wanganui, New Zealand - 1770 DNA GHGhigh gp2 | ecosystem: Host-associated > Mammals > Digestive system > Stomach > Rumen ... | reverse complement strand
TGATATTTCTTTATTCATTTGGTGTAATTGAACTTCATAATCATAATCACTTAAACTTCTAAGCCCTCTAATAATTGCTTTACACTCATTAAGCAATGCAACATCAACTGCAGCACCACTAGCAGAAATAACTCTTACATTATTCATTCTTTGATATAATTCTTTAATTATTTCCATTCTTTCTTCTATAGTAAACAATCCAGATTTTTTTAAAGGATTTTGCATAACTGCAATTATTACCTCATCAAATAAATCACTTGCTTGTTCAACAATATTCATGTGTCCTTTAGTCATTGGATCAAAGCTTCCTGGGTATAAAACTTTTGTCATAATAATTTCACCAACCTTTTAACTATTTCTTTATCATTTGTTTTTAAAACATAATCAAAAGCACTTTCATCAAATTCAATACTTGCTTTTTCTCTTAAATCAAATGCTTCCTTAGATATGTTATCTCTTTTCATTGCTCTTTGTTTTCTAATTTCATATGGGATATCTAAAAGTATTCTTATATCACACATATCAAAATATTTTGAAATTGATAACAATAACCAATCTAGAATAATAATTTTATCCTTATTAAGATTTAAAAAATTATCAATTTCTATTTGCATATATTTCCATGTAATATCAGATAGTTTATTCATTTCATTTCTTGAGTCAAAAACTATTTCTCCAAGTTTTTTTCTATCAACATTATTTTCTTTAACAACAGATTCTCCAAATGAACTTACTAATTCTTCTTGAACTTCAGGTAATAGTAAAACTCTGTGTCCAACTTTATCAATATCTAAATGTATTGCCTTATTATCAGTTAATTCTATGATTTGATTTGCTAATGTACTTTTACCACAACCTGACTTACCACAAATACCTATAATCATACTTTTCCTCCCATCTACTTGTATTATATTGCATTTCTTGATATAATTAAAATGCATATTAATTATGCTTATCATAACAGGAGGTTATTATGAATATAGACTTTGAATTATATAGAATCTTTTATGTAGTAGCAAATCACTCTAATATTACTAAAGCAAGTGAAGAATTAAGTATATCTCAACCTGCAATAAGTAAATCAATTAAAAATCTAGAAGAACAATTAGGTGGTCAATTATTTGTTAGAACTAAACGAGGTGTTGTTCTTACTGAAGAAGGAAAAGAGTTTTATAATTATATAAAACAAGCAATCGAATATATTAATAATGCTGAAAATAAATTTACCGATTTAATTAATCTAGAAACAGGATGTATAAAAATTGGTATTAGTACAACACTGACAAAAGAATTTTTACTTCCATATTTAGAAGAATTTCATTCATTATATCCTAAAATAGATATACAAATAATAACTAATTTAACTTCTGATTTGATGCCAAAATTAAGAAATGGATTAATAGATATTGTAATCTTAAACTTAAATGATAAAAATTATGGCAACGATATTGATATTATTAAATGTAGGAAGATAAATGATTGTTTTGTAGTAAATAATAAATATAAGGATTTAACTCTTAAAGAAGTGTCTATAAAAGATTTAAATAATTATCCTTTAATATTACAAGCAAAAGGATCAAATACTAGAGATTTTTTAGATGATATAGCAAGAGAAAATGGAGTTGTTCTTAAACCAAATATTGAATTAGCAAGTTATTCATTAGTTGTAGATTTTTCTAAAATTGGTCTTGGTATTGGATATGCAACTAAAGAATATATTAAAGAGGAAATTAAGAATAAAGAATTATATGAATTAAAAATAAAAGAAAAAATTCCTAGTAGATATATAGGAATCGCATTATCTAAAAATCATATACCTAATTTTAGTACAAAGAAACTAATTGAAATAATAACAAAATAATTTTTAAAGAAAAAGATGATAAACGTTAAAGATCATCTTTTTCTTTATTTAAATCTAAATCTTCAATATCTTCATCATCTAAAATGTTATCATCATACGTATCATTAACAACATTAATCTATTTATCATCTTTATCATCCAAGCTATAATGTTTATTATGTAAAAACGATACAAAAACTCGAACTATAAAAGTTCGAGTTATTATTAAATGGTAGCGCCGGTGTGATTTTAAAAAGTGTTTTAGCATTCAATTTTTGCCTATTTTCAGGCATAATATATATTAATAAATATCATTAAATCACTTTAATTTCATAATTTTGGTGTCTGAAGTGGTGCCTGGCTATTTAATCAATCCTTTTAACATTTTCTTCTATTATTTCGTATATTAATTTATTTGCTTCGTTATAAAAAACTCCTTTTTCTAACTTTTCTTTTAAAGAAGATAATACTATGCTCATATCACCCTTTTCATATAATTCAAGTTTAGTATCGTTATAAATTGTTGTACTATTTATAGTTTTTTCTATAGGTTTATAAATATCAGCATATGAGACATCTAAACTATTCATAATAACAAACTCAATATATTCTAAATGTTCCTTAATATATCTTAATGTATATTTATCTTCATTAGTTAATTTTTCATCAATCATATTACTTTTTCTCATCCTTAACAACAAAATATAACTTTGTGTTTTAGGAAATAACATACCCCATAATGCAAATTGACACCAAAATGCATATAATAGCAACATAGTAATGTTTTTATCATCTTTTGATTTCAACTCAGCCATTTCTTTTGAAGTGTAATTCGCATACTGAAGATCAAACAAAGCTAGATAAGCTATTAACGGATTCATAACACTAAATCTGTTAAGATATTCTATATATGCTTTTTGAACTGTAAAAATAAAATCTTCTAAATCATTTTTAGTAACTTTATTTGATTTAGTAATTTTAGAATCAAGTAATACATCATCACTATTAATGTTCCAAACTCCACCACTTTTTTTATTAGAACCACCAAATAAACTCATTCTATTCACTCCTCTATATATTTCAAAAAAACTTTGTATTTTTATTCTTTTACATTTCTAAGATTAGTATAAATTATTGATAATTAATTGTCAAAGAAAGAAAGCATATCACAAACCTATCTAATTTTCGTATATTTTATCAAAAAATATTAAAAAAGTGTGTCCTAGAGTGTGTTCTAAAGGCATATAAAAATAAAAGAAGTCCCTAAAATGGGGACTTTACAAGTCTTATGGTAGCGCCGGTGTGATTCGAACACACGACCTACCGGGTATGAACCGGTTGCTCTAGCCAACTGAGCTACAGCGCCATGAATAACTTAGTCATTAAAAAATGACTAAGTAAATAATAGCATATAATAGTTTGTTTTGCAAATACTTTTTGCAATATTTTAGCTAAAAATTCGAATAACATCGAAAATTGATATATAAATCATTAAAGCTATTAATAAGAAGAAGAAAAATACTGTTATTTTGCTTTCTATTTCAGCATTAATCTTTCTACCAGTTATTTTTTCAATTAGTAAAAATAAAACATGTCCGCCGTCTAAAGCAGGTATTGGTAAAATATTCATTAAACCCAGATTCATACTTAGATAGGCAATTAGGAATAATACACTTTGGATTCCAGATTTTCTAGATGCTCCTACTACTGTATATATTCCTACAGGACCAGATAATGATTTAACAGAAATACTACCATTAAATAAACTTACTATTGTTAACCACATTTGATCTATTGTAGAGCAGAATTTTTCAAATCCATATTTAATAGCATTTAGGAAACCATGTCTTATTTCGCCAGTAGTAGTAATACCAAATACTTGGCTTTTATTACCTTGTTCATCTTTTATTACTTTTGGTTTTATTTTTAAAGTTTCTACTTTTTTATTTTTATGCTCTACTTCTATTTCATAGATACCATCTTTATCTTTTACTAATAGTAATAATTGGGCTTTATCCCATGTATTTGTTTTCTTTCCATTAATTGATTTAATTATATCTCCGTTTTGCATTCCAGCTTTTGCAGCAGGATATCCTTCTTTTACTTCACCAACTTCAGGTGTTAGTGTTGGACTTCCCCATATTGCTCCAATAGTAATTAGAATTATAATAGCTAATAAGAAATTATTAAATACTCCGGCAACTAAGATAACTAATCTTTGATACCAAGGACGATTACACATAAATTTTTCTTTAGGTATTATTTTAGTATCATCATCTTCATATATTTCTCCTGCCATTTGGACATAACCACCAAGTGGTAAAGCTCTAATTGAATATTTAACTCCATCTTTTCCTTTTATAGATTTTATTTCAGGTCCCATACCTATAGAAAATTCATAAATATATACTCCACTTCTTTTAGCAGTCATAAAATGTCCAAATTCATGAACAAATACGAGGATACCTAAAATAAAAATGAATAATAATATGTTTAATATTGTTCCCATTTTATCACCTTATACTATTAAATTAATTATATTAACAATTACTACATATCCAATAGTAATGAAAGCTAAACTATCTACACGATCAAGTATGCCTCCATGACCAGGCATAATATTAGAAAAGTCTTTAATTTTATTTTCTCTTTTTACTTTACTAAAAAATAAATCTCCTAATTGACCTAATATACTTAGTACTAAAGTCATAATGATTACTAATACTATATTTAAGTTACTACTTATTACCATTTGATAGTAAACAACTGGTATTATTGTTCCCATTAAAGTACCAGCTACACATCCTTCAATACTTTTTTTAGGTGATACCCTAGGTATTAATTTATGTTTACCTATTAAACGACCTATTATATAAGCAAAGGTATCTGTTAATATAGCGATTAATAGTAAGTATAATAACAACCATTGACCTCCTGGTTGGTTACGAGTTACTACTAATAAATTTAAGAATAAACCTATAAAGATAATAAAACCTATTAAGTATAATGCATCTCTAGTAGTATATTTTTCCTTCTCATCAAATATGGAAGGTGTTAATAGTAATAATATTGTTATTCCAATTGATAAGTTAGTTAAACCATTAATAGAAAAACCAATATCAAAACCACTTAGTACTATTAATTCTAAGCATAAGAAGCCAATTATTCTTATATTATTAGATAATTTATTATGGCTTTCTTTTAGTTTTATTATTTCAAAATATGCTAATGCTGCTAAAGCAACTACTCCAGCATTAAATACCCATCCTCCTAGTAAGAATAGTGGTATTACGATAATTGCAGCAACTATTGCACTAATTACTCTTTGTTTCATATTTTCCTCCATAGTAAGTATTAACTTACATAGAAGATTATACTATTATTATTACTTTTATTCAAGAAAAGAAAAGTTGATAACTAGTTAGTTATCAACATTATATATGGTTTAGCTTTAGTAACATCTTTAACATATTCTTTATATATTGCTATAATATCATCTTTATATTTTAGTAAAGCTATTTTATTTTTAAACTCTTTATTTATTATTCCACCATTTTTTACTTTATTATAAGTATTATCATCTATATTTACTATTTCATAATTATTTAGAGCTTGTTCATAAGAAATAAGTTTGTAATTATTATTCTCTATATCTTCTATAGTATTAGAGTCTTCTATAGCAAAATTACCTTGTTTAGTTCTTATTAAATCAGTCATAGTTCCTACAGTATTTAGTTTATAAGCTATATCTCTTATTAAACTTCTTATATAAGTTCCTTTAGATACTGTACATTTAAAAGTTATTGTATCTTCTTTATAAGATATTAAATCAATTGATTTAATATCTATTTCTCTTTTTGGAACTTCTATATCAATATTATTTCTTGCATACTCATATAGTTTTTTTCCGTTTATTTTTATAGCTGAATATTTGGGTACTTCTTGAATACTTTTACCTAAAAAAGAATTTAATACTTCTTTTATTTTATCTACATTTACATTGTATTCTTTTTCTTTAATAGTGTTACCAGTAATATCTAAGGTATCTGTTTCTATACCTAATTTCATTGTAGCTATATATTCTTTATATTCACTTGTTAATAATTCACAAAGTTTTGTAGCTCTACCAACAGTTACTACTAATACTCCTTTAGCGATAGGATCTAAAGTTCCTGTATGTCCGATTTTTTTGGTATTAAGTATTTTAATTAATTTGTTTACTACATCTCTTGATGTTAATCCTTGTTCTTTATTGATAATGATAATACCATTCATATGAACACCTCGTTATCTTTTTAATTTTCTAGAATATTGTACCCCTGTTTCAATAATAGTTGCTCCTTTTCCACTTTTTGGATCTCTTTTAAATGTATTTACTCTAATTTCTAATTCGTTATTATCAAGGGAAGCTACTAGGAATCCCGGTACTGCTCCAGGCATTTTTATATCATCACAAGATGGAGGAACAAATGCTTTAGTTCTTTTTAAACCACCTTTTGAAGTAAAACATTTTGCTATATAATAATGACGGCCTCCTTCAAATATAATTTCAGTTTCTACATTTGGAATTTTAATATCTAAATTATGTATTGGATGATAACATTTGATTAAATGACCTTGCCATTCAAAATAAGCTATTCTAAAGCCAGCAAATACTATCGCTTTTCTTCTTTCAATTATTTCTCCTAATTCAGGATTTTTAGTGATGGCGTCATAATCATGGTTTCCACCAACTAAATATGTAGTAAGATGTTTTTCTACTCTTGCCATTTTAGCAACATTTGTCTGCCATCTTACATCATGATAAAACGGCTCTATATTTGATTGAAATTCATCTCCGCAATTAATCAAAGTTCTAATATTGTGTTCTTCAGCATATTCTTTTATTTTGGTTTTATATGTCGGTCTTTCATATATACCACCAGAGTGAAAATCTGAATATATTAAGATTTCTCGATCTTCTAATCTGCAAAAAGGCAGTTGATTTTTTCTTACCATAATACCTTTATTAAAACATATTGAAAGTACTTCATTATGATTTAAACCTGTTAATCTAGCAACTTCTTTTATTGGTTTTTTATTACGTAATAATTCAAGAACATATTCTATCTCTGCTAAAGTTATATCATCATATTTTGTTCTTATCGCCATTGTAAATCCCCCTTTTTCTACCTCATTTTAACACATTTTATGAGATAGGTAAAATTTGACTAAAAAAAGAGGAATAATCCTCTTTTAATAGTCTATCAACGAACCTAAACTGAATTTTTCATCACCAATGCACTGCCATTTTCAGCAATCATACTTTGGGCCATTTGACTATCTTCTTGCAACTCTTTTTTTCCTTTAATTTCTTCTAATCTTGCTTCAACTTCCGAATTAATTTTCATTACATCAGGCAAAAGCTCATAATTTATCTTGTAAACTTGAATACTTGTTTCTGAAAATGTATTTGGATCATTCGCCAATTCTAATATTCTGCTTTCAAATTTATTATGTATTAATAATAAATCATTAGCATATTGATATCTTTCTTCCTCGGGAAGTTGGTTAATTAAAGCGCTTGTTGCATTCACTTCAGTTAGGAATATATTTGAATATGTTTTGGCTGCTATATCAGATTCTTCTAGCGACGCTGCTTCATTGACTATATTATTTGTATGACTAAATGTTCCTTCTAATTCTGACAACTTGTTTTTAGCGATTGCATGTTTAGCGATAGAATCTTCAAGACTTGAGTGCTTTTTCATATATTTTGACATAATCAAGCTAAAAACGGAAGGAACGTAGGCTAATAACACTATTTGATATAAATCAAAATTATAAGAAGGAGATAATAGTAAATATGTTCCCCCTATTGTTATAACCCATGGAGCTACTCCCATTATTTTTGAAAGAACATAGTTAACTCGTTCTGTGATTACTTTAGCTTTAGTATTTGCCAATTCTTTTTCTAATGCTTTTTTATACAGCTGTACTGCTTCACTTTCTGTTGGCAGTTCTCCTGTTTTTTCTACATTATTTATTATTTCTTTTGTTTTGTTATCTAATCTTTTTTTCTCAGCTAAATCAAGTAAAGCCTTTATGTTGTCATTAATAATGCCTTTTTTCATAAGTTCTTTTTGAGTGCTCGTTAGTTTTATTATATGTACTATTCTATTGATGAGTTTTTCCTTAAGAACGAAACAAAGGTTTTCTTTATCAAAATAAAATTCGTCTAAATAATACAAGTTATTGTTTAAGTATTCTAGTAATTCTGAAAATAGAAATTCATTTTCTTTTCCATTGATAGTATCATAATCTGTTAGAATTGATTCTTCTTCTCCTTCGATTAAATTATATATACTTTTCATATGTTCTAACCCCCTATCTTATTTTTAAATTGATTTTACAAATCCAGGACTAGAATTTGATGTTTCTCCTGGAGATTGGTATTCTGATGGACTGCTATTAATTGTATGTTCTAGAGATTCTTTTACTTCTTTGCTATCGGAAATCAATTTAAAAATTCCTGTTCGTTGTAATCTAACATCATTATAAATATTTAAAACTATTGGTAGCAAATCATTATTTATTGATTCAACATCTTCATCAGCTGCATTCTTTTCTTTATTAACTATTGCTGCGGTTCTTTCAGCAAATGGTACAAGAACTTTCTTGTTTAATTCTGCATAGTATTTTTCTCTTTCGTTTTCAGGCAATTTTGCTATTTCAAGTTGTGTTAGTCGCGCTTGTCTTAGTACTATATTAGCAATCTCTTTTCCTTTTATTGTCATTTTTGCTTCTTCTATAGATGAAGCATTAGTATTATCAATAATTCCTTTCATTTTTTTTAATTTAGTTAAAAGTATTGTAAGCGCTTCCTTATCTTCTTTTAAGGATTCCCCTCTAGGAATTTTTGCGGTTGCTATAAGAGCAAATAATCCTATTGTCGTTGTTAAAATATCTGCGACAAATAAGTCGCTCCTTTCAATGGCAAAATGATATACTAAAGCGAACATTGGCGAAACTAATAATAGAGAGCTAATAACTCCAAGGATATCAGCAATATAATCTGCGCATACATAAGCTTTTGTTTTTTTCAATTCTTCTTGTAGATATTCATAATAAAGTTTTATTTCTTCTGAGTCGGTTGGCAACATTCCTGTCCTTATAACCGTTCTATTTAGTTCTTCTTTTGTTTCAATTGTCTGTTTATAAGCTATAATATTTATTATCTTGTCAACTTCACTATCTATTATACCTTGTTTTAATAGACCTATTTGATTACTAGATAATCTAATTCTATGAGTAATTGTTGAATTATCATCTTTTTTTAATGAAAGAACAAAGCAGCCGTTGTTCTTATCAAAGTTAAAATCTATAACTTTTTCTTTTGATTTTTCAAAGTCTTTTTCTAATTCTGATATTAAATATTCTTTACCGGCGATATTTATAACCCCATAATCTGTTAAGAAAGATTCTTCTTCGCCCATTAGTTTTGTTATTATTTCCATATGATTATCCCCCTTTTCTGTTACATTTTAACACAGTTTATGAATTAGGCAAAATTTGACTATTGTTAAGTATTATATTACAATTTTATTGACTTTATAAAAGGAGCTTTAAAAACTGAGGGGGGTATAATAATGGATCGTCGTAATTTTGATGAAGAAGAAAGAGAATTAGAAAGACAAGAAAATAGGAGAAAAGCCGGATTTTGTGCTTTAGTGTTAACACTTTTAATTGGTGGAGCAGTTTGGGCTAATAAAGGAGCATTAAAGAAATATATGCCTGATTTACCTAATTTTAAACCTAAGACAAGTCAAGAATCTGATCAAGATATTACTTTTGAAGAAGAACAAAAAGATGTTACCTATGATAGCAATGAACATAGAGGATTAACTGAAGGTGAAAGAGCTGCTATAATAGCGAATTTCTATGAAAAAACAGGTGCTTATTATTTAAAGTACGTACCGGATCAGTATGAAGCGTATACTGCCGAAGATATAACTAGATATATTGAAGTAATGAATGGTGAATATAAGTGTGTTGATGATTCTGAAATCAAAACTCAAATGAAGCGTTTAGATAGATTTTATTTAGCTGTACTAAATAGTGATAAATATAGAACAAAATATGAAGCATATAGTAGAGCTCAAAGTGGTGAAGATAATGGTATTTTACCAGTATGGAATTATGATTTGGATTTAACTGATACCGTTTTACCTAGTCAAGATTATAATGCATTTGTTGT
>Ga0247611_10011702_pt1 | contig 10077 bp, 9 predicted proteins | sample 177DNAGHGhighgp2_FD_192422 | JGI IMG/M metagenome (GOLD analysis project Ga0247611, IMG submission 192422) | Sheep rumen microbial communities from Palmerston North, Manawatu-Wanganui, New Zealand - 1770 DNA GHGhigh gp2 | ecosystem: Host-associated > Mammals > Digestive system > Stomach > Rumen ... | reverse complement strand
GACGGATGATGGTGCCGGTATTGTGCACATCGCACCCAACTTCGGTGCTGACGATGCCTTTGTCGCTAAGAAAGCAGGTATCTGTCCGATTGTGTTGATTGACAAGAAAGGTGCCGAGCGTCCTGTAGTCGACTTGCAGGGTAAGTATTTCGTCATTGACGACCTGGATCCTGACTTCGTGAAGAACTATGTCAATGTTGACGAATGGAACAAATTTGCGGGTCGTTATGTGAAGAATGCCTATGATGACACTTTGACCGACAAGGACGAGACATTGGATATCAGTATCTGCATGGACTTGAAGGCGCAGAACAAGGTATTCAAGATAGAGAAACACGTCCACAACTATCCGCATTGTTGGCGTACTGATAAGCCGGTACTCTATTATCCGTTGGATTCATGGTTTATCAAGTCGTCAGCCTGCAAGGAGCGCATGAGCGAACTGAATAAGACCATCAACTGGCAACCCGAGTCTACGGGTACGGGGCGTTTCGGTAACTGGCTTGAGAACCTGAACGACTGGAACCTCTCGCGTAGTCGTTTCTGGGGAACACCACTTCCCATCTGGCGTTCTGAAGAGGGTGAGGAGATATGTATCGGTTCTGTAGAAGAGTTGTATGACGAAATCGAGAAATCCGTCAAGGTAGGGTTCATGACAAGCAATCCTTTGAAGGATCAAGGTTTCGTTCCTGGCGATATGAGCAAGGATAACTATGACAAGATAGATCTGCATCGCCCGTACGTAGACTATATCTTCCTCGTTTCCGAAACTGGAAAGAAGATGAAGCGCGAGAGCGATCTTATCGATGTTTGGTTCGACTCCGGTTCCATGCCTTATGCACAGGTACACTATCCATTTGAGAATGCCGATTTAATTGACAAGCGTACTGCCTTCCCCTGTGATTTCATCAACGAGGGTGTTGACCAGACACGTGGTTGGTTCTTTACGTTGCATGCCATCGCTACGATGATTTTCGACTCCGTAGCCTTCAAGAATGTCATTTCATCAGGATTGGTTCTTGATGCCAAGGGCAACAAGATGTCAAAGCATGTGGGTAACGTCGTGAATCCGTTTGAGATGATAGAGAAATACGGTAGTGATGCCGTACGTCTGTATATGATGACGAACTCCGAGCCTTGGGATAACCTGAAATTTGACCCCGAAGGCGTGGATGAAATCCGTCGTAAGTTCTTTGGCACCTTATATAATACGTATAGTTTCTTTGCTTTGTATGCCAACGTCGACGGTTTTGTTCCGTCTGAGCAGACACAGTCTCAGCTTTCGGAGAAACCAGAGATTGACCGTTGGATACTCTCTTCATTAAATACGTTAATCAAGAAGGTAACGGCAGAACTCGACGGCTACGATCCCACGAGGGCTGGTCGACTGATTGATGCCTTTGTCAATGACGATCTGTCTAACTGGTATGTTCGCTTGAACCGTAAACGTTTCTGGGGTAAGGAGATGAGTGAAGACAAACGCTCTGCCTACGAGACGCTCTATACCTGTCTGATGACCATCTCGAAGTTGCTGGCTCCGTTTGCACCTTTCTATGCCGACCAGTTATATAAAGACCTCGGTGGTGAGAAGGACAGTGTGCACCTCGACGACTTCCCCGTATTCGATGCTTCAGCCATTGACACCGATCTGGAAGCCCGTATGGAGATGGCTCAGAAGATTACCTCTATGGTACTCGCGCTGCGTCGTAAGGTGAATATCAAGGTACGTCAACCGCTGCAGAGTATTATGATTCCTGCTAATGAGGAGCAGAAACGACATATTGAAGCGGTGAAGGACCTCATTATGAACGAAGTGAACGTGAAAGAACTGAAGTTCGTAGAGGGTGCCGGTATCTTGGTGAAGAAAGTGAAGTGTAACTTCCGCACGATGGGTAAGAAGTTCGGTAAGGACATGAAGGCCGTTGCTGCTGCTGTAGATGCACTCACCCAAGAACAGATTGCCGAGTTGGAAGCCAACGGACGTTTGAAACTAGAGAATCTAGAGGGTCTAGAGAATCTAGAGATTATAGCAGAGGACGTCGAAATCATCAGCGAGGACATTCCCGGATGGCTTGTTTCGAACGAGGGTAATCTGACCGTTGCATTAGAAGTGGAACTTACAGAGGAACTGAAACAAGAGGGTATGGCACGTGAAATCATCAACCGTGTACAGAATATCCGTAAGGACAGTGGTCTGGAGATTACCGACCGTATCCATATCACCATTGCTCCCAATGACGAAGTACAGAAGGCAGTTGAAGGATATGGTGACTATATCAAGACGCAGGTATTGGCAGACGATATTACCATAGCACCTAACAATGGTGTGGAAGTAGAGTTTGACGACTTTAAACTGAATATCTCAATAACTAAATCATAAAGAATATGACAGAAAAGACACGTTATTCTGATGAGGAACTGGAAGAGTTCCGTCAGATTATCAACGAGAAACTGGCACTTGCTAAACGCGACTACGACCAGATGATGAGTGTCCTGATGAACAAGGACTCTAATGATGTAGACGACACGTCTCCTACCTACAAGGCATTGGAAGAGGGTAGTGTCACTCAGTCGAAAGAGGAACTGATTCAGATGGCATCACGTCAGCAGAAATTCATTCAGGGTTTGAAGGCAGCCTTGGTACGTATCGAGAACAAGACCTATGGTATCGATCGTATTACAGGTAAACTGATTCCTAAAGAACGTCTGCGTGCTGTTCCCCATGCAACCTTAAGCGTGGAGTCAAAGATGGCAGGCAACAAGTAAATGAAAAATCAAAGCATCGCATTGCGCGGATGGATGGCTGTTGCTACCGTAATAGCCATCCTCGTTATCGACCAAATCATCAAGATTTGGGTGAAGACGAACATGACGCTTCACGAGCAGATAGAGATACTCTCCTGGTTTAAGATTGTCTTTATCGAGAATAACGGTATGGCGTATGGAATGGAGATTGGCAGTAAACTGGTGCTTTCTCTCTTCCGTGTGGTTGCGATAGGTGTTTTGGGCTATTATATTTCCAGACAGGTCAAGGCAAAAGCCCGTTGGGGATATATCCTTTGTCTGTCAATGATATTGGCAGGTGCTTCAGGCAATATCTTTGACTCAATGTTCTATGGATTGATTTTCAATGCTTCTTCGGAGTTCTATGTCTCCTATTTCGTACCTTTCGGAACAGGGTATGCTCCCTTTCTGATGGGTAAGGTAGTGGATATGTTCTATTTCCCATTGATTGTCACGACGTGGCCTGAATGGGTGCCGATGGTAGGAGGCGATCAATTCGTGTTCTTCAGTCCCATCTTTAATTTCGCCGACTCTGCCATTTCCGTCGGTGTGATTCTGTTGATTCTTTTCTATCGTAAGGAAATCAGTGAAATCTCTTTCAAGAAAGAAAAGAAGAACGATGAGAAATAGCGTTGCCATAGTACTGCTGATGGTTTTCATGGTAGGCTGCAAGCCATCGGTACCGTCTGAGTATATCCAACCGGGCGACATGGAGGATATCCTGTATGACTTTCATGTGTCACAGGCGATGGCAAAAGAAGCAGGTAATGGCAATTACGACTATAAGAAGAACTTATATTTTCAGGCAGTCCTAAAGAAATATGATGTGTCAGAGGCTGTCTTCGACTCTTCCTTGGTATATTATTATTCCCATGCAGACAGATTGAAAAAGATTTATCTGCGCGTGGCTGAGCGTCTCAATGACGATGCCAAGGTGTTGGGCGCTTCGGTGGGTGACATCGGAAAATATTCCCAATACAGTGAGTCAGGCGATACTGCGAATATCTGGAAATATGAGTCATATATGATGCTGATGCCGAAACCTACCGTCAATCGCTTTGACTTCCATGTTGATGCAGATACCTCTTTTTATAAGGGAGATTCCTTCATGTTCCAATTCTTGTCGGACTTCGTCTATCAGAGCGGTGTAAGAGAGGCGGTTGTATGTCTGGTTGCCAAATATGAAGGTGACAGTATCGTCCAGACGTCTTCCCGCATATCAACCGCTGGCATGACTCAACTTCGTATTCCCCGTTATCGGGAGGGTACGTTGAAGGAAATGAACGGATTTATCCTCCTGAATGGTAATGAAGAGGATAACGATATTCGTAAACTGATGTTCATCAGTCAGATACAATTGATACGTTTTCACCATCATAAAGAACAAGATGACCAAAAGAACAGTCCAGAAAACAAGACGGATAGCCTGCCCAGAACTCCTGACTCTCCAGGGAGAACTCCTGACACGACAAGTCATAGAACTATCCAACGGACAGGTGGTCCGGCACTATCCCCTCAAGGAAGAGCAGGCATTCACGGAATGGACAATCAATCGTTTAGACCTGCGAAAAGATGAACAAGGGCGGATAACCCTTTGGAATGACAAAGAACGAATCATATAAAATGAAACTGAAAGTACGTTTATCCTTTATGAGCTTCTTGGAGTTCGCCGTATGGGGCTGCTATCTGACCTGTATGGGAATCTATCTGAGTAAGATCGGGATGGGAGGGCATATCGGCTCTTTCTTCGCCACACAGGGTATCGTATCTCTCTTTATGCCTGCTTTGATGGGTATCGTTGCAGACAGATGGATTCCTGCCCAGCGACTGTTAGGTTACTGTCATCTGTTGGCAGGTACATTTATGATTCTTGCGGCGTGGTATGGCTATCAACAAGGAAACCAGGCAGAGTTTATTGTATTGTATGGTCTTTATTCTACTAGCGTCGCTTTTTTCATGCCGACGATAGCTTTGTCGAATGCGGTTGCCTTTTATGCCTTGACAACAGCCGGAATGGATACCGTGAAACAATTTCCGTCTATCCGTGTATATGGCACGATAGGATTCATAGCCATGATGTGGTTGGTGGATATCCTTGACTTCGAACAGAACCAGAATCAGTTCTTGATGAGTGGACTCATCAGTATGCTGATGTTTCTATATACTTTTACGTTACCCAAATGTCCTATCGTCAAGGAGGGAGAGAAGAAGACCTTTGTAGAAGCATTCGGCTTGCAGGCATTTACGCTCTTCAAACAAAAGAAGATGGCGATATTCTTTATCTTCACGATCTTTCTGGGAGTCAGTCTTCAGATTACGAATGGTTTTGCGACTCCGTTTATCGACCATTTCAAAATGGTACCAGAATATGCTGACGCCTTTGGTGTAAAATATCCTGTAGTCTTATATTCCATTTCACAGATCAGTGAGACGTTTTGTATCCTGTTGATACCATTTTTCATGAAACGTTACGGCATCAAGATTGTCATGCTGATAGCCATGTTCGCATGGGTATTCCGCTTTGGACTGTTGGGAATGGGAAATCCAGGCAGTGGGGTGTGGATGTTCATCCTCTCTATGCTTATCTATGGGGTGGCTTTTGACTTTTTCTCTATCAGTGGTTCTTTGTATGTCTATAATACGACAGACTATAGAATCCGTTCTAGTGCACAGGGTTTGTTTATGCTGATGTCAAGTGGTATCGGTGCGACAGTAGGTTCTTTTGCAGCCCAGGCGTTAATCAATACCTATACGGGAGCCGATGGAAACATAGAATGGACATCTTGTTGGTGTATCTTCGCTGCCTATGCATTGATGGTAGGCATTGCCTTCGCCTTGATATTCCATCCTAAAAAAGAAGAGATTATAGTATAAGACGATATGAAAGAAGCACGATATTTCTATGTTCCTGATGCGGCACATGCTCATGAATTGCCTGCCGACGAAGCCTCACATGCTGTGAAGGTGCTTCGTTTGACGGCCGGTGACGAGATGATGCTCATGGACGGTCAGGGAAATTTTTATCGTGCTGTGGTGATAGTGGCTTCTAATCATCACTGTATGTACGACATACAAGAGACACAGCCACAAGAACGCCCTTGGCAGGGGCATATCCATCTTGCCATTGCTCCTACCAAACTCATGGATCGAACAGAATGGATGGTGGAGAAAGCCGTGGAGATAGGTGTGGATGAGATGACCTTTCTCGACTGTCAGTTCTCTGAACGTCGGGTGGTTAAGACACAACGATTGGAGAAAATTGCGGTGTCTGCCATGAAACAAAGTCGTAAGGCATGGAAGACGGAGATTCATGAGATGACTTCCTTCAATGACTTTATCACGACTCCAAGAAGTGGTTATCAGTATATAGCCCACTGTTATGAAGAGGTGGAACGTTCCTTCCTCTTTGAACAAATGAAGACTTTGGCTCCGACGGAGGACGTCACGATATTAATAGGTCCTGAAGGAGACTTCTCTATTGATGAGGTAAGAAATGCCATAGGGAAAGGCTATCAGTCGGTTCATCTTGGCAGTTCACGACTTCGCACGGAGACAGCAGGTTTGTCTGCCGTGATGATGGCACAGTTAAGTAAATGTTAATATATGAAGACGATATCTTTACATCAAGTAGTACCGCAAGTCTTTTCAGAGCGTGAGGACTTGTCTTCCGATGTGTGGAACACTGAGGTTGACTTCACCAAAGGCTTTACCTATCTGGTGGAGGCGGAGAGTGGTATGGGAAAAAGTACGTTCTGCAGTTATCTGCTTGGTTACCGTCATGATTATTCCGGACAGTTGTTCTTCGACCAAGACGATGTCCGTGATTATAAGATATCACAGTGGGTAGAGATACGTCAGCAACATATCAGTATGCTTTTTCAGGAGATGCGTTTGTTTCCTGAATTGACGGCATTGGAGAATGTGGATATCAAGAATCATCTGACCAGTCATATTGATGAGCAAACAGTGATGGACTGGTTTGAGCGACTGGGCATCTCCGACAAGTTACATTCCAAGGCAGGCCTTTTGTCGCAGGGACAACAGCAACGTGTCGCCATGATTCGCTCCCTTGTACAACCTTTCGATTTCTTGGTCGTTGATGAACCGATATCCCATTTGGATGACACCAACGCACAGTTGATGGCTGACTTGATACAGCAAGTGAGGGAGAAATCACAGTGTGGTGTCATTGTTACGAGCATCGGTAAACATTTACCTTTGAACTATGATTATACGCTGAAATTATAAATTAAAACGAAAAGATATGAACAATCAGTATTGGCAACCGGAACTGGAGACAATGCCCCGTGAGGAACTGGAGGCATTGCAAGTAAAAAAACTACGTAAGTCTATTGAGATTAGCCTGAAGTCACCTTTCTACAAGAAACGTCTGGGTGACTTAGGCATCACACCCGACAGTATTCAGACTGTCGCAGATATCCGTAAACTTCCGTTTACAACGAAACAGGATCTGCGTGACAACTATCCTTTCGGATTGGTTGGCGGCGATTTGAAGGATGCTATCCGTATCCACTCTACCAGTGGTACGACTGGACATCCTACTGTTGTTACCTATTCTCGTCATGACATCGACTCTTGGGCAAATATGATTGCCCGTGATATGTATATGGTAGGATGCCGTGATACTGATGTCTTCCAGAACTCATCCGGTTATGGTATGTTTACCGGAGGACTGGGATTCCAGTATGGTGCAGAGAAGTTAGGAGCAACGACTGTTCCTGCCGCTGCAGGAAACTCCAAGCGTCAGATTATGTTTATCAAGGACTTCGGAACGACTTGTCTGCATGCGATTCCTTCTTATGCTATCCGTTTGGCAGAAGTGTTCCAGGACGAAGGTGTCGATCCTCGTTCCACCAAGCTGCGTACACTCTTCATCGGTGCAGAGCCTCATACGGAGGAACAGCGCCAACGCATTGAGCGTCTGCTGGGTGTCAAGGCGTATAACTCGTTTGGTATGACTGAGATGAACGGTCCTGGTGTTGCCTTTGAGTGTATGGAACAGAACGGTATGCACCTCTGGGAAGATAACTATATCCTGGAGATTGTGGATCCTGATACGCTGGAACCAGTACCCGATGGAGAGATGGGTGAGATGGTTCTCACAACCCTTGACCGTACGATGATGCCGATTCTGCGCTATCGTACACGTGACCTGACGCGTGTGATTCCTGGTGAGTGTCCTTGTGGACGTACGCACCGCCGTATCGACCGCATCAAGGGTCGTACCGATGATATGTTTATCATCAAGGGTGTCAACGTATTCCCGATGCAGGTGGAGAAGATTCTCGTGCAGTATCCTGGTTTGGGCAGCAACTATCTCATCACCCTTGATACAGAGGATGACAATGATATCATGACGGTAGAGGTTGAACTCGATGGACTGACGACTGATGTATATCCTGAGTTGCAGAAGATGACAAAGGATATCCAGCGTGCTTTGAAGGACGAGATTCTGTTGACTCCAAGGGTGAAACTCGTGAAGAAGGGTTCTCTGCCTGTCAGTGAGGGTAAGGCCGTCAGAGTGAAGGACCTCCGTGAAGGACGCGGTTAATATATATAAAGTATATGAAGAAACTATTGATGATAGGCACCCTGTTGACGCTGTTGTGCGCTCCTAGTGAGGCACATCAGAAGATACGGGACGTGTTTATCCAGATGCCTGACAGTCTGTTGCCGTATCTGACGGAGAATAACCGACTTGACTTCCTTGATTTCATGGATTCGAACATGAAGGCGGAGGTGCATAATGAATTGGGCGGCAAGAGTGAGATGCTGTCATTGACAGATGAGTCGCTTGCACTGCAACTGAGTCATTCTCTGAAAGTCGAGATGCGACTGGTTCCTGTTGCCGAGGCAGTAGATAGTTGTCAACAGGTGGTCTGTATGATTTCGACTTATGGCACTGATGCGCCAGAGAGTAAGATAGAGGTTTATTCCGTCAAGTGGAATCCTGTCGATGTGTCGGCTCATTTGAGTCTTCCTGAAGGACCTTATATTGCTGAATTCAAGGAAGCCCCGCATCCTTCTGTCGGACTGTCACTTCGTAAAGTGAACGCATTGGACCCTATCGCTTTTGAAGAACAAAAAGAGGAATTTTCATGGTTAAAATATATTGAATGGAAGCCTTAAACACTTAAAATGCGTTAAATGTGTATTATGTGTTATAACAACACTTGCAAATTGAAAATAGATTTCTTATATTTGCAGTGTGTTTTTCATGGTATTAGATTATTAAGGTTAATGAAAAGATTGGTTGTCGTGAGACAATCAATTTTTTTTTGCTTATAACTTGAGACATGTTGTAAACATATCCGGGAAGTACGTCTCAATGGCAATAGGTCCCCTGAATAATCCGAAAAGGGCACTGCCACTTCCACTCATCGCCGCATAGACGGCCCCCAGTTGATAGAGTCTTTCTTTGATGTCAGCCAATTCATAATGGACAGCAAAGACGCTGGCCTCGAAATCATTCACCAGTTCTTCTTTCCATGTCTCCACAGGTTGCATGACAATGTCTTTGCAGCACTTTGGCGGCATCTGTGGCGTAATACGAGCAAAAGCCTCTTTGGTGGGGACGGGAATGTCAGGTCGTACGACTGCCATGTACCAGCCTTTCAGATCAAGATCAATGGGAGTCAATCGCTCTCCAATACCTTCCGCATAGGCAGGACGATTCAGAATAAAGATAGCACAGTCGGCACCTAACTGTGCGGCATAGCCAATCAATTGTTGCTCCGTCAATCCTAACTGAAACTGTTCATTCAACAATAACAGCATAGCGGACGCATCACTGGAGCCCCCACCCATACCTGCCTGTGTGGGAATGCCTTTATACAGATGGGCATGAAGACGGGGCAGGGCAGGGAAGTCCTGCTTCAACAAGTTATAGGCACGTACCACTAAGTTACGCTGCTCGTCACCATCCACTTTGATATTCGTCACTTTGATGTCGCAGTCAACCTTGGAAGGAAAGTCCTCTGCCATTGGAAATACCTCCAATGCGTCCTTGACAGGTACAGGATAAAACACTGTTTGCAGGTTATGATAACCGTCAGGTCGGCGTTCCACTACATTGAGTCCAAGATTCACCTTGGCAATCGGATAGATTATATTCATGCTGCAAATATTGTTTTTACATTACTCCTTCGGTTCTTCTGCAGCTTGTGGCTGAGAAGGAAGGGGAGTCTGGTTGGCATGATGATCAGAAGATGAGGGATTGTCTGAGGCATCGGCCTGTCCTTCAGCGGCAGGGATGTCGCTATGACGGATACT
>Ga0247611_10011701_pt1 | contig 10078 bp, 6 predicted proteins | sample 177DNAGHGhighgp2_FD_192422 | JGI IMG/M metagenome (GOLD analysis project Ga0247611, IMG submission 192422) | Sheep rumen microbial communities from Palmerston North, Manawatu-Wanganui, New Zealand - 1770 DNA GHGhigh gp2 | ecosystem: Host-associated > Mammals > Digestive system > Stomach > Rumen ... | reverse complement strand
AGGTGCCTACTCTGCTCCCACGGTTTACAGACGACGTTCAGTACTATACTTTGATTTCGGCGGGCAGTTTGCGCGAGCTCAAAAACGCAATTGAAAAGATTCTCCCGGAAGAAAAAAACTTTTACAACACCTGGAACAAATCAGATTCCGTAAGCAAGATTGTTTTTAATAAGACGCTGGATGATATTCTCTTTTCGTGGACCGGCGATGAGTTTGCCGTGTTTGGAATTGAAGGAAAATCTGAACCTGTATTTGCAATTAAAATTTCTGACGAAGAAAAACGCCTGGAAATTTTTAAGAGTGTTTTTTCATCCTTTATAGTTCAAACTAACGACAGCCTTCTCATAGACGGAGTTCGCCTTCCATGCATTCAGATGCCAGGCTTTTTACTTTCAATTTTAAAAACTCTGGATATAAATGTCCCAAAACCCTACTATCTTGTCCGCGATAATTTTATTTATTTTTCTCAATCACCCGAAAACCTGATTGCCATAAATCAAAATGCAGGTAAAGCAAACAAGCTGTCAAACAATGAAAACTGGATTCGAGTCTCTTCAAAGCAGTCACTGGAATCTTCCCTTTCACTGTATTATAACCTTGAACGCAGTGTTCCTTTTTTTATCAAAGGTAACTCTGCTATGTCAAAAATTCTTTCCCTTTATAATTCTGGACGTTTTGACCTTAAGCTTCAGGATAATACAATTAAACTCCAGTTGCAGGCTTCGGCTCAGGAACTGGAATCTTCACGCCACATTCCAGGCTTCCCAATTCAGCTGGAAAATAAAAGCGATTCTCTTTTAGTAAAATCAAATGCAAAAAAAAGTAATTTAATTTTCTGGCTCGAAAATGATTCCAGTATAAACTCATTAGACGTCGGAAACTTCTCCCGCCAGAAAAAGCCATTAGCTGAACTTCTTTATTTAATTGCAGCAAGTGAAAGTACCGCAAAAGAAACAAAAGGCGAAATATGGGCTATAACAAAAAATGGTCTTGTTTACCTTCTGGACTCAAAGCTGCAAAACATCAATGGTTTTCCAATTCTGTCTGGCATTAATCCTTCCTGCCCGCCTTTTATTTATAATGAACAGCTTGGCCTTTGTGGAGACGCCGGAGAAATAATCTTTATATCCTCTGATGGCAAAATTACAAAGCTCGAAAGTCCATTAGATAGTGAAATAAAATCGTCACCTTCCGTACAGGGAAATACTTTTGCCTTCTACGAAAAAGGATTTTTTGGCGGCCTTCATATTTACAGAAATCTCGAACCACTTACTATAAATGGTCCTCTTGAGCTTGATGGAATTGCATATGGCTCTCCTTGTTTACTAACTAACGGTAGTAAGGAATATATAGCAATGATAACTCAAGCTGGTAGCCTTTATGTTTATGATTTTGAAGGAAATCTTTTACCGGCCTTTCCACTTGAACTTGACGGGATTTTTTATCTGAACGTAAAGTCCGCAGACGGCTACATTTATGCACTTTCATCTGAAGGTGATTTATGGCGAATATCTCTGGACGGTAAAAGCCTTCATATCAAAATACCTTACTTTACTGCAAAAACTGGTCATATAACTATTTATAATTATGATGATAAAGATTCTTCCGAAGTTTTTGTTTCAGGCGAAGGAAATTCAATTTATGCTTTCAATTCTAAACTGGAGCTTTTACCGGGCTATCCTGTCTCTGGCTTTGGAAATCCTCTTTTCATAGATTTAAATGGAGACAATAAAAAGGACTGCATTGCAATTACAATAGACAATACACTTTCTGCATCAAATGTATTAAAATAAAAACCGTGGAGTATAAAATGAAAAAAAGTTTTTCGCATTTTTCACATTTATTCATACGCCTGAGTGCAAGTTTAATAACAATCCTGCTTTCTCTATATTTTATTTCCTGCGCCACTTTACAGCAGGATGTTTATACCTACAGCGAAGACAACAATTACATTTACACTTCTATAGAGATTTACGAATATCAATTCATCACGCTTGATTGTAAATATCATCTGGAAACTGAAACTCCTGCGCAGGAAATTAATACTCTTTTAAAAGAAATAAACTCCTACAGAAATTCCACAAAAGTTACTGAGCCCTTTCTTATTGCCCGCCTTCAGGCCTTTGAAGGTCTCTTAAATAAAATGGCTGGTAAAAATCGAGATGCTCAAAGCTGCTGGCAGGAAGCCTACAATCTGCAAAAAGGAGACAGCTATGTTCAGCTTCTTTCAAGTCGCCTGAACAAAAATCTGGAAGATGCACTTAAACAGCTTGAAGCAACTCTTGCTTTTGATTCCAACAATGCAGTTCTCCTGCTTGAAAAAGGAAAGCTATTATACAAGCTGGAAAAATATGACCAGGCCATTGCTGCTATGGACAATGCTTTTATGCTTTTTGATTCTCAAGGTCTTTCTGATTACCGAAGAGCATATTATCCGCTTAGAGAAAGTGCCTGGGAACTGAATAAAAATGAAGGAGAGGAAGTTAGTTCTTTACCAGCTGGAATTGAGCTTCCAGATCCTATCACCCGCAGATTCTGTGCCCGCTATATCTGGAAAACCTGGGTTCGAAAAAATGGAAATCTGAAAATGTTTACCCGCTACTCAGATAAATATAAAAGCAGCGGAAGAAGCAAGAGTCCTGTTCCTGATGTTTCTGTAGAAGATGAAGATTTTGATGCCATACTCGGTGTAGTAGAAAAGGAATTTATGGAGCTTCCGGACGGAAGAAATTTCTTCCCTGATGAAGAAGTGACAGAAGCTCAGTTCTTAAAATGGCTGAAGAATTCCGAAAAATAAAAAAAACTGTGAATTTTTCATAAAAAATTGAAAGTTTATCGTTTTACAAGGCATTTATTTTTGTTAAAAAATTTGACAACCTAAAGGGAATTTGCTATATTATAGTTAGCTTGTAAATAAGCTGATAAACTCTCTCCGATGTCCAGCAACGCTGGACGACAAGGTTCCCTTCTAGTGTTACTGTCTGGGAACCTTGTTTTTTTTAACTCTCAGTTCTTTTATTTAGCTTCCCGACTCTTATGACAGGCAAAATATAAAATCTGCTTTTCATTTGCCATATCTTTTACAAGTTCCAGAGCACGAGTAATTTTCTCATCATCAAGATTAACAAAAGGATCATCCAGAAGAACAGGAGGTTTTTCTTCTGTAAAAAGAGCATCTATAAGGGCCATTCTGGAACAAAAGTTAATGATATCTTTATAACCGGCACTTAAAAATTCACTGTCATGAAGCATACCTTCTTCATCAACAGAAACCTTAAGAGACGTATCAATTACAAGATTCAACTTTGCCCCAAGCATGTTTACATATTTCGCAAAGCCTTCTTTCATAGGATCGCTGTAATTTGCATCAAGCTTTTCTTTTGCCTGAGAAAGAAGTTCAAGAGTTTTTATCAGTATTCTATGCTCATCTGATTTTTCCTCTTTTTTCTGATTAAGCAAGTCTATCTCACTTTCTATATCTTCCTTACGTTCGGTTTCTGCCATATTATCAGAAATAATTTTTCTATAATCAGAAATTAAAGCATTTTCTTTTGTAATCTCATCTGCTACATAAGACAAAGCTTCTCTTAATTCGTCAGCCGATTTTTCCGGCTTAGAAAGAGTCTCAAAAGACTCAATATCATTTTGAGAATCTTCTTCGAACTCCTTTATTTTTCCAAGAGCAGCTGCAATATTGTCTCCAGCATTTTTTATGTCGTTGAGCTTGTCATGAAGTTCCTGGACCTGCTCTGCAAAGGAAAGCGCTTTCTGGGTTTTATATTGAGACAGAATTTTTTCCATTTTTTCGCCGGCATCTTTTTCCAGTTCAATATTTTGTGAATCTGAAAGTATTATTTTCTCTAACTTACCAAGACGATTCAGCTTATCATTCAAAATCTGGATTTCTGAAGGTATAGAAGAAATATCATCTGTCTTGCAAAAGCGTTTTACAAAAGTTTTTAGAATCAGTTCAAAATCCTCAGGTCTTTTGGTCTGGGAAGCAAGCCAGCTTTCATAGGACGAATTCTTAGCTAACAAAATATTGTAGCGGTCATAGTCGAGACTAACATTATTCAGGGCCAGCATGTCTGATGCTGCCTGTACAGAAAACTGAGTTAGGAAGGCCTTACATGCATTTTCCTTTTCACTCGCTTTTTCCTGCAGCCCCGTAATTTCCTTTTTTAATTCAGTAAGTTCTGTAAGCTGGGCAGAGGTATTTGCAGCAGGTGCCTTTGCAATAATTCCCAATAGGATAAAAATGATAAAGGCAACAAGAGGTGCAAGGGCAATAAAGATATTCTTCAAAGCAAAAAATAAAATGCCAGCCCCAATAAGAGCAATTGCAGCAATCGCAAAGAATATGACCCTTTTGGTATTTTTTAATTTGGTCTGCTGCAATAATTTAAGCTCAAGGGTTTTAGTCTGAAGCTCAGATGAAAGTTTTGTCTCTTCTGCTTTTATATTCTGAATATCAGACAAGGAAGAAATACATTCCTGTATCTTTTCTTTAGAAATATCTTTTCCATCAAACTTATTCTTTAATAAAGCGAATTCCGAAGCTTCTGTTTCCGATAATTTTTTTTCACTTTCCATACGGCGGAAAAGCTTATATTCTTCATCAGTTTTTATACACTTTTCTATCTCTTCTTGTGAAGGAATGTCCCCGGCAAAATAATCCTGCAAAGCCTTGTACTGGTCTTTTTCTATCTGACTTGCTGAATTATTTTTTATATTCGACTGCACTGTTGTATATTCGCTTGAAAGTTCATCTATAGTTTTTATTACTTCCGGCTCCGGCAAGTGACCATTAAAAAACTCCAGCAGGGAAGCTCTAGTTTTTTCAGCATTATTTACATCTGCCTTTAACTGTTCGTAACGCAGCTTACCTTCGTACTTTGCACTTTGAGAAAGCTGCTCACTCAAGGAATCCTGTTCAAGCTTTAATTGAGAAATCTTTTTCTCTACATCACCAATCATCTTTTCATATTTTTCATTCTGGAGAATTTTTGCATCAATTTCGGTAAGCTTTGCCCTGTCAAAATCTATCTTATTTTGAATTTCATAAAGCTCGCCACCATTTCCCCTCTTAGCCTTAATCGAAGTGGCTTTTGCATCCAGGACCTTACTTGCATCTTCAAAACTGGAAAGGTCTGCCGCTTCCACAAGATTATTCAGCTTGGCAGAAATATCATCAGAAACCTTTGGCGATGTATCAAGGGTAACATGAATGCTGCGCTCATAAGTCTCACGGTTTACTCCAAAAAGAAAGACTCCAAGATTATCAGAAAAGTTTTCAATTATTTTATTTGTCTTCAGGTCGCGAATCTCAACAGTATCTTCATTTTTTTTGAGACTGAAGCTGCGACTAACACAATATTCTTTATCATTAAATGAAAAAGTTAAACTGCCACCATAAATGCCGCCCTGCCAGGGTGCATATTTTTTCAATTCATTTTCTTCAATATTTTTTTTAGTCGTATGCTCCATTCCGTAGAACATAGATTTTATAAAAACAGAAAGAGTAGTTTTTCCCCAGCCGTTTTCAAAAATAAAAGAATTAAGACCTTCATTAAAATCAATATCATAATTATGAAGCTTGCCAAAATTTATTACATGCGCTTTTATCAGTTTCATTAGTTAAGTCTCCCTGCCAGTGCTTTAATTCCAGTCATAATAATTTTTGATTTTTCTTCATCAGATAAATCGCTGCTCTCTTTTACCAGTCGGATAAATTCTCCTTTTAAAGAAACATCATTTTCGTATTTTTCAAAATTGATTTTTCTTTCAGTCCTGTCTTTAACACGGAGATAGAAAAAATTAAAATCACTTTTCAAGGCACTTTCGTAAGATGAAATTTCTATTTCGGTCTCTTCAGAAATTTCACCAGTTAAATCAACCTGAATAATATCCTTTTGAGGAAGGGAAGAAATTGCCTGAGAAATCGCATTCATAATTTCGCTGTAAGATTCGCTGCCCTTTAGTTGAACCTGAAGCTCGTGAATGGTGCGGCAGGCAAAGGGAATAAATTTTACTTCAAGCGCCCCCGAAGTTCTGCCCCCATTATCATCACACTCCAAAAGAACAAACCCCTTTTGACCACATTCATCAAAGCCACGGCCTTCAAGACAGCCAGAATAAGCCCAGCTTCCACGATTATCTAATTTTTCAAGCTTAAAGTCGTGAATATGCCCCAGCGCAAGATAGTCGATATTTTTATTAGTAAGATGAGGAAGTGAAATAACAGGAGCACCTTCTTTTGCTTTATAATCTGCAACCTGCCCATGCAAAGCCAGAATATTTATTTTTGAAGAATCAAGTGCAAGTTCACTGTAAGTTGTAAGAGGAATAGCTTTCCCAAACTCCCGCCCATAAATATTTACAGAACCATAGGAATAGCAGGTCCAGCTGTCCTTAGAAAATCTTTTCAAATTGGGCAGATTATCCTCATATGCAAACTCCACATCCTCATCGTGATTACCACGCAGATAAAGAAAATCAATATCCGGATTCTGAGAAATAATATAAGAAAAACGCTTTTTGATAGTTTTCTGCTGCGAAGCCTTAGTATCAAATAAATCGCCCGCTATGATTATTGCCTTAACATCATTATCACGCGCAAAAGCAACCATGTTTGCAAAAGTATCAACAATTTCCTTGCGTCTCTGGTCAGCCTGCTCCTTCGTAAAATGAGTGCCAAGCTTTGAATCGGCATGAATGTCCGCACAGTGAATAATTTTCATTTTTACCTCTATTTATATTATAGCACAACAAAGTGTCATTTAACGACACTGCACTAAAAAAAACTTTTATAACTTTTACCAAAAAAAATTGTAAATCTTTTTCCCAACATCTTTTCCGAAAACAGCATACTTTAGACAAATTTATATGTAGGGAAAAATAAAATGAATCAATTTGCTACAAAAAAAATAACCCGACTAAAGTTTTTTCACACTATAATCGGGCAGTCGTCAATATGAAGAACAAGAATTAATAAAGGCTACTACTAATTTGTAGGATAATTTTTCCTAATCATTTTTATTGCCAAAAGATAGTTTCGATGTGTTTTTCACTTTTTTCTCGAATTATAAATTTTTCCACTTCCGTGAAACTTGGGTTTGCTTTTACTCCTACCCAATCATCAAAGAAATTGTATATGTATCTATAATGTTCCCATAAGAACGGAGCTGGAAATTCAGCATTTACAATTTCGGCTAACAGGTTCTTTTTATCCAGATTTAATTCATTAATCAATTTATCAAACTTTTCATTTTTATAATCTTGGAAAATATATGTCATAAGTTGTATTACAACTTTATTACGAAAATCAAACTCATAATCTTCATCATCCAGATTATTGTATATTAGTTCAATGGGGATTTTAATTCGAAAAGGGCCTGGAATTATATAATACCATTTTTCATCTGAATCAAAGAAATAGCCATGGTCATTAAAAACATACTGACTGAACATTAATCTTTCAGTTACACCAACAGCATATGGACGATCATATAAATCATGCGAAAGTAGTCGTTTTTGGCCACCATTTTCACTTCCTGGCATACCTATCAGTTTTGTTTCACCAAGCGAAAATAAATAGTCTATTATATCTTCATATTGAGGATATTCTTTCATTTTTCTTTTAGAATACCAGGTCATTATACGTAACCCCGTATGTGCAAATGTACCACCTCCACAGTATCCGTATTCAATGTATTTGTCAGACAATCGTCTTGCAATAATATTTATTTCTCCCATAATTTTCACCTTTTATTTTGCAATGTTTGTATTTTCTCTTTCCGAATATTTGTCTCTACAAAATTCATATAGTTCATCATTTATTAGCAATGCACATGTAACATTGCAAGTGGCACTATATAATTCATATTTTGCCATAATTAATGGATAGTAGCGTTCTAATGCATTATTTTCGGTTTTAAAATAATTGATGACATGTTGCCATTCTATGTCTGTGATTGGAATAAATTCTTTTTGTCTGGCAAGTCTGCGTATCTGTTGCATTGGAGTCATTGTTGAAAGATGGGTATAACCACCTTGCATACGTGCCGTTTTAAATACATCAAAACATCCAAGTATTTGTTCTAATAATTCTGGGTTTATTGTTTTTCCATTTTTATAGTCAAATAATTCATCTGTAAATTCAATGTCATATTTTCGTTCTGCATCTTCATCAAATATGCTTTTTGATTTTTTAGAATCTGACATTTTTACTTGTTTTCTTGTTTTGGGAGTATTCTTCTTTTTTAATTTATCAACTGTTGTTTTTGAAAAATTAGCTTCCAATTCTGTCCAGAAAGCCACATCTTTAGGCCCGACATAGGTATCTATAAATAATTTAATTTTTTCTGTTTTAGAAAGATTTGTAGTTTGAACATAAGCCATTAATTCGCCTGCCTTGCATGCTACTGGCATGCCGATAGGTACCTTTAACAGTTTATTGATTTTATCAAGAGCTTCCTGTGCAACATCGTAATCAAAATATCCATATATAAATGCTTTATCTTTCAAACGTGCTTCAATTAAAAATGCCAGTGCAAGTATGCTTGTTATATATGATTTATTTATAAGTTCTTGTCCTAGTATTATTGTTGATAGAGATTGATCATTGTAAGCATAACCTAAAAAGGCAGAACCTTTAGTTTGTTCGCAGTTTTCCTTCTTTAGATTTTTAAAAAACTTTACAGGGCATATTGCAATTCGTTTTGAATATAATCCATCTGCCCTCCATAGTAATCTTTCAATGTCAAAATCATCTTTATCCGATTCTTCTGGACGGGCAAAACATTTTCCAATGACACCGTCATAGTCAAAATATTTGACATAACAAAGGTCTAGTTGCTGTGCTAAAGAAAGAGTTTCTTTATAAACACTTTCCCATTCTTTTTGAGTAATTGTTTTTGAGAGTGATATACTGAATTGCGCAGTCACCGGGAAAACTTCTTCAATCCATTTTCGTATATAATTCATAATATCTAATCTCCATTGTTGGTAACAGGTTCAAAATAATAACATAATACTTGGTAAGTCCATATATAACACTAATAGCATTTAAAGTAAAGCAAAATGTTATTAAAATGTGCAAAAATTATTAAAAATATACTTTTTTTAACATTTTTGATGAGTTATAATCAAATTATGAATATTTTGAAATTGTTGAGAGACAGAAATAAGTTTACTCAGGAATTTATTGCAGAGAAGTTGGGCGTTTCTCGTCAGTCTTATATGAGATATGAAACTGGAGAGATAGAACTAAGCGCATCTCAAATTCGTATTCTTGCAAACTTGTATCAAATTGAATACAGAAATATTATTGATGGAATTATGCCTGAAGATACAGTATCTTTTGTTGGACAGAAAAATCGTGATACTGATAAATTTCATCAGATAGTTTTATATGCGTTACAGACTGCTGGGGATCTGGTTTATCTTACTCAGACTGATTTTTATAAGTTGATTTATTTTATTCATAAAGATTTTTATGAGCAGTATTTTGTGCAGCTTACTTCTCTTTATTACCCGGAACAATCCCAGACAGAAGGGCAGTCTGTTTATGCAGAGGAAATAGCCAAAATGGCAGATGAAAATCTTGTAGAATTTTTAAACACTTCAATTCATAAAGGTCAGACAAAAAAAATAATTCCGTTGAAACGTGCAAATCTGAGTTATCTCTCTGGAACAGAAGTCTGTTTCCTTCACCGGGAATTTGCGAAGTATTCAACGGAATTTTGATGAGACCTTATTATTTATCCCTAATTTCTTTCTGCAGTTCCAGAACTTTTTCGAGAGGAAGACCTTGTGCCTGCGCAATTTGTTCAGGAGTTAGAATTTCCATTTTTAATAGGTTAATAGCGGCTTCAATTGCTTTTTGTTGTGCGCCTTCTTCGCGGCCTCGTTTTTCTGCATTGTGGATTTGGGTATTTTTATCACGTTCGGCTATAAAACGAGAATTCTGGACAAACCAGTTATCGTCCGCTTCGCTCATGTATTTTACAACGTTTTCTGCAGCCATAATCCCTTTTTCACTCCTGACAAGCTCGCTGATATAGTCAGCATATTTGTC